>JAABUN010002797.1_pt1 | contig 29436 bp, 24 predicted proteins | sample 5559311 | NCBI WGS metagenome assembly JAABUN01 (sample SAMN10711877, study PRJNA513370) | rock metagenome | isolation source: Antarctica rocks | place: Antarctica: Victoria Land, Siegfried Peak sud | reverse complement strand
ACGGCGTCGCTGACCAGCGGGGTGCCCCGCTGGCTGAAGGGCGAGGGCAAGGGCTGGGTGACCGCCGAGTACGCCATGCTCCCTCGCGCCACGAATACGCGGTCCGACCGCGAGTCCGTCAAGGGCAGGATCGGCGGCCGGACCCACGAGATCTCGCGGCTGATCGGTCGGTCCCTGCGCTCGATCATCGACACCAAGGCTCTGGGGGAGAACACCATCGTCCTCGACTGCGACGTCCTCCAGGCCGACGGAGGCACCCGGACGGCCGCGATCACGGGTGCCTATGTGGCCCTCGCCGACGCCATCCGGTACGCCAAGGACAAGAAGCTCGTCCCCGCGTCGGCCTCCCCGCTGACCGACACCGTGGCAGCGATCAGCGTGGGCATCATCGACGGCATCCCGATGCTCGACCTCCCCTACGTCGAGGACGTCCGCGCGGAGACGGACATGAACGTCGTCGTCACCGGGTCCGGCAAGTTCGTGGAAGTGCAGGGGACGGCGGAGGGCGCGCCCTTCGACCGCGCGGAGCTCGATGCTCTCCTGGACCTCGCCCTGCTCGGCACCGCGCAGCTCGCCCAGATCCAGGTCGACACGCTTCGGGACTCCCAGAGTGGCTGACCGGCCGCAGCCCCGGCTCGTCCTCGCCACGCGCAACGCCGGCAAGTTGCGTGAACTGCGCGAGCTGCTGCGCGGGCAGGTGCCGGGGCTCGACGTCGACACGCAGGTGATCGATGCCGCTGCTGCCGGCGCCCCCGACGTCGTCGAGAGCGGAGTGACGTTCGAGGAGAATGCACGGCTGAAGGCCGAGCAGACCGCCCGGGCGACCGGCCTGATCGCCGTCGCGGATGATTCCGGCCTGGCCGTCGACGTCCTCGGGGGCGCTCCAGGAATCTTCTCCGCCCGGTGGGCGGGACGGCACGGCGACGATGCCGCCAATCTCGATCTTCTCCTGGCGCAGCTCGGCGACATACCGGCCGAGAGGCGGGGCGCGGCTTTCGTTTGCGCAGCGGCCCTCGCGCAGCCGGAGGGCGGACCCGGTGGCAGCCACACCGAACGCGGTGAGCTGCGCGGGTCGCTACTGACCGCTCCACGTGGTACGGAGGGCTTCGGTTACGACCCGATCCTCGTTCCGGAGGGACTCGACCGGACGTGCGCGGAGCTCGCCCCGGAGGAGAAGAACGGCATCAGTCATCGGGGGATAGCGTTCAGGGCGCTCCTGCCGCATGTCATCAATGCACTCTCCTGAGCACGACGACGCAGCGCACCACCGAGCGTCAGCACAAATCTCCCGCACGATCGAACACCAGCCAGTACGCACGGTCCGTCCCGCGGGACGGACCTTGAGAGGGACGGATACACCATTGTGAGCTTCACCCAGACAGTCCAGAACGTCCAGGTCACCGCCGCGACCACGACGTCGGACGGCTCAGCCCTCGGCAGCGTCACGGATTGGGCGGTGAACCTGATGGAGACCATCGGCGCCCCCGGTGCCGGCCTCGCCATCGCCCTCGAGAACCTCTTCCCGCCCCTGCCCAGCGAGGTGATCCTGCCGTTGGCCGGGTTCACCGCCAGTCGGGGCAACTTCACGCTGTTCGAGGCGATTCTGTGGACCACTCTCGGCTCGGTGGTCGGCGCGTACGCGCTCTACCTGCTCGGAGCGTGGCTCGGTCGCGACCGGATGAGGCGCCTCGTCTCCAAGGTCCCCCTCATCGATGTCGAGGACGTCGACAAGGTGGAGGAGTGGTTCAACCGCCACGGGTACCGCGCCGTGTTCTTCGGCCGCATGATCCCGCTGTTCCGGAGCCTCATCTCGATCCCTGCAGGTATCGAGCGCATGCCGGTCGGCAAGTTCCTGCTGCTCACCGCGGCAGGCAGCCTGATCTGGAACCTGATTTTCGTCCTGGCCGGCTACTATCTCGGCGAGAACTGGAGCGTCGTCGAGCAGTACGCGGGTACGTTCCAGCAGATCGTGATCGTCGCCGTCGTCCTGTTTGCTGCATATTTCGTCGTCTCCAAGGTGCGCAAGCACCGCGCGAAGAAGCGGGTGCAGTGACAGGCGCCTTGGCACCGGTCGCCCCGGACACCGTGGAGGACCCGCTGGTCCTGGTCTGGCCGCTGTTCGGGCTCGTCATCACCACGCCCCGCCTCGTCCTGACGCCCGTCCGCGACGAGCGCGCCGAACGGTACATCACTCGTGGAGGCCCGCGGCGGCGAGGCGCAACTCCAGCAGAACGTGCTGCTCTCCCTCGACGACTTCGTGCGAACGTCCTGGGCCGTCGGTGTCTCAAGCGTTCAGGCCGTGCGGGATTTCCTCATTCCGGGGCGATCAAGCTGACGGCAGGCTCGGCGAGGGGGGTGGCGCCGGCTGCGGCGAGGTCACGGATCGGTGTTGTTGCGAGCAGCCGGGAAAGGTCCGAGTACTGATCGAACAGCCGGCCGTCGATGCCGAGTGACCGGGCGGTGGCGATGTTCGCCGCTGCGTCGTCGACGAAGGTCACCTGCTCCGGCGCAACCGAGAGCTCGGTGAGGACATGCTCGAAGATGGCGGCCGAGGGCTTGACGAGTCCGATGGACGAACTGAAGAAGCGGTACTGGAAGAACCTCGTCCACGGCGCGTGGGTGAGTTGCGCCACCATCGCAGCCGGCATATTGGACAGTAGGGCGAGGCGCGCGCCGCGCGCCTCCAGGTCCTCGAGGACGTCCAGTGCGTCCAGGTTCGGGTGCGACCACTGATTGCCGTCGAGGACGTCCAACCAGGCCGCCCGGCTATCGCCCACGTGCTCGCCGCAGACGAGCGACCAGTACTCGGCAGACGACAGAGAGCCTGCGTCGTAGGCGTAGCGATGCTGCCAGTAGGTCGAGGTCGACTCGTACAAGAAGCCGACGCCGGTCGCTTCAGCGAGCATCTCCCAGTCCTCGGGGGTGGGCGCTGTGGAGATCACGTTCCCGTAGTCGAAGAGGTACCACCGGCGGAAGTTGTCATCAAGAACCATGGTTCAGCGTAGAACCGCTCCCTGTCAGGACGCGCCGTGCGCGCGGTGAACGTTGAATGAACGGCTGGTGAGCGGAGCGGCGGTACGCTGAGACACGTGGGAATCGCGTTCACGGCCATCGACTTCGAGACTGCGAATGGCTTCCGCGGTTCCCCATGCGCTGTAGGTATGACCAAGGTCAGGGACGGCCGGATTGTCGAGGAAGCGTCCTGGCTGATGCGCCCGCCCATCGGACATGACAATTTCGACCCCCGCAACATGGCCATCCACGGCATCACTTCGCGGATGGTGGCGGACGCTCCGCGTTTCGGCGACCTGTTTCCGGAGATCGGCGGCTTCATCGGCTCCGACGTGCTGGTGGCCCATAATGCGGCGTTCGACCTCGGCGTGATCCGGTCCGCGCTCGAGGTCTCAGCGCTCGCTGGCCCCGCATGGGACTACGCCTGCACCGTCCTGCTGTCGCGCAAGAGTTATGCCCTGCCCTCGTACTCCCTGCCTTTCGTCGCCGAAGCCGCGGGAGTGCCGCTCCTCAATCACCACGACGCCGTCGAGGATGCCCGAGCCTGCGCGGGGATCATGATCGACATTGCCCGGCGCTCTGACGCACTGACCGTCGAGGATGTGCTCGGGTGCCACAATCTCCCTCTCTCGCGCGCCGAGCCCTACGCGCCGGGCATCGACGAGATGTCGAAGGCGACGCGGACGGCGCTGGAACGTGTGTCCTCCCCGTCGGGCTGGTCAGGCTGGCCCGAGGAGGGCGGGAACCCCCACGCGAACGCCCAGGCCGACCCACGGCATCCGCTCTACGGACAGACCGTGGTCTTCACCGGCAACCTCGGCATCTCCCGGCCACTGGCGAAGGAACGCGCTGCGCGTCTCGGGGCGCAGCCTGCGAGCTCCGTCACCCGGCGGACCACCGTCCTGGTGGTCGGCGACGGCTTCGTCGCCTCGGACCTCCGCAACGGCCGGGTGACCGGTAAGGCACGGCGCGTGCTCGAACTGCACGAGCGTGGGCAGGCGATCGAGGTGCTGTCGGAGACGGAGTTCCTGCAGCTGACGGGTACACGGGAGCCTGCGAGCAGCCAGTGATCAGGCGTCCCCTCCGCTTCCCCGGAAGCGAAGCTCGATACCCGTGAGATCGGCCGACAGGTCGATCAGCCGGGAGGCCGCATTTCTCTCGCGGGCGTGCGGCCTTACCGGGACGATGGCCGGCCGGCCCTTGAGCTGGAACCAGCCGTCGGGGCCGCAGTAGGCGCCGTTCGGTATGTCACGGTCCACGATGGCGCGCACGAGTGGCCCGGCGCCGCCGTCCTTGCCGTGGGCGACAGGCCTCATGCTGCGCTGCCGCCATACCGCCGCATCCTTGTGGGCTGCGACCCCGGGCCGCTCCGGGGTGAACATACCCAGTGCCAACCCCGGATGCGCAACGACGCTGCTGGCCGCACTTCGGGTCAGGTCGAGTCGCCGCGCGAGTTCGAACCCGAAGGCCATGACAGCCAGCTTCGAGGTGGCGTACGCGCTCGCGTTGCTGTACGACGACGGCTGGAGCGACGACGGCGTCAGGCGGACCCAGCGATGGCTGATACTGCCGTGGTGGACGATCCTCGTGCCGGCCGCCGACAGCGACGGAATCAGAAGTGCGATGAGGGCGTAGTGGCCGAGATGGTTGGTACCGAACTGCAGTTCGAAGCCGTCCGCCGTCGTGCGCCGCGCGGGTGAGCCGATCACGCCTGCGTTCGCGAGGAGGCCCGTGAGGGATGGGCCTGCCGCGATCGCTTCGGCGGCGGCCCTCACCGACGAGAGGTCGGCCAGGTCGAGGGGCTGGAAGGAGACGTCGGCTGCGGGATGCAGACCACGGATGGCGCTGATGGCCCGGGAAGCCTTTTCCTCGCTGCGCGATGCCATGACCACGCTGGCGCCGGCCCCTGCGAGTTGCTCGCACGCGAAGTAGCCGAGGCCGGCGTTCCCGCCCGTGACGAGGACGCGCTCACCGGCGAGCGGGGGAAGGGCAGCTGGGTTCCACATGGGCACAGCCTAGGTTGTCAGGACGGCGTTCGACCACGCGTGAATCCCCTCAGGCACGAATGGTCACGCGCCGGTGATCACGCGCCGGTGGTCACGCACGAATGGTCACGCGCCGGTGGTCGCCGCGAGCAGCGACGTCGCCATGGATCGGACGACGTCCGCGAGGCCCGGAGCACTGAGGTAGGCGGACGGCAGGGCATCCGTTCCCCGGAGCGCACCTACGATCGCTCCTGCCAGGGAGGCTGCGACCACGGGTGAGGCATCGGACCGGCCGGCCGCCGCCGCATGGGCGAGGGAAGCAGCCAGCTGTTCGCGGGGCGACGACGACGACGCCACACCTTCCCGCGCCGCCTGCAGGGCGGCTTCGAACGTCCCCGCCGCCGTCGTGTCCCCGGTCCGCGTCCGATCGGCGGCACGCCCAGAAGCGGTGTCACCCGTCGTCATCGCCCGCGTGCCGTCGTGCCCGGCGTCCTCCGCCAGGTGGCGTTCCTCAACACGCTCCACCCGAACGGCCTCGTCGAGGGAGAGTCCCTCGATCGCGAGGGAACGGATGACGCCGCTGAACAGCGCGGCGGTGCTCCGGGCAGCCGGGGAACCGTGTGTGAGGGCGGCCGCGTCCACGGTGAGGCGCTCGACCATGCTGGCCGGGATGCGGGGGACGAGGCCGAAGGGAGCCGACCGCATCAGCGCGCCAGCGCCCTGTGCCTGGGGGTTCAGCGGGCGCGCCCGCGTCCCCATCTCACCCGAGAGGAGGGCGCGAACCGTGTCGGCGTCGGGCTCGTGCACGGGCAGCAGGTCGTCCTGACGGTCGATCCACCGGGCGGGCGGTGCGGGAGCGCTGGGCGGGAGGTGCTCGCCCTGGCGCCCGAGCCACCGGAGGTAGGCGAGCCAGAGACAGGCGGTCTCGTCGGCGGCGACGCCGTCGTTCGCCCACGCGAGCGCGTCGACGAGTCCGTCGACGGTGTACAGGGTCAGGTGGGTGGCATCCGAGACCACCAGGTCGGCGGGGTCGTCGAGCGCCGTGAGCGGATCATCCCCCGCCGCGTAGAGGAGCCCGTAGGCGTCACCGGCCATGGTGCCGAGGAGGCAGCCCAGGACGCGGTCCTCGTAGCTGCCCGGCCGGTCGGTCGGCGCGGGCTCCGGGGATGCTGCGTCAGAACGGCTGCTGTCGGTGGGGCTGTCGTCGGTTGGGCTGCTGTCGGTTGGGCTGCTGCCCGCGGTGCTGTCGGTTGTCACGCGTCCTAGTCTAGGGAGGGTGGTTGCCACCCCGGGGACGGACGGCTCCCAGCCATCGTCCAGACGAGGATGGAAGGCTCGTCGGCGGCCCGGTGCAGCACCGGAAGGTCTCCAGCAGTCCCCGAAGCAAAGGATCGTTCAGCCATGACGCATCACACGACGGCGGGTGCAACGACGGCCGGCTCCGCCGCCATCGCGCCCGGACACCACGGCGATGTACGCCCGCCCGGTCTCCTGGCACGTTCGATCGCCGAGGGAGTCGGCTCGTTCCTCGTCATCCTCGCCGGGCTCGGCGCCACGATGCTGGCGACGGAGACCTCGCTAGCGCCGGTCCTCGTCTTCGGGATAGCCGTCATCGCCGCGATGATCGCCTTCGGATACGTCTCGGGTGGCCACTTCAACCCGGCCATCACCATCGGTTCTGCCGTTGCAGGCCGGACCGGGTGGATATCCGTGGCACCCTACGTCGTCGCGCAGGTGTTGGGAGCCGTCGCCGCCTCCGGACTGATCTGGCTGGTGCTCAGCGCCAATCCCCAGCTCACCGGGATCAACACCTTCTTCAGTGCGGCCTCCAACGGGTTCGACGAGCACTCGCCGACCGGGTTCCCACTGACCAGCGTCTTCCTGGTGGAGGTCATCGCCACCGCTCTCCTCGTCGGCGTCTTCCTCGGAGCGGGATCGCGCTCGGCCCGGCGCGACCTCGCCCCGTTCGCCGTCGGCCTGAGCTACGCGGGGCTGCTTTCCTTCATCCTGCCCATCACCAACGGCGGCATCAACCCCGTGCGCGCCGCGGCGTCGGCCATCTTCGCAGAGCCATGGGCCATCGAGCAGCTCTGGCTGTTCTGGGTCGGGCCGATCCTCGGCGGGCTGATCGCCGGGCTCGCGTCCCGCAGCATCGATTCCTGGGGGCCGGTCCGCCCGGACAGTGCTCCGGCCGCGGACGCACCGGCATCGCCGGTGCTGGATCGGCAGCACGAGTCACCGGAGGATGACGACGTCCGAGGCCGGAGCGACCGTCCGGCCGGGGACGCGGCGTCCTTCTTCGACACGCCCCGCGCCGACGAGGACGGTACGGCGCGCGACGTCGGCGAGGACAGGTCCGCGTCCGACGAGGATCGCGGCACCTCGGGACCGCTACGCTGACGCCAGGTGCGGCCCGCCGCGCGCTGATCCGCTGAATGTCAGCGTTCGGCGGTAGCGTGAAAATCATGAAGATCCTGCATACGTCCGACTGGCACCTGGGACGCTCATTCCACGGCACGGGCACTCTCGACGCGCAGCGGATCTTCGTCGACAACCTGGAGAAGATCGTCCGCGAGGAAGACATCGACGTCGTCCTCGTGGCCGGCGACGTCTACGACCGCGCCCTCCCGGCCGTCGACGTCGTCGCACTCTTCGACGAGGCCCTGGACCGGCTGACGGTCGCGGGTGCACAGGTGGTCATCAGTAGCGGCAACCATGATTCGGCGACGAGGCTCGGCTTCGGCGGGCGGATCCTCGCCAGCGGCGGCGTTCACCTGCGGACACGGGTCGAGGACGTCGCGGTGCCGGTGATCTGCCCGCTGGGAGCCGGCGCAGAAGTTGCCATCTACGGTGTGCCCTACCTCGAACCGCGCGTCGTCGCGGAGAGTCTGGGGGCGGAGGCCCCGACGCATCCGGCGGTCACCGCGGCCGCTCTGGACCGCGTCCGGGAGGACCTCGCGCTACGGTCCGCGGAACGTCGGACGGTGTCGATCGTCATGGCGCACACCTTTGCGGCGGGAGGTGCGGGTTCCGACAGCGAAAGGGACCTCGCCATCGGTGGGCTCGGCTCCGTTCCGCTCTCCCTCTTCACCGGCTTCGACTACAGCGCGCTCGGCCACCTGCACGGCAGGCAGAAGCTCTCGGAGACGGTGCGCTACTCAGGGTCGCCCCTCGCGTACTCCTTCTCCGAGGTCAACCAGAACAAGGGAGCCTGGCTCCTCGAGGTGACCGCTGACGGGATCGGGGAGGTCCGTGCCGTCGAATGGCCTGCGCCGCGCGACCTGGCGGTGCTCACCGGTGTGCTCGATGACCTGTTGACCCGCGACGACCTCCGATGGGCGGAGCCGGCCTACTGCCACATCACGCTCACCGACAGGGAAAGGCCCGCACGGGCCATGGAACGGCTCAGGAGCCGGTTCCCCGACACCCTCGTCCTCGCCTTCGCGCCGGAGGGCGGGGAGGCGGCGGACGCGCGGACGTACAGCCAGCGCATCGCCGAGGCGCGTGATGATGCCGACATCTGCTGCGGCTTCCTGGAGCACGTGCGTGGCCGGACGGCCTCGCCCGAGGAACAGGCGCTCGTCCGGTCCACCGTGGACGCCGCGCTGAGCCTCGCCCACGAACGGTAGGAGGCAATCGTGAGACTGCACCACCTCGAGATCCAAGCCTTCGGGCCCTTCGCCGATCGGCAGAGCGTCGACTTCGACGCGCTCTCCGGTCAGGGCCTGTTCCTCCTCAACGGTCCCACGGGGGCCGGCAAGTCGAGCGTGCTCGACGCCGTGTGCTTCGCGCTCTACGGGTCCGTCCCCGGCGCGCGGCAGGCCGCCAAGCGGCTCCGGAGCGATCACGCCGCGGAATCCGTTCCCCCGGAGGTCTCCCTCGAGTTCTCCGTCGCCGAGCGTCGCTTCCGGGTCGTGCGGTCACCCGCCTGGGACCGTCCGGCGAGGCGTGGGAGCGGTACCACGACGGAGCAGGCGCGAACCCTGCTCAGTGAGCGGGTCGGCGAGGAGTGGGTCCAGAAGTCCGCACGCAATGACGAGGCCGGGCACGAACTGCTGGCTCTGCTCGGCATGGACAAGGAGCAGTTCACCAAGGTGGTCATGCTGCCCCAGGGGGAGTTCGCGGCGTTCCTGCGCGCGGACGCGAAGCCTCGTCGCGAGCTGCTGCAGAAGCTGTTCTCGACAACGCGGTTCGAGGACCTCGAGCGGTTGTTCGCGGAGGAGGGGCAGCGCACCGCCCGGGCACTGGCCGAGCAGGAGGGCAGGCAGCGGCACGTCTTCCTGCGTGCGGTGGACGAAGCCGAGCGCCACGACCTCGGCCTGACCGGTACAGGCGTCGAATCCGATTCCTCCGAGGCGTGGGCCGCATCGATGCAGTCCCTTGTCACGTCCCTGTCCGAACGGCGCGATGCAGCGGCCCTCGAGAGCATGGAAGTTGCCGAGCAGAGCGCGCTGGCCGATGGCGCACTCGCGACGCTCGGACGGCGGCGGCAGCGCTTCGACGCGCTCGAGAACCTCCGGAGCCAGCGCCGGGATCACGAGGGGCGGACACAGGAGATCGCTCAGCTCGCGGAGTCGACGCGCCGGCACGACCAGGCGCACGGAGTCGTGCCACTGCTCCGGCTCGACGACGAGTCGGCTGCGACCGTCGACCGCTCGCGCACCGGGAACAGCGATGCACTCGCCCGCCTGCGCCGCAATGCCATCGTTTCCGAGTACCTCGATGCCGGTACCGCCGGCCGTGATGACATCCCGCGGGAATCCCTGAGTGATGCCTGCGGGGCCTCCTCATCGGTCCTCGCGGTCCTACGCGCTGCGTTACCGGAGGAGCAGCGCCTGCTCGGCGTCCGCTCCGAGCTGCAGGCTGTCGTGTCGCGGGTCGAACAGCTCGATCGGCAGCTCGACGAGGCGGACGCAGGGATCCTGCGGTTGCAGCGCCGGCGTGCGGAGGAGTCCGAGAGCCTCGCACCGTTGCGGACCGCCGCCGACGGACTGACGCATCTGCGGGCCGATCTCGCCTCGGCCACGGCCGTCGAGATGATCGTCCGGCAGTACGGCGAGGCAGAGAAGCGACGCACCGCCGCGGACGTGGACTACCTGGCGGCTTCGGAGCGGTTCCTCGCGCTGAAGGAGGCATGGCTGGACATGCTGCAGCTTCGGCTCGAGCAGGCTGCCCAGGAGCTCGCGGAACAACTGGAGGAAGGTCGCCCATGTCCCGTGTGTGGCAGCGCCGACCACCCGGAGCCCGCACCATCGCCGGCGGCTGACCGCATCACGCTGGAGGAGGAACGGTCCGCGCGCCGCCTGCAGGCGGAAGCCGAGTCGGCACTGCAGGACGCCCGCGATCGGCGGGACCGATCGCGGCTGGAGGTAGCCGAGCTGGCAGCCCGTGGCGGTGCGTCTGCGCCGGAGGAAGCCGCTGCGTCCACCCGGGCTGCGCGGCTCACGCTGCACAAGGCGGAGGCGGCGGACGTTGAGTGCGCGGCGGTCGAGGAGCGTATTCGCCTCGCGATCACGGAGGAGGAAAGGACGTGTGTCCTCCGGGACGCCCTGCGTGAGGAACGCGCCGCATCGAAGAACCGGAGGGCCTCCCTCGCCGAACGGGAAACCGATCTCGCAGCGCGGATCGCCGCGCTGAAGGTCGATGCGCCGTCACTCGCGTCGCGTATCGATGACGTACAGCGCGCCCACGAGGACCTCGTCCGTGTGCGTGACACCCTCGACGCGCTCCTGCGGGCCAGAAGTGCCCGTCAGGAGAGCGCGCAGCGCCTGGTGGAGGCGCTCCGCGGAACGTTGTTCTCCTCCGTCGACGAGGCACGCGCCGCATTGTTGCCCGAGAGCCGTTATGCAACCCTCGTCCAGACGGTGAGGGAGTACGAGGTGCAGGGACACCGCCTCGCGGCGGTATGGGATGACGAGGAGATCCGGGAAGCCCTCCGCGAGGAGCAGGGCGGCATCGCGGTACCGTCGGACGACGACGAGCGCCTGTCCCGTGCGGCGGCACACGATCTCCGCGCCTCTGCGCAGAAAGCAGGCATCAATGCCGAGGTGCTCGGACATTCGGTGGCGCAGCTCGAGGCCTACGCCGGGCAACTCGTCGAGCTCGAGCGGGAGATAGCGCCCCTGCGCGAGCAGGCACGACTGGTGGCCGCCGTGGCGGACACAGCGCGTGGCGGCGGCGAGAATCTCTACAAGATGTCGCTGGCCACCTACGTGCTCGCTTCGCGCCTCGAGCAGGTCGCGGCTGCCGCCACCGAGCGGCTGCTGCAGATGTCGGACGGTCGGTACCAGCTCGTACACAGCGACGCCACGGCGGGCAACAAGCGCTCGGGCCTCGGGCTCAACGTGATCGACGGGTGGACGGGTAGCCGACGCGACACCTCGACCCTCTCGGGTGGGGAGTCCTTCATGGCGTCCCTGGCCCTGGCGCTCGGGCTCGCCGACGTGGTGCAGCAGGAGGCGGGCGGACTCGACATCGAAACGCTCTTCGTCGATGAGGGTTTCGGATCGCTGGACGATCAGGCGCTCGAGCAGGTGATGGACGCCCTCGAAGGTCTGAGGAGCGGCGGGCGCGTCGTGGGACTGGTCAGCCATGTGCCCGAGCTCAAGCAGCGGGTGAGCGCGCAGTTGCAGGTCGTGAAGGGCAGGCAGGGCTCCCTTCTCCGCTATGTGGAGCAGCCCGTCAGCGTGTAAACTCGAGGCGTTACCGGGTCGGGCGCATCGGGAGGGGGGACGATGCGCGCTTAACGCACCCGGAAAGCGCATGTACCAGAACCCTTCCCCGGCCACGCCGGATTCTTCGTCGCCCGGCACACCGTCTATATCGGCCTCCAGCGGTCCGGAGCGTTCGCGACTCGGCAAATTCGGCGTCCTCCCGCACCTCGCGGGTCCGTCATTCCTCGTCATCGGCCTCTTCGCGAGACTTCCCCTCGCGATGCTCACGGTCGGCGCGCTGACCCTCGTCACGACGTCCAGCGGTTCCTATGCGGCGGGCGGCTTCGCGGCCGGCGCTGTGGGCCTCGGATCCGCTCTGGGAGCACCCCTTCTCGGTTTCCTCGCGGACAAGCGGGGGCAGCGGATCGTCCTGCTCACATCGGCGGTCCTCAATACCGTGGCCATCGCCGCTCTGCTGGTGGTGACGCTCACCAGCGTGAGCTTCGCGGATACGGCCCTAGTGTTCATCCTCGTGGCGTCGTTCGCCACGGGATTCACCTGCCCGCAGATCGGCCCGCTCGCACGTGTTCGCTGGATGGCGATGACCCGCAGGAGCCCCCGATCGGCACTGGACACGGCGCTGTCCTACGAGGGGACCGCCGACGAACTGACGTTCGTCCTCGGCCCCGCCCTCGTCGGTCTGCTCGCGAGCCTGATTTCCCCGTGGCTCCCGCTGGCGCTGGCCGCAGCCCTGACCATCACACTGGTCAGCGCCTTCGCCGTGCACCGCACCGTCTCCTACAGTGACGCGGACTCGGGGAATCACGGCGACCAGCCGAATGTCCAACCGGACGTCCAGGAGGAAAGCCAGGACGACCGCCCACAGCGTGAAGCGCGGACCCCGAGCTTCCTGTTCGTCCTGCTACCCGTCGCGGGGATGATCGCCATCGGCACGTTCTTCGGGTCGACACAGACCTTCTTGACCGCCTTCGCGGGGCAGTTCGGCGCCGCGGAGTCCTCGGGCCTGCTCTACGCCGTCATGGGACTCAGCTCGGCCGTCGCTGCATTGTCTGTCGCCTACTGGCCCCAGCGGGTCCGTCATACGAGCCGGTGGATCGCCGCTGCCGCGGCGATGGCCGCAGCGGCGGCGGCTCTCGCCCTACCCGGCACCGTCTCCTCGATGCTGGCCGTGCTTCTGCTCCTCGGGATCTTCGTCGGCCCTACGATGGTCACCATCTTCTCCATCGGCTCTGCCGTAGCGCCCTCGCACCGTCTGGGCACCGTCATGACCCTCCTCGCCAGCGGCATCGTCGGAGGTACGGCTATCGGGTCCGCCCTCGCCGGAACTCTTGCAGAAGCCGGGGGGTCAGCCGCAGCCGTGGTCGTCCCGGCGTCGGCAGCCGGGGTCCTGTTCGTCCTCGGAATCGTATCCGCCGCCGCGCTGCGGCGTGTTGCCAGGGCCTGACGAAGACCCGGGGTCACTTATCAGGCGGCTGTTCCTTACTCGGTACCGGGCATAGGATCGAAGTACATCCGAGATGCAGGAGGACCCATGAGTACCGAAGGCACCGAGCGACACGACGACGACGCGCAGGGCGCAGGCCCCGAGGGAACCATTCCCTCGGGTAAGGACGGGGTGGCTGCAGGCTCCACTGACGAGCCGAGCAACTTCGAGCCGGAGGAGGACGACGGCAGCCACTCCTAGCCGACGTCCGCGACAGACCCGGGCGATATATTCGATGTCCGGAGCGCATCAGGACCCCGACACAGACCGGGCAACACCTTCGGTGTCCATGCCGCATGAGGACGCCGATGCAGTCTCAACCAGAAGATCCGCCGCATCATCCGGCGGGGTTTTCTGGTCTTCAGGTGAGCTACAACCGCTGCGGTTCGTGGATTGCGACCGCACGAAATACAGGGTCCGGCAGGACGGGCGCGTAACCGTCTCCGTGTGCTGGCGCCGGTAGTTGTCGTCGTCCGACGTCGTGGGGTTGGAGACCTTGATGGCGACGTCGCGGCCGAGGTTCCGATCGACGGCCCGATAGACCGACGCCGCACCGCCGACACCGAAGACGTCGGTCGTCTGGTACCGGTCAGCGAGGAGCACATCCGTAAGTGTCCTCCCGGTACAGGTTGCGACTGTCGATTTGCCTAACCTTCATCAAGCGCTCCTCAGGCGAGGAAGGCGAGGGTCAGCTCCTTGAACATCCTCGAGGTGATCGCGTTCGAATGAGTTCTGCCCGGCAAGGTTTCGATCACGGCCAGCGGGGCCCAGTCACGAAGTTGCCCGATGCCTCCCGCGTAGCGGTCCTGATCGCCGGCGACGAGCAGCAGGGGCATCTTCGGGACCGCGTTCTGCGGGTCGAACGGCTCGGCTTTGACGGCGGAGACCATCGCGAGCAGTGACGGCAGATCGTTGTGCGGTCCGGCCTGCGCCATCCGCAGGAGGTCTGCGGTGGTCGGGTCCTGGGACGCGGGGCCTCCTGCCAGGAAACGTTCGGCGCCGTCGAGGTCGAACGTCGCAAGCGGATCGGCCGTACCCGGGCCACCGAGCACCATCCGCCGGACGAGTTCGGGCTGCGTGGCTCCGAACTCCCACGCGAGGCGTGAGCCGAGGGAGTAGCCGATGATGTCTACGCCCGATGCCGGTGCGTCGCCGCGGAGAGGGAGGACGCGCTCGTCGGACAGCGCCTGCAGGATGTCTGCACGCATGCGGCTCGGTGCATACGCGCCGGCGTCGTCCGGAGCGGCACTCTCCCCGTGAGCCGGGAGGTCGACCATGATCACGGTGCGACCGGCGTCGTTCAGGAAGCGGACCCAGCCCGTGTCCACCCAGTTCTGCCGCGACGAGGAGCCGAAGCCGTGCACCAGCAGGATCGGCGGCAGGGCAGACGGGTCGGAGGCCTCGCTCCGGGTGATGGACAGGTGGGGGTCGACGCCCTCGACCTCGTGTACGGGGTGGTGGTCCATGCACCCCATGGTACGGGCGGCAGAGAGCTGCGCCGTCGTCGCGTTGGTGGATGCCGGCCCGTCAACCGGCGCGGCCCGGCCCGCCGGACTCCTGTCCGGAGCCTAGACTTGCGGCAACGAGCCACGCCGAAGGAGGGACGCCATGGACCAGGCAGACAACGGACGGCAGGGCGCCCGGCGCCTACCCCGGGCCCTCATCGCGGCGGCACTCTCCGCGCTGCTGGTATCGGCATGCACAAGTCCGCAGGACGACGGCGTCCCCCCGCCGTCGCCGTCGTCGTCACCGAGTACCTCACCCGAGCCGACCGTCGCCCCGTTGCGCGAGGCCCGCGAGGGGTGGAAAGTCTTCACCGATCCTGCGCGGCTCGTGAGTTTCGAACTGCCGCAGGAGTGGGTGGTGCAGCCGCTCGAGGCGGAGCCCGGCGCGTATACGCCCGATTCGCTGCACTATGCGGTCCGTACCCCCGAAGGCATCACAACTGCCGAATTCCACTCCGGTATCCAGATGGCCGAGCCTCCGTGTCCGGACGCGGAGAGGGCGCCCTACTACGTCATCGGCAGCGAGCCGCTCGATCTCGCCGGCGCGCCCCCGGCCGCCACGGACTTCGGGCCCCGGTTCGTGGTGCGGCTCATCACCGGGTTCCGCTTCTTCGGCGCGTTCGGCGTCACGGATCAGGTGGGCGGGGCGGATGGGCTGGCGTGCTCGCTGCCCAATACTGTCCAGGGGAGCGACAGGCTCGGCCGCTTCAGTTTCGGTGACCTCCAGGTGCTGGTGCCCAAGGCACCGGCCAACACGGGGCCGCAGACGGTGTCTTTCGGGACGATCGGCGAAGCCGAGGCGTACTACGGCACCCCGGAGTTCGCTACCATCCGCGAAATGATCGCGTCTGTCCAGGTGGCGACGGACCCCGAGGGCTAGCGCGCTCGGGAATCCTGTTGTCAGCTTCCGGGCTGCAGGCTCGCGTAGTCCACGCCGGTGAGCTCGATGCTCCGGTTCCAGAGCCGGACCGCGATGTCGCGATCCAGCACCCGCGCGGCGGGAGCCACGAGGCGCGGTGCGCCGCGGGTCTCACCCGGACCGGACGGCCCGTAGTAGTCCCCGCCCCTGACCTCCGGTGAGGTGGCCGCGTAGAGCGTGGGCAGCGCACCCGCGGCATCGGACTGGCCGAGAAGCCTGAAGAAGCCGGCGAAGACATCGAGCACCGCGGGGGTCTGCATGCCCGCGATGAGGTTCGTGCCGGCGAGACCGGGATGGGCGGCCACCGAGATCAGGTCCCATCCGGCTGCACGGACTCGGCGGTCGAGTTCGACCATGAAGTAGAGGTTGGCTATCTTGCTCTGGCCGTAGGCACCCCAGCGGCGATACTTGCGCTCCGACTGCAGGTCGTCGAAGTCGATACGCCCACGCTTGTGGGCGAGGCTCGAGAGCGTCACGACGCGGGGGGCAACGGCCTCGTGCAGGTTCGGCAGCAGCAGGCCCGTCAGTGCGAAGTGCCCAAGGTGGTTGGTGCCGAACTGCAGCTCGAAACCGTCGGCCGTGGTGGCTTTCGGCGTGGCCATCACCCCTGCGTTGTTGACGAGGATGTCGACGGGGCCCGTCAGCCCGGACGCGAACTCCCTGACGGATTCCAGGCTCGCGAGGTCGAGCAGACGCATCTCGACCCGCTCGTTGTCGGTCAGCGACCGGACCTTCTGTTCGGCGTCGTGTCCCCGCTGCTTGCTGCGGCAGGCGAGGATCACTTCGGCACCCCTCCTGGCCAACCCGACGGCGGTCTGCAGCCCGAGGCCGCTGTTGGCACCCGTGATGACCACGCGCTTGCCCGTCAGATCCCCGATCGCCTCCGCCGTGAAGTCGCTCATCGCCTTCCTCTCCTGCTGATTCGTCCTACCTGGGCGGGGGGGTACCCGTCCGGCGTCGAGGGCCACCGCCCCGCACCAGCATGGAGTTCGGGGCGATCGATCCTCCTACCGGGAGCAGCGACGAGCCCCTCCCGCTCCGCTGACCGGACCGACGCTAGGCCTCCAACCCTGCGTTGATCTTGTCGGTGAGGGCTTGAAGCTGCTTCATCTCCTCCGGCTCGAGGACGGGCGTCAGCACGTCCTTGATGCGGTGGACATGGCTCAGGCCGATACGCCGCTGCAGCGCGCGGCCCTCGTCCGTCAGCGCCAGTTCGACCCCGCGTTGGTCGGTTTCCGCCGGCCGCTTGCGCACCAAGTTCTTCGCTTCCAGCCTGTCCACCATCCGGCTGAGGCTGGGTTGGCTGATCAGCAGGTGGTTATTGAGCTCGTTGAGGCGCGTCCAGCCGGTGGGGCAGCGGCTGAGGTTGAGCAGGACGTCGTACTCCCCGATGGGCAGTTCCCGGAAGACGGGGTCTAGCCGGATGCGCCGCATGACGCCGACCTGTGCCCGGAAGAGGGACTCCCACGTCTCGGCTGCCTGCCGCACAGAGGGCCGCGACGGCGTACTGTTTCCAGCCGGTGCTGCCGGCCCGGAGGGATCGGCAGCACCACTGTCAGCGGTTGTAGGGGCGGAATCTGGTTGATCAGCCATCGCTGCTGGGGCCTCCTGCCGGTCATGGTACTCAATGCATATGCATCTAGTGTACGCCTCCGTCCAGACCGCCGCGCTTATCCCGCAGTGGCGGCGGCCTGTCGGCGCAGCGCTCGTTCCTCGCGGCGCCCCTCCACCAGCCTGTACAGGACCGGGACCAGGATGAGTGTCAGCGCCGTGGAGGAAATGAGCCCACCGATCACGACGACGGCGAGCGGTCGCGAAATGAAGCCGCCCTCGCCGGTCAGGCCGAGGGCCATCGGTGTCAGTGCGAAGATGGTCGCCAGGGCAGTCATGAGAATGGGCCGGAGTCGTTGTCGGGCGCCCTCTCGAATCGCGTCGGCAACCCGGAGTCCGGGCGACCCGTCCCGCGGCAGACGGTACTGGTTGATGAGGTCGATCAGCACGATCGCGTTGGTGACGACGATACCCACGAGCATCAGCATACCGATGAGTGAGGGCAGTCCCAGCGGGATCCGCGTGATCAGCAGCAGGGCGATGGCGCCCGTCGCGGCGAAGGGGATCGACACGAGCAGGATGAGCGGCTGCACGAGGCTCTTGAACGTCGCGACCATGATCACGTAGACGATGGCGACGGCGGCCCACAGCGCCAGGAACAGCTGATCGAAGGATTCCACCTGCTGGCTCGACGCGCCGCCGACGGTCGCCGTCGTACCGGCCGGGAGGTCGATGCCGCCGAGCCGCTCGTTGACCGCCGCCGTGAGCGTCCCGAGGTCGTCGCCCGACGGCGTGATCGACACCCGGGCGGTGCGTTCACCATTGGAGCTCGTGACCGAGAGCGGTACCTCGACCTCCTCGACCGACGCGACGTCCGTCAGCGGGATGGGCCCCTGCGCCGTCGGAATCTGGAGTGTGCGGAGCTGGTCAAGGCTCGTGATCGGTGTGCCTTCGCCGATCAGGACCGGGAAGTCGTCCGCGTCGAACCGTACGGATCCCGCGGGGATGGGGCTGATGCTGCCGCCGAGGAGTCCGGCGATCTGCCCTTCGCTGAGCCCTGCCTCCACGGCAGCCGCGCGATCGACATTGATCTGGACCTGGGGTTGTGCCGCGGAGAGGTTGCTCGTGACCTCGCCCGCCCCCTCGAGCCCCTGCATCCCGTCCAGCACGTCCGCGTTCGCGGTGTCGAGGTCCTCGCTGACGGGAGCGGTGATATCGATGTCGATGGTGCTGGAGGTCCCGAAGCCGCCCTGCTGGCTCGAGAGGGAGAAGGTCCCGGCGTCCGCGAGGCCCTCGACATCCTGCCGCACCGCTCCCTGGAGCGCCTCCTGGTCGGCGTCCTCATCGGTGATGACGGTGAAGGTCGCGACGGAGGCGCCGCCGGAGAACTGTGCCGCGAAGGCCCCCTCGGCGTTGCCGACGGTGAGTTGCACGTCCCGGACCTCCGGGTACTCGGCCAGGAGCTGCTCGGTGCGGCTTGCAGCCTCAGTCGTCGTTGCGAGGCTGGATCCGGGCGGAAGGGTCTGTGTGAGGGAGAAGCTGTTCTGGCCCGTACTACCCAGGAGGTTGGTGGGCAGGAACGGGACCATTGCCGCCGTGGCACCGAGGACGATCAGCCCGCCGACCAGGGTGATGACGGGATGGCGCTGCGTTCCGGTGAGGATCGGCAGGTAGCCGCGCTGGAGCACCGACTGACGCATCGGAGTCTCTTGCATAACGTCTCCCGCGGCGTCGTCCGCGCTGCCCTCGGGCACTGCCGCCGCATGCTTCGCGCCGCGGCGGCGCGACGACGTCCGCGGCAGGAACCAGTAGGCGAGCACCGGGATGATGGTCAGGGATACCGCGAGGGAGGCCAGCAGGGCGATGCCCGTGGTGACCGCGAACGGCCTGAAGAGTTCACCGGCCAGGCCGCCGACGAAGCCGATGGGCGCGAAGACCGCCACGGTCGTGAGGGTGGATGCGGTGATGGCTCCAGCGACTTCGCGGACTGCCGTCAGGATGGCTTCTCGTTTCTCCTCGCCGTAGCCGAGGTGCCGCTTGATGTTCTCGATGACGACGATCGAGTCGTCCACGACACGTCCGATGGCGATGGTCAGCGCTCCGAGCGTCAGCAGGTTCAGCGAGTAGCCCGCCGCGTACAGCCCGATGAAGGTGATGAGCAGTGACAGCGGGATCGAGATGGCGGTCACGAGCGTCGAACGGACCGACAGCAGGAAGATGAGGATGATGAGGACGGCGAAACCGAGGCCCAGGATGCCCTCGGTGGTGAGGTCGTCGATGCTGCGTTCGATGAACGGCGCCTGGTCGAACACGACCGTGATGTCGGCGGCGTTCCCGAGTTCCGCCTCGAGTTCGGGCACCAGGTCCACGATCTGGTGCGAGATCTCGACCGTGTCACCGTCGGGCACCTTCGTCACCGTCAGGGCGAGCGTCTCGACCCCGTTGGTGCGCGTGACCGAGGTGGCCTCGTCGTCGGCGAGGCTGACATCGGCGACCTCGCCGATGGTGACGACCGGACCGGCGGCAGGGGCGGGTGCGGGTTCGGCAGGAGTGGCTGCCGGCGGCGCGGTCGGCGCTTCCGGGCGAACCCCGGGCGCTGTGCCTGCCGCCGAACCACCCGCGCCACCGGTCGGGCCAGCTGCGGGGTCCTGTCCCGCCGCAGGAGACGCCGAGCTATCGGACGATGAGGGCAGGACGGGCAGGGCCTGGATGTCCTCCAGTGAGCCGATTCGGCTGCCGGCCTGGATGGTCAGGGACCGCGGGTCCTCCTCGAGCGTCCCCACGGGGAACAGCGCACCGTTGTCCTCCAGTGTGCTCGTGAGGTCGCCGACGGTGAGGCCGGCTGCTTCGAGGGCGCCGTCCCGCGGAAGGATCGCCACATGCTGGCGTGTTCCTCCCGAGATATCGGCGGTTCGGACGCCGTCGATCTTCTGGAGCCGGGGAACGGTCAGTCGGCCGAGGTCGCCGTTGAGCTCACTGAGGGACTGGTCGGAGGACACCGCCATGAAGACGATCGGCAGGTCACTGATGCTGCCGGCGAGTGCCTGGGGCTCGACGTCGTCGGGCAGCGAGGGCCGCACGGTCGAGATGGCGCGGTCCACCTGCGCTCGTGCGCGATCGAGATTCGTGCCGTAGACGAAGACCAGGCTGACCGTCGAGACACCCGTCCGCGACGTCGACGTCGACGACTCGAGGCCCTCGACTCCGCTGAGCGCGGCCTCGAGGGGCGCGCTGACCTGCTGGTCGAGGTACTCCGGCGATGCTCCGGGCGCGGTGGACAGCACGGTGATCTGCGGGAATTCGAGCGACGGGATGAGTTCCTGCTTGAGAGACCCGAGCGTGATGACGCCGAAGACCGAAGCGAGGATGGTGATGAGCGCGATGAGCGCCCGATTGGCCAGAGAGAGGTGCGCCAGACGGAACAATGAACCTGCTTTCGATGCAGACGTCGCCTGGCTGGCTGGCTGGCTTCGCCGAGAATTACTTGAGCTGGAGGACCCGGTCCGTCAGGGACTGGATCTCGGCGGCCAACGACGGGTTCTCATTGAGCTTGACGCCGTACCCGGGCAGCATCTCCTTGAGCTTCGGCTCCCAGTCGGGCATCTTGGCCGGGAAGCAACGCTCCAGCAGGTCCACCATGATCGGGGCGGCGGTCGAGGCACCGGGCGAGGCGCCGAGCAGGGCTCCGATCGATCCGTCCGACGACGTGATGACCTCGGTGCCGAATTGCAGCACGCCCCCCTTTTTCGGGGCTTTTTTGATGACCTGTACACGCTGGCCCGCCGAGATCAGTTCCCAGCTTCCGCCCTCGGCTGCAGGGATGAACTCGTTGAGCGATTCGTTCTTCCCGTCGCGATTCTTGAGGACCTCGGTGATGAGGTACTTGGTCAGGGACATGTTGTCCTTGGCGACTGCGAGCATCGGCACGAGATTCGACGTCCGGATGGTTGAGGGGAGGTCCAGGTAGGAACCGCGCTTGAGGAATTTGGTGGAGAAGCCCGCGTAGGGGCCGAACAGCAGCGACCGCTCGCCCTTGACGAAGCGTGTGTCCAGGTGCGGCACCGACATAGGAGGAGCGCCGACCGACGCCTGACCGTAGACCTTCGCGTCGTGCTGGTTCACGACGTCGGCATCCGTGCACCGCAGGAACTGCCCGGACACAGGGAAGCCGGCGAAGCCGCGACCCTCCGGGATACCGGTGCGCTGCAGGAGATGCAGGGCTCCGCCGCCGGCACCGATGAAGACGAACTTCGAAGTGACGGTGGTTGTCTCGCCGGTCGCCCTGTTCCTGACCTTGACGTCCCAGCGTCCGTCGGAGGCGCGGGCGACGTCGAGGACGCCGAATCCATAGTGCAAGTCGACACCCGTGCCCTCCAGGTAGCTCGTGAGCTGCCGGGTGAGGGCACCGAAGTCGACGTCGGTGCCGCCCTCGACGCGTGATGCCGCCACGGGCTGTGAGGGGTTGCGGCCCTCCATGATGAGGGGCGCCCACCCTGCGATGGTGTCGTGGTCCTCGCTGTGCTCCATGGTGTTGAACAGAGGCTGGTGGCTGAGCGCCGCGTACCGCCTGCGGAGATAAGCGGCGTTGGCTTGCCCCCAGACGAAGCTCACGTGCGGTACCGGGTTGATGAAGGTGCGCGGCTCGCCGATCTGGCCCTTCGAGACCAGGTGCGACCAGAACTGGCGGGAGACCTGGAACTGTTCGTTGATGGCGACGGCCTTTGCAGGGTCGACCGACCCGTCCTTACCGGCGGGCGAGTAGTTCAGCTCGCACAGGGCCGAGTGGCCCGTCCCCGCGTTGTTCCACGGGTCGGAACTCTCGAGGCCTGCGATGTCGAGCCTCTCGAAGAGGGAGATGTTCCACTCGGGCTGGAGCTGTCGGAGGAACGCGCCGAGCGTTGCGCTCATGATCCCGCCGCCGATCAGGACGACGTCGGTGGTCTTGGCCGGTGTGCCCGGATTGTCAGTGGTCAACGTTATCTCCAGTCGCGAGGTCCTAGCAGGTAAACCCTAGCGTCTGGTGGTGACCTTATTTAAATGACCCTATTTAAATAGGTCGGGCCCGTGCGGGCCCGTCGGCCGCACGGGCCCGCGGATCACTCCGAGGGTGCGGGCCTCGGCTCGACGTCGGCGAGGTCGATGCGGTTGAACACCTCATCCATGACCGGGCTGACGGGGTACGTCGTCACCCGTGCACTCATCGCCAGCGCGGAGATCGGGTAGGCCAGGGGGATGGCCGGGATCCTGTTGGAGATGTGGGAACTGATGTCTGCGTAGGCCTCGGTGCGGTTCTCGCCGTTCGGTAGCCCGCGCGCCCGGTTGATCTTGCTGATCAGCTGGGGGTCCTCGTAGCCGAACTCGTCGTTGTAGCTGCCGAAGAGTGCCCCGACGAAGTTGTCCGGATCCTGGTAGCTCCCGCTCAAGCCCAGCAGGTGGAACGCCCTGTCACCGGACTGCTGCACCGTCGCCACGTAGCCGTCGCTCCATTCGACCGGCACCGGCTTGATGTTCAGCCCGGCCTCGGTCAGCTGACGGCTCAGCTCCGCGTAGGCCTTCTCCGGCGACGGCAGGTAGGGCCGGGAGACATTGCGCGGGTAGTAGAAGGGCAGCTCGCGCCCGTCATAGCTGGATAGCTCCAGCAGTTCCCTGGCGAGACCGAGGTCGTACCCGTAGTCCTCCACGCCCTCGTTGCTCACCCCGAGCTTTTCAGGGATGAACTGGCGAGCGGCCTTCGTGCCGTTGAGGAAGCGCCCGTCGATGAGGGAGTCCTTGTCGATGGCGTGAGCGACGGCCTGCCGGAAGAGGATGTCGTCCATGCCGGGGAAGTTTTCATTGAGGCCGAGGTAGAGCACGGAGTAGGGGTCGCGCTGGAGGAACTGGAAGCCGTTGCGGGCGAGGTCGACGGCGGTGTCGACGGACACGAAGTCGTAGCCGTCGATCCGCCCCGAGGTCAGGGCACGCGCCCGCGAATCGGGGTTGGAGATGGTGGTGAACACGATGCGGTCGACCTCCCCACGCTCGCCCCAGTACCCGTCGAAGTAGGCGAGCTCAACGTGCCCCTGCTCCCACGAGGTGAACCTGAAGGGCCCCGTTCCGACGGGCGCTTCGCCGTAGCGCGACAGGGCCGTACCGTCGCGGGACCGGTCGAGCTCATCGGCCGTCCCGGCCTCGAACGCCGAGGGAGAGGACATGGCGAAGGCCGGAGCGGCCAGCGCGGGGATGAGTCCGGTGATCCGGCTGGTGAGCTGCAGGTCGACGGTGTACGCGGACGTCGCGGTGCAGCCCTTGTACAGACTGACCTCGGGCTGGTCCGAGTACCCCTTGAACACGTTCTCGAACGGAAGGCGGCTCATGCCGATGCGGGCGCTCGCCGGGAGCCTGTACCACCGGTCGAAATTGGCGCAGACCGCTTCCGCGTCGAACGGCTCGCCATCCTGGAAGACGACGTCCTCCCTGAGGGTGAACTCGTAGGCACGGCCGTCGTCCTGCTCCTCCCACGACTCGGCCAGCAATGCCGCCGGCTCGGAGGTCACCGGATCCACCCCGACGAGCCCTTGCAGGATCTGCCGACTCACGCGGTAGGACTCGGTGTCGATTGCGAGGGCCGGGTCGAGCGTACGGGGATCGGCCGCCGTGCCGAAGGTGAACGTCGACACGTCGGATACCGGTGCCGCCGTCGTCGCGGACGGCTGTGGTGGGGTGACCTCGCCTGCGGTGCACGAAACCAGCATGACCGACGCCACGAGGACCATCGCCACGTTCGTCGCGGCCGGCATGACGCCGTTGGTCGCCCGTCCGTGGCGGGTGCGGCGCGCGGCGGGGGTCTTCACAAGCTTCGATCTCCGGGAGGCAGGGGTGTCCCGGTCCTTCGGGGGCCGGGTATGCGGAAGCCCAAGTCTAGGCGACGGTCCTGTTCCCGCCACCCAGCAACGCGCCTGTGTCAGATACGGGATGTAGGGGGAGACACACAACGGACCCCCTCATCGCATGGATGAGAGGGTCCGTCCACGACCCCTGGAACACGTAAGAGGACTGAGCCAAGGAAGTCAATCCCTATCAGCCTGCTGCGGGACCCATGAGGACTGGTTCTGTTGCGTACAAGCTGGTGCTGCTCGTGGTGCGCAAGAGGGGACTTGAACCCCTACGTCCGAAGACACTGGAACCTAAATCCAGCGCGTCTGCCAATTCCGCCACTCGCGCTCGGACGCAGCCCTGCCGGACGGCATCCCTTCCCCTTCACTGTAGCGCCGATGACGACGCGTCGACGAGCTCTACCGGTCGATGCCGAGGTCGCGCCGCAGCCTGGCGACGTGGCCGGTGGCCTTCACGTCGTACTGGGCGATCGCGACCTTTCCGTCGTCGTCTACGACGACGGTCGAACGGATCAGCCCCTCGTAGGTCTTGCCGTAATTCTTCTTCTCACCCCATGCGCCATAGGCCTCCGCCACCGCGTGGTCCTCATCGGACAGTAGCGGGAAGGTGAGGGACTCCTTCTCGCTGAAGGCCGCCAGGTTTCCGACGGGATCAGGGGAGATCCCGAGCACCCGGTAGCCCGCCGCTCCGAGAGAGGCCAGATTATCGCGGAAGTCGCACGCTTGGGTGGTGCATCCGGGAGTGGCGGCCGCGGGGTAGAAGTACACGACCGCCTTTCCGCCCCTGAGCGAGGACAGCGTCACATCGTTGCCTTCGGCGTCGGCGAGCGTGAAGTCGGGGGCACTATCACCGGGGACGAGTCGTTGCGACATGCATACTCCTGAGTATTCGTTTGAACGGTCGAAAGGGGTAGACCCACCGCACGGCAAGGGCCTCTTCGACTGGCCTGGAAGAGTGGACTAGCCAGCCTAGCTATCATAGGAGGAAGATCCGACGCCCACGGCGGCCGCCGGTCTTGGTAGCGAGAGGAAGTGCACTGGTTTATGCCCGATCTGGAGCAATGGCCCACCGGTCGGCTGCTGACGACGGCGGCGCGTCTTGTCGAGCACGCCTGGAATGAGCGTCTCGTCGACATCGGCGTGACCCATGCCGGCGTGATCGCTCTCGGCGTCCTCGCCGACCAGGGCGCCATGACGCAGGCGAGCCTTGCCCATATTGTGCGGGTCCAGGCACAGACGATGGGCAAGACCCTCGCTCGCCTGGAGTCCAGGGGGCACGTGACGCGCGTGCGGAACGATCTCGATCGCCGGTCCCACATGGTGTCCATCTCGCCGGCGGGACGGAAGGTCCTCGACGCGGCGGAAGACATCGAGCGCACCCTCATTGGCGGTGGTGGGCTGGTCTCGGACGAGCTGCGAAGCCATCTGCAGAAGGTCATCAGGGAACTGGGCGCACCGCGGTGGAACTGGACGGCTTCCGGCGAGACGCCTCAGGAGGGCGTGTCCATCGAGGGTCCGGGCGCCACAGGACCCGCGGCCACCGTCGTGAACTGACGGATCGGCGTCGGTCGCCGACGGTCCAGGCCCCTTGCCATGACGGCAGGGGGCTTTTACGTGCCCGGCGATGCTCTGATCGTTCGGCAGTCTCTTTACCTTTGTGGAAGGGAAAAGGAAAGACCCCCGCATGAAATGGTACGAATGCAGGAGGCAGTTGCGTACTGAGCAGGCTGCTGTTTTGTTGGGAAGCGTGAGTGTCCAACGCCCATCGGAGAACAGCATGCAGAGTACCGCCGCACCCCAGTCTTCCGCAGCCGTACCCGAGGGTCCTCCTGCCGGTGTGCGCGTCACGGACGATCCGGACGCAGGCGGAGTACACCCGGAACGACCCCTCAAGGCGGCGCTGCAGGATGACATCGCGCTGCGGCACATGGACATCGCCGAATCCGTTGCCCGCTCCTTCGCGGTATCCGGGCCGGAAGCGTCCGACATCCGGCAGGTCGCCTACCTCGGGCTCATCAAGGCTGTGCAGCGCTTCAATCCAGCGCGGGGCGTGCCCTTCGCTTCGTTCGCCGTGCCCACCATCAACGGCGAGATCAAGCGCTACCTGCGGGATTCCTGCTGGGTGGTCCGCCCGCCGCGGGACGTCCAGGACCTCCGTACGGAGATCGCCCGTACAGCTCCCGCCATGGCCCAGCGACTTGGACGTGAGGCCACCGCACGCGAGCTCGGGCTGGAGCTCGGCTGGCCGGAGGACAAGATCCTCGAGGCGCAGGCCTCCGACTCGAGCCTGCGACCGGATTCTCTCGACGCGCCCTTCGAGGGTCGCAGCTGGGCCGACACCCTGGCGTCCGACGTCAACGGCATGGAGCGCAGCGACGACATGATCTCCCTGCGGAGCGCCGTGAACGAACTGGACAGCAACGAGAAGGAATTGCTGTATCGCCGCTACTTCATGGAGCAGACACAGCAGGGTATCGGTGACGAGCTCGGGATGTCGCAGATGCAGGTGTCCAGGGCGCTCGCCCGGATCCTCGTGAAGCTGCAGAAGAGGCTCCTCGGTGCTCCCGCCGGCGGCGAGCAGCGGGCGCAGCGGTCGGGTATCGCCTAGTCCGGCGGACGTCCTACTCGGCGCCCCGATCAACACCCGTGGATTAAGGCGAAGGGGTGCCCTTCAGCGGGCGCGTTGGACTGTGCGGACCCGTCCGAGCGTCGCCGAGTGCTAGGAGATCCCGTGCTCCGCCGCCGCCGCCAGCACCTGCTCGACCGTCACAGCCATCAGTGCCGGGTCCGGAGTGGGTGAGAACGTCTCCCCGAGGCGGAGGGACTCGTCCGTCAGCACCGTATGGGGTCCGGGAGGTGGTCCCCACTCCGACGCCGGCGCGGGCCCGAACAGGATCACCGAGGGCCTCGCGTAGGCCGACGCGAGGTGCGCTGCGCCCGTGTCCGCCGAGATCACCAGCGATGCGCCCGCGATCAGCCCTGCGAAGCGGTCCAACGAGAGGTTTCCGGCGGCTACGGTGTCATCGGACAGGCCGGCGGCATCGGCGACCGCGAGGGCGCGAGGGCGTTCCTTCATACTCCCGGTGAACAGCACCCGGTGGCCGGTTGCCGCCAGGGTGCGCGCCACCTCGGCGAAACGCTCGACCGGCCACAGCCGGCTGCCGTATGCCGCCCCTACATGGATCACGACGGCGTCCGGTGCAGGGCTTCCGCCGTCAGGGATCCGCAGCCTGCAGTCCAGCGAATCGGCCGGTACCCCGTGCCAGCTGACGAGCGTCGCCCACCGCTCGCGCTCGAGGATGCCGTCACGCCACTCGGGACCGTCCCACCCGGGTGAGCGGTGGCCCATGCGGCGTTTCGCCCCGATCTCCTCGAGACGCCCCATGCTCTCACCGCCGCTCCCGTGCAGGTTCACGGCGAGATCGATCCGCCCGTGCTCGATCGGCAGCGGGTCGTCGAGGCCGTGCGTCGGCAGGAGATCGTCGATGGCATCAGTGAGCCCGACGATGGGCCGAAGCCATTCCTGGGCCGCGTACAGGATCCGGTGCTCGGGGAACGCTCGGCGCAGGCCCTTCAGAGCGGGCACCGCGACCAGGAGGTCGCCGAGTTTCAGGGCCCGCAGTGCCAGGATCTCGGGCCGCCCGTCGGGTGCGGGCGTGGACGCGGGGACGGGGATGGACCGGTGTTGCTCCGCCGCCGGACGGGTGCTCACGGTGCTGGTGCCCTCGGAAGTCATGCGGATCATCCTGCCAGAGGAGCAAGGGTGGATTCGTCGCCGCGGGGATCCGGGGGTCCGTGCGGCGACCGAGGAGAAGAAGTTCGGCATGAAGTGTTTAGTACTGCTGCTTCTCGGGAACTAAGCGTGTATGCATACTTCGGCCGGACTCCAGCGGACAGCCCCCCGGGCCGTCCTCTTCGACCGCGACGGGACCATCGTCGTGGACGTCCCGTACAACGGCGACCCCTCGCTCGTACAGCCGATGCCGGGCGCCCTCGAAGTGCTCCAGGGGCTCCGCTCACGCGGCATCCCCGTCGGTGTCGTCACCAACCAATCGGGTATCGCGCGAGGCCACGTGACCCGTGACCAGGTGGACGCCGTCAATGCCCGCGTGGAGGAGCTGCTCGGCCCGTTCGACGTGTGGGAGGTCTGCCCGCACGGGACCGACGACGGATGCGCCTGCCGGAAGCCCGGACCGGGCATGGTCCTCGCGGCCAGCGCGCGTCTCGGCCTCGAGCCGTCCGAGGTGGCCGTCATCGGGGACATCGGGGCAGACATGGGAGCGGCCGCCGCCGCGGGAGCCCGGGCCGTGCTCGTCCCGACCGCCGTCACCCTCGAGGACGAGATCCGTTCGGCGCCCGCCGTCGCCGGCGACCTCGCCGGGGCCGTCGACTCGCTGTGGGCGGACACCCCGTGAGGCGCCGCGTGCTCGTGGCCCGCCTCGACAGCGCCGGTGACGTCCTGCTCGCAGGCCCCGCCGTCCGCGCGATCGCCGCAGGGGACCACGGCGATTCGCCCAACGACGTCGTCATGCTGTGCGGGCCCCAGGGTGCCGCGGCAGCGCGGCTGCTGCCGGGCGTCGTCGACGTCGTCATCTGGTCCGCTCCGTGGATCGTCGACCCGGCACCGGAGCCGACGCCGGACCTGATCGGCGAACTGGAGGACGCCGTGGAGGCGCAGGACGTCGACGAAGCCGTCATCCTGACCTCCTTCCATCAGTCGCCCCTGCCGCTCGCCCTGCTGCTCCGGCTCACCGGCGTGCGGCGGATCGCGGGCGCGTCGGTCGACTACGCGGGATCGCTCCTCGATGTGCGGCTCAAGCCGGGCGAGGACTTCCCCGAGGACCAGCCGGAGGCCGAGCGCGCGCTGGGGATAGCCGAGGCCGCGGGCTACGCGCTGCCGCCGGGCGATGAAGGCAGGCTGCAGGTCGTCAATCTCACCGATGCCTCCGCCCTCGTAGGTCGGGGACCGTACGTCGTCGTTCATCCCGGTGCCGCCGTTCCGGCCCGCTCCTGGCCGCCGCTGCACCATGCCGCCGCCGTCGAACTCCTGACCGCGGCCGGTTTCCGCGTGGTCGTCACCGGGGGGCCGGGCGAGACCGACCTGACGTCCACCGTCGCGGGACCCGAGGCACTCGACCTCGGTGGCCGGACCGATCTTGCCGCCCTGGGGTCGGTCCTCGCCGGAGCGTCCGTCGTCATCACGGGCAACACCGGGCCGGCACACCTGTCGGCTGCTGTGAACACCCCGGTCGTGTGCCTGTTCTCGCCCGTGGTGCCCGCGATCCGGTGGGCCCCGTACCGGGTGCCCGTCGAGCTGCTCGGTGACCAGCAGGCCGCGTGCGCACTCAGCCGCGCCCGCATCTGTCCCGTCCAGGGTCACCCGTGCCTGTCCAGCGTCTCGCCGGAGGATGTCGTCGACGCCGTCCTCCGGCGCA
>JAABUN010002796.1_pt1 | contig 29438 bp, 28 predicted proteins | sample 5559311 | NCBI WGS metagenome assembly JAABUN01 (sample SAMN10711877, study PRJNA513370) | rock metagenome | isolation source: Antarctica rocks | place: Antarctica: Victoria Land, Siegfried Peak sud | reverse complement strand
ACCAACGGGTGGCTCGCGTCGGAGTACGCCCGAGCGATTGACGCCCTCGACGATCTCGCGCCCGAGGGTCAGGTCTCGAGATGAAGGCCTTCGCGCGCACCGCCGAGCTTGACGCGCTGGTGGACGCCTACACCCAGTCACTGGCGGCCGCCGGCATGTCCGCGGGCTATCCCAACGACTCGGTGGCACGCAGCTTCTTCGTCCGCATCGGCGTCGCGACTTGGCAGGCGATGCCGTTGCAGGACCAGCTCACCGTGCCGCCCAAGTACCGGCGAGTGGTGAGTTGGCTGCTGGCCTCCCAGCGGATGCAGCCGACCGCTGCGTACATGGCCGTCGCGCGCCCCTGGGTCGGGGTGATCGGGCGGCACGTCCACGCCGATTTCTATGCGCACTTCAGCGAGGTCGCCGCGCAGGTTGGCTTCGACAAGCGCTCCATCGACCTGCAGTGGGCCGCGTTGATGAAGGTCGCGGCGCTCAAACACGTTGCGCCGGAACAGCTCACCCGCGAACTCCTCCACGCCGGACGCGACGAACTCGTCGCCGCCATCGAGCATCATTGTCCGGTCGCCAGCGGACACATGTGGATCACCGCCGCGCTGTTTCGAGCCGAGGCCAGCCTTTTCCACGCAGGCGTCCTGGCCCAGCAACCGAGCCGACGGGGCCTGCGCCCACTGCGCACACCGGCGCAGCGGTGGGAGCAGGTGACCCCCGGCCTGGCCAAGACGCTGTTGGGTTACCTCGAGCAGATCTCCGTGTCGTTGCGGGCTTCCACCGTCGCCCGGGCCGAGACGATCCTGCGTGAGTTCGCCGGGTTCGTTACTCAAACTGACCCCGAAGTCGCGAAGGTCGCGGACCTGCGCCGCGCCCACATCGAGGCCTACAAGCTCCACCTCGACCAGCGCCCCTCGATCACCGGTGCCAGGCTGTCCAAGCGCAGCCTGGTCAACCATCTCGGGGTGCTGCGCACCTGCCTGGAGCGACTCACCGAATGGGCCGGCGACGACCAACCGACAGGCGTGCTCGTCTTCTCCGGCGACCTGCCACGCCTGGACGACCCGCTGCCACGGTTCCTCGACGACGGCGCCGCCACGAAGCTCCTGCAGGCAGCCCGCAGCGACGACGACCCGTTCGTGCGGATGGCCGTGGAAGTCCTGGCTCGGACCGGCATGCGCAAAGGTGAGTTCGTCGATCTCACCGTCGACTCCGTCGTACAGATCGGGTCGGCGTTCTGGCTGCGGGTGCCGCTGGGGAAGCTTCGCAACGACCGCTACATCCCGCTGCATCCCCAGCTCAAAACGCTGCTCGATGACTGGCTGGCGTCGCGCCCGGCCGGGTTGCGCAGCGACTACCTGTTCATCGAGCACGGCCGGCGCATCACGAAGTCTCGGGTTGAGCACGCCATCCACAAGGCCGCGGCCCGCGCCGGGATCGGTCACGTCACCCCCCATCAACTCAGGCACACCCTGGCTACCCAGGCCATCAACCGGGGCATGTCCCTGGAAGCCCTCGCCGCGCTGCTCGGACACCGATCGTTGCGGATGACCCTCGTGTATGCCCGGATCGCCGATCGGAAGGTCGCCGACGAGTATTTCTCCGTCAGCGAACAAGTCGAAGCCCTGTACGACCAGCCCCGAAAGCTGCCCGCCGCCGCCGAGGGAGCCGAGATGCTCAAACTCCGCCGTGAGATGCACCAGCGGATGCTCGGCAACGGCTACTGCGCCCGACCGGTCGGCCTGGACTGTCACTTCGAGTCCATCTGCGAGTCGTGCACGTTCTTCCAGACCACCATCGACTTCCGGCCCACCCTGCAACGACAGCGCGACGACGCCGCAGACAAGGGCCAGCTCGGTCGGCAGAAGGTCTTCGATGGGCTGCTCGCCCGGCTCGACGACACCGCGTCATGACCCGCCTGCCGCCCAATCAGCCGATCGACTTGACACCGATCACCCGCATAATGTCCGACCTGCTGTTGGACGAACAGCGGGTCGTAGCCGGCCTCGATCAGGTGAGTGACGTACGAGTGGCGCAGGGCGTGCAGGCCGAGCTCGTCTGGCAGGCCGGCATGTTTGCGTAGTGCGTGGAAGGACGCGCCGAGGCGCTCGAGGGTGACCCGGTCGCCACGCTCGCTGGGCCACAACGCGTCCGACCGGTCGGCGGTGGGGAACCTGCGCCGGCCTTCGTTGATCCAGAACCCGAGGATGTCGACGATCCATTCGAACTCCGGGCAGGTCAGCACCGTCCGGCGCCGTGGCCCGGACCCGGCCGTGCCCTTGGCCCAGCGGACCTGCACCGCCCCGTATCCGCCGTAGGAGAGAACGTGTGGGTTCGGGCCGAAGTCGGTCAGCTCGAGCATCGTCAGCTCGCGCCGGCGCAGGCCGTAGGCATAGCAGACCTTGAAGGCGATGGAATCCCGCAACGCAGGAAGCCACCGCTTGCTGCCCTTGGCGTACTCGGCATCGACCAGGTCGTCCGCCGCATCGAACAAGCGCTGCAGCTCGACCTTGGTGAATGCCCGCCGCGCCGGCCGGTGCGCGTCATCGGCCGAGTGCCGCGGCGTGTTCCACTCGAAACAGACCTGGCTAGGGATCTGACCAAATGTCCGTTCGCAGAACGGCACCCACTCATACCGCGGGTCACTCACGTAGCTACAGAACATGGCAACCGCGTTGCTGTAGGACCGCAACGTCGACAGGGCCAGCCCACGCTCGGACCTGCAGCGTAGGCCGGCGAAGAATTCATCGACATCGGTCGGGCGCCACCGCCACGGATACTCGTTCGTGAACCCTTGAAAACGCTGCACCGTGCCGACCCGGGCGGTGATGGTGTCGCTGACCAGGCCACGCGCGAGCATCTGCGCCCGCCAGCCGTGCAACATCGCCTCGAAGACCCGGTCCTCAGCACGGAAAAGCGCGACGTCGTCGTCCCGGAACAGGTCCGGGATCCTGCCAGGCACCGCTTCCACGACTCTCACCTTAGCGCGGGAACATGCATTAGATGCACGATCGCGTGCTGGACGAGGGTGTTGATCGACTCGGGGTGCAGGGCCCGGCCGGTGGGCTTGTTGGCTTTGGTGACGCCTTGGAACACGGGGGCCGGTAGAGATGCCGGCGAGGTCGAGCCACGTGTGCAGGGCGGTGACGGGGCCCGGGCCGGGTGACGTGGCCTGCGAACGGCGTTCTCCTGCGGCACGATTCGCCCGCAGGACCCCTCTCGGGCCAACATTACCTTTGATGACTAGTCCGGTCAGCTCGGGCTGCACTGACTCATCGCAGGTTGGCATCCAACAGAGATAGCGCTGCGGAGAGGTTCCGCGGATACCACCCTCCGTTGATGTCCAAGGCTGCCGGGACGGCGCCCATCCCGGTGATTACAACCCATCCTGCGGGGGCGTTGGCCCTCAGCACTGGCGTGGGCGACGGTGGTGCTCTTCGGGGTGACGCTCGGCTGCATGAACTGGGCCTTCTACGCCTCGCTCGGCCGGCTCCCGATCGGGGTCGCGGTGACGATCGAGTTCCTCGGTCCACTCACGCTCACCGCAGCGCTGTCACGTCGGGTTGCAGACATCGCGGCGGTGCTGGGCGCCGGGGTCGGCGTCCTGCTGATCTCGCAGGCGCTCAGCACGCCGTTCGCCGACCTCGACCTCATCGGGCTGGGACTGGCTGCCGCGGCGGGCGCCTGCTGGGCGGCATACATCGTCCTCAGCCTCGAGCCGGCGGTCGCCGCACTGGCCGGGCTCGTCGTCCTGCACCAGCGACTCGCTCCCTGGCAGCTCGTCGGCATGGCGCTCGTCGTCTGTGCCAGCGTCCTCGTCATGGGAGCGAGACGGCGAGCCGACCCGGCCGACGCCGCGAGCACCTGACCTGCTTGACCTCCTGGTTGACCTGAACCGCACCTGAACTGCGAGGCTTTGCTCCATGACGACGACGGCCATCACGGGACGACTCAGTGACGACGGGGACTTCCGGCGCTACTGGCTGGCCCGGATCGCGTCGTTGTCCGGGTCGATCGTCACCGCCGTGGCCATGCCGGTGCTCGTCTACCGCCTCACCGAGTCCCCGGCCCTGACCGCGCTGACGACGACGCTCGAGGCGTTGCCCTATCTCCTCGTCGGGCTGCTCGCCGGAGCCCTGGCGGACCGTCTCGACCGCAAACGGGTCATGGTCCTCGCGGACCTGCTCAACGTCCTCGTCGTCGGGTCGGTGCCGGTCGCCTGGTGGCTCGGAGCCCTGACCGTGCCGCACGTGCTCGCGGCGGCGTTCTCGGCCCAGATGCTCTTTACCTTCTTCGACGGGGCGAACTTTGGGGCGTTGCCGGTGCTCGTCGGACGCGAGAAGGTCGGTGAGGCGAACGCCGCCATCTGGGGCTTCGGTGGCGTGCTCGACCTCCTCCTGCCGGCCGCGGCCGGTGCGGCCATCGCCGTGATCCACCCGGCCGACCTGCTCGCGGTCGACGCCCTCAGCTATGCCGTCTCGGCCCTGCTCGTGCGGTCGATCACCAGGTCGTTGTCGGTCGGTCGGGAGCGGACCGACAAGCTGCGACCGCGCGGGCTGTGGGCCGACGTCCTCGAGGGCGTCCGGTTCCTCCGCGGCCACGCCGGGGTGCGGTCGAACACCATCGTCGGCTCGCTGCAGTCGGTCGCCGGCGCCGGCTTCATGGCCTTGATCGTCCCGTGGTGCGACCAGGTCCTCCACATCGGCACGTCGGGCTGGCGGTTCGGGGTCCTCTACAGCGTGTGGGGGATCGGGGGCATCGCCGCGTCCGCCCTCACGCCGAGACTGCTGCGCCGGTTCGGGTCGGCACGGCTGACCTTGCTGGCCATGCCCGCCTCGGCCGCGGCGGGGATCGCCGTGGCCGCGTCGACGAACTGGGCCGTGGCGGCCGCCATGATGATCCTCTGGGGGCTGGCCTACCAGCTCGTCATCATCAACGCGCTGAACTACCGCCAGGAGGTCACGCCGGAGCACCTGCTCAGCCGGGTCAACACCGCGGCGCGGATGCTCTCGTGGGGTCTCGGTTGGACGGTCGGGGCGACGATATCCGGAGCGCTCGCCCAGGTCGTCGGGATCCGCGCCGCGATGCTGACGATGGTGTGTTTCGCGGTGGTGGCCGTCGTCGTCGGCTGGCTCTCACCCTTGCGCACTGCCGAGGTCGGCGCCCAGGTCAGTCCCGGCTGACTCGAGCGGGGCGGGGAAGCGGTCGCGGAGCGTGAACGCGTAGGGCGTGGGTTCGTGCTCGCGCAGGTGCCGGATACGGTCCTCGGCGTCAGCGGTCGTCGGCCGGTGACCCACGGGCACCCACCAGCACGCCGTTCAGGCCTCGCGCATCGGCTCGAACCACTCGCGGCGGCGCCTGAGGACCTGACGGTGCGGCTCTCCGTAGACGAAGGTGGCCAGGCTGTCGACGTCGGCCCAGCCGACATGTTCGTGATGACCCCCGCGCTGTCGCCGGCGTCTCGGTCTCAGCGTGTCGGGAGACCGACCAAAACCGTGGGAGACCAACTGTTCGAGCGCCCGTGGTGCTGCCCTACGCTGCGAGCTCGGCCGGATCGCTGTGATGGGTGAAGCCGGGGTTCCAGCGCGCGAAATCGGCGGCCAGGTCGTCGTTGAGGACCCGGGTGCGGACCTGCAGGAACAGATGGGCGTCCTGTGGTGACCAGCGCATCTGCTGCTTCTTGACCATGCGTTTGGACACCACCTGGTTGACGGTGGACTCGACGAACGAGGTGGAGATGGTCTCCCCCGCCCGGCGACGTTCGCCGTAGTTGGGGATCCGGTCGGTGTTGGCGCGGATGTAGCTGTCGAACTCGAGCACCGCCTTGCCCAGCTTGAGCTGGGAATCGCTGGGCTCGGCGACGTCGAGGTCGAAGATGATCAGGTCGGCGATGATCTGCAAGGCCCGGAACACGTTGCCGTGCCACAGGAACCACTTGAGCCGGGTGAGCTGCTTGCCCACCTCGGCGGCTCCGTCGGGGAGTGCCGCGACGCAGCAGACGCAGTCCTGGAGGCGCTACACGAGGAGGGGCGTCGACGTCGCCTTCACCCTCTCCGATGATGAGACGGCGTATGCCGTCATCTGCTTCTCGGTCGCTTGGGCCTACCGCAACTACCTTTGGTACCGGATCCAGATGGAGCGTTCGTCCACGAACAGCTCGGCGCCCACGATGTCGACGGCAGGAGCGTCTGCATCCTCGAGCCCGACGCCGGCGGCGGTCTCGACCTCCACTCCATCTCTTTCGGGGAATGAACCCTCAATATCATTACCATTCGGCGCGGTATAAAGAACCCGCTTACCCCAGAAGGCATTCTCAGGGGTAACGCCAGAGGCCAACCATCTAGCGTCTATTCTTGTGTTGCTTCATGCATTGCCATCTCCAAATAGTCTCTGTGCGATTGCGACATCTTGGCCATTATGCCCGGTATCCAAACCCATCAGCCGGTCAATGTTTACACCATTCAGAACTGTCATAGCAGCCTCAACCATTGCATGCTGTATCTCTGGTGACATTCCTCCGATGTAATAACCCATCTCACCCGGCTTGAATGAGTATGAGTTGGCATGCCTAGCGAAATAGTTAGCAGCCTTTTGTTCAGGCGACAGAGCCATTCCTGATAAGCTCCAGTTTCACCATCTCCCCACACATCTTGCCGAGGCATAGACAGAGGTCAGGGTGACAGGCGTCTCGCACAAGTGACCAGAGAGGGACACCCAGCAGACGTTACAGCACTGGCGCGAGTTGGCTGTCACGGATCCCATCGCTGGTCGTTGCCCTGCCAGATTGTCGAGCGGGAGTGCGTCACGAGCGATCCCCGGGTGTGCTTAGCACCGGCGACCGAATCCGAAGGTCCGACGTTAGGCTTTTCAGGCTTGGGCTCTACCTTAGCCCTGACGTTAATGGTGTAATGGGTGTCGGAGAACGTCATACCCTTTGCCGGCTCTTCACAGTTGAGGTGTAGTTGGGGTCTGAAGCCGCCGCTCTCGAGGAGTGATCTGGCGATGTAGGTGGCGAGGTTGCGGAACCCGAGGGCGGATCCGCGCAGGTGTTCGAGGCGTCCGTTGATCGCCTCTGCGGGGCCGTTGGAGGTGCCGGGACGGTCGAAGTAGGCCAAGACGGCGCCGGCGCGGTGTGTCAGGGTCCGACCGAGCCTGCGCAGCTCGGTCAACGCTGCCGGGACCGCGCTGCTGACGGACTCTGATCAGCTTCGTCATCAGGGCGCGCCCGTGCTTGCGGTCGGGTTCGCGGTGGGCGGTGATGACGGTGACGTGCGTGTCGCCGCGACGGGTGTGCCGCCACACGTACTCATCCACCCCCAATCACGGTCACGGCCTCGAACCGCGCGAAGTCGTCGATCAGGACCCGTTTCCCCTCGGCCAGGACGGCGTCGTTGGCGGTGTTCCAGGCAACTCCGAGGCCTTCGGCGACCCGGGACACGGTCAGGTGCTGACACACGATCCCTTCCAAGGCCCACCGCAGGCCGCGACGCGACAGCTTCGCCCGCGGCTGCACGGCCTGGCTGGTGTCCTGGCGCCACACACGCCCGCAGCCGGTGCACCGGTAGCGGCGGACGGTGACCTCCAGCAGACCTCCAACGTCGTCGGGCGCCAGCCCAGCGGCTCGTGCGCCAACCGCCGCACCACGGTGTCCCGAGGCGCACCCTCACACCCGCACCGGCGGCACCACCGGTCCGGCTCGACGACCCGACACGCCAGCACCGCACGATCCGGCTCCAGGCGCTGCCCGGTCACCACCAGCCCCAGCTCCTCGAGACGGCAGAACGTGATCAGGTCAGGATAAGCGAAGGTAGCGTGAGACATGTCGAGGTCTTCCAGATGGGCAGTGTCAGAACTCCCATCATCGGGAGACCTCGACACCTACCCCGCCACCGACGCGCCGCCACAGCACGTCGTCGACAACGTGCTGTTCGATCCTGGCGCCGAGAACGGCGACGAGCTGGTGACCACGGTACGCACCGCGACAGAGGCGGCCACCGCGATGTGCGGTGCCATCAACGCCGCTGGCCACGCGCTGACCTCCACAGCGGCTTCCCTAGCGTCCGAGGAGCACCTGCTCAGCACGGCGCGGACCTCCAGCGGCGTCTGCCGGCGATTCCTCGACGCCGCTGCCGCCGCTGGAGACCAACTGCTCGCTGACGTCGTCGACGAGCACACCCCACCCGCGGCCGGACGCGCCCCGCTGCGCCTGCTGCGCTCCCCCGAGACCCCAGGGATTTCCGTGTCCCCGCCGTTGCCCACTTGGTCCGTGCGGTGAGGCTCGTCCTGGCGGTGTCGCCGCGGTGGTCACCCGGATCACCGCCGCCCACGCCGCAGCGGCAGACCGAGTCGGACTGTGGGGCGCGTGCCCCGAAGTCAGTGAGTAAGAAGGGAAAAGCATCATGGAAGCGAACGACCTTCCCGACCGCCGGCCCTACGTCGGCGAGGGCGTCGACGGCGCTTGGCGGTCGGCCCAGATCGACCGCGAAGAGGCCGACGCCCTCCCACCCGGTGGCCAGCGCGAGGAGCGACCGGCGTCCGCGGACCGTTGGGAAGCCCAGGGGTCGGCCGCCGTAGAGCGCCTGGCCGACCACCGCCACGACGATGAGCACCGTAAGGCCGCCGGATACGACGTCGACAAGGAGCCGTGCAGCCCTACGCGATGATCACGCCAGGTGCCACGGCGGTGGGTTGCACCACGGCTGGCAGATCACGTCGGAGTCGGCACCACACCCAACGCGGGCCGGGCGACCCCGCGCTCCAACCGGAAGACCCGAGCCTGGATCGACACGGTCGACGGGCAACGGCGCAGGAAGGTCGACATTGCGATCCCTAGACCGTGCAGGAGCACCGTCTCGTCGCCGGCGGCGACGAGGATCGCCTGCCAGCGCGATTCCCAGACTGGGGCGGCGTAGCTCACGGCCGTCACCGCGGCGATGACCGCGCCGACCCACAGGTGACCAGCGACGGTCGCCTGAACCACGGCGATCCCCGCGACGATCACCCGCAACCGCCATGCCAGCGCTGTGAGTGGCAGCCGCGCACCAGCTCGGCTCACACCGCTGACCAGTTCCCGCAGCAGCTGCCACGGCAGCGACCAGAAAGCGATCAGCGCATCCGCCCGGACGAAACCGCCGCGCACCAGCCCGGCCGCGTGCGCCATAACCGCGGCGGCCTGATCGGCCGGCAACTGGCGCTGCGCGAGGGCCTCGATCAGGCCCGAGGACACCACCAACGACCGCCGGCCGACACCCCCCGGCCGCCACAGCGCGCACGCCGGGCTGAACCAGGGCGGTCACTACCGGAGGACCCAAGCCCTGCCGGCACAGCAAGGTGATGGCCGGCGCGAGGACCTCGAGTTGTCCCGGCGACGGACGACGGGCACGGAACAGCACCCGGGCAGCGAACCGCTCCCCCAGCCCGACACCGAGCAGTGCCGCCACAGCCAGACCCACCCAGAACACCACCAGGGCCGCCAATGCGGGCAGTACCGCGCCGATCATCGTGGTCAGGACGGTGCACCAGCAGGCCAGGAGTCACTGTCAACGCCTTGCTCGTCCAGCGGGGCATCCCGCTCACCTCCTCCCCCGTCAGCACTAGTGCGACGGGCTCGACTTTCCGGGCCGGTGACCGCCGACGACCCGGCCGCGGGCTTACGGACACGCGGCCAGTGTCCACCGGGGCACTGACAGCCCCTGGGGTTATCCACAGCCGCCTCATCGAGGCAGCCGGAGTCCGGGGTTGTCTGACTTGATCGAAGGAACCTCACGCAAAGGAGAACCACCATGACCGGCACACCCACTGCGAGCCTCGACGAAGCGATGCACACCTGGATCACCGTGGTGCAGCTGCTCTCCGCAGCCGCAGACCGCGGCTTCGCCCAGGCCGACACCTGCCCGGCGATCCACTCACTGGCCCTGGGCGCCCAACTCGCCGCCTGCGGCGCACTGGCCCTTGTCCCGGACGACCTCGATGTCGACGACGGTCCACCGCAGACCGGCGAGGTCGTCGACCTCGTCGCGGCCGCCGAAGGGCTCACCCGCCAACACCCGATCGAGGCGTTCCCCGTGGGCGCCTCAGGGGTCGTCGTCGCTATCTGCGACCTGGCCCGCGAGGCATCATCGTGAACCAGCACGAACCCGACATCGATGAGCGCAGCGTCGGCGAGCTGCTGATGCACGCCGACCTGACCTGCCGGCAGGTGCTCCTGGATCCCGACGCCGGTAACGCTCGCGCCCTGATACGCACCTGGGGCGAGCTGGTCGAGGCCTGCGTCGATCTGTGGAACCGCATCCCCGGCGATCAGGGAGACCCCGTCATGTCCCGCATCGGGGCGGCAGCGACCGCCCTGCACCGAAGCCAGATCAAGGCCGGCTGGCCCGGCGCCGGGGACACTGACGACAGGCTCGGCCATGCCGGGGACACCCTCTGCCGAGCCGCCGAGCTCGTCGCCTCCCGTAGGCCTACGTTCACTCCTGTGTCCGCGGTGGTGGCCGCCGACGTCGATGCCGCACGTACCCGACTCATGCACACCCTCTACGTCGGAACCCACGGCGTAGGGGTGGCTCTGAGTGACTACATGACCAAGGCGGCCGAGCATTTGGACCGGAAGGGGCATGTGCCACCGGGCGAGTCCCTCACACACGCACGCAACGCGGCCGCGCGGCTTGGGGCGGTCGAAGACCTCGCCCGCGGCTATCTCAAAGTGCGCTGGCCCGCCGCGCTCGGTGGGGAATACCGGGGGCCACCCGCCGCCACACGCGTCGACTGCGCGCTGGCCCAGTGGGACGTCCAAGCACACCGCAGCCTCGCCGGGACTCCGACAACCGCGAACCTGCTACTGGTGGCCGTGATCCAGCGAGACGTCGCGGTCGCCGGGCAGTTCCTGACCCAAGCCGCAGCCAGGACCCACGCGATCGACCCCGACCAGCACGCCTCCAGGCTGGCGACCCCACTGGCTGATGTGGAGGCCTCCTGGGCCAACCTCGGCAGGCACCTCCAACAGTTGACCCCACGCGGGGACCGGCGCATCGACCCCGCGCTGCTGTTGGCCGGCAACGAACTCCGCGCGTCCCTACGTGAGATTACCCACGACGGCGGCGCCGTCGCCACCCCCGATGTCATGGCCCAACGCACCGACCTGGCCACAGCCTCCCGCAGCATCCACGCCAGCACCGCCACCGCGGTCGAACTCGGCCACGTCCTGCGCGAGGTTGTCCAAGACCCCAACGTCACGGTCTCCGCCAAGGGCGCCCACGCGCTGGCCACCGACCAAACCGGACATCATCCCGTTCACGCCTGGATCGACGCAGCGGACCTGCACCACAATCGCGACGTCCCCCTCCCCCAGATCGTCCGCGAGACGCTCACCGACGCCATCGGCTACACCCTCAGTGCCAACATGACCGCCAACTCGGCCGGCACCTTCCTCGAGCAATCCACCCCCCAGCAGATCGCCGCCGCGGCGAGCATGACAGGGCGCCGACATGAGGACCGCACATCCCCCGCCCTCGCAGTAACCACACCCGGGCACGGCTGCGAACGGTAGGGCACCGGATGCCACGCCCCGCCGACACGCTCACGGGCAGCCGCGGCCGCCAAAGCGCTGGCCGCGCCGACGAGTCAGAACGGCGTGACCCGAGCCACTTGCGTCGACTCGACGCTGCCCCGACATACCAAGCCCACCATGTGTCACATCAGCCTCATGCGATACGCACAGAAGACGAGGTTCTGTTGTCGACCCACTTTGGACTGATCCAGACAGATCACCCTTGAACGCAGCGGCCAGGAGAGGGGTGCTGCGGTTCGCTGCGCGGCGCCAGCCGGGTTAGCGCAAAGGCTTCGCCCTATCCGAGGGGGCGCGTTGGCACACGGGTTGGCCGGGGGACCGCGAGTCGCAGCCCGAGCCCGCTGCACGGTCTCCATGTGGGGGACGTGGCTTGAACTGCACAAACGCGACCTAGCGGCGTTGGTCCCCCCAGGAGGGGGCGACCAACAGGGACGGGGAGGGGGACGAGTTCGGGGACGTCTGCAGGACACCGTTCGGTCGCAACTTGTTGCGGCGACCCTGGGAGGCACCATGTACCACGTCCACATCCCGGCTGAATGGGACGACAGCCACCTGCTCATCTTCGAGGAGTTCTGCGATCTCTTCGGGGTCCCGGAGGAAACCATGCACGAGTGGCGGCGTCGCGGTCTTGGTCCCCGGTGGAGCAGATTCCAGGGAGTTGGGCGCCTCTACGTCACCGTCGAGGAGGCTCGGCGCTTCCTTCGAGTGGACGCTCCGGCAGCGAAACCGGGAGGTTCCGGTGTCTGAGTCGCGGATCGCTCCTGTGTACATGAGCCTCGACGAGGCGGCCAGCTGCATGTCGGTGTCCGTCAAAACTATCCGTAGGTGGATCGCGGCGGGGATCCTGCCGGCGTATCGATGTGGCAATCGGTCCATCCGCGTCAAGCTCGACGATCTCGAGGCGGCGCCTCGTCGCATCCCGTGTGCCCGGTGGTGAGGCCACTGCCTGCACCTTGCTGGTGAATGCCCACGGTACGTGAGGGCGTCGCTACCGCTCATCCACGGCAACGACGCTCGGGGGTCGGTCCAGGTGTGTTGGGCGACTCTCTGTATGACCACCAGGCAGGGCTGTGGCGCCACGGTTCGTGATCATGGCCCGTGGTCATGTTGGGTGACGCCGGCTGCGAAGGCGGGTTGAGGCGCTGCGGAACGGTTTTGGTCGTTCTTCTCGACCTCAGCGAGGGGGGTTGCGCCGGGGCCGGGATGGGCTCACGCTGCAACACCAACTGTCCCTGCCGCCTGGTCCCAGGATCGGGCAGGCTCAACGAATGCGGAGCTCACGAAACCTTGATGATGCTCAGACACGGCAACGACGCGGACCATGTGCTCTCGGGCGCGGGGCTCGCGTGCCCATCGTGCGGGCATCTGCTCGCGCCGTGGGGGTACGCGCGCCGCCGGTCCGTGCGGGGCCACGACGGCACCACCCAGCTCAGTCCGCGCCGAGGCCGCTGCCGCGGCTGCCGCAACCACCCATGTGCTACTTCCCGCGTCCGGCCTGCCCCGGCGTGCGGTCACCGTGCAGGTCGTGGGCGAGGTGCTGTTGGCCAAGGTCAGGGGTGCGAGCCACCGGCGGATCGCCGCCGACCTGGGGCTGCCCGCCGACACTGTCCGGCGCGCCACGGCCAACGTGTCGTGGCTGAGTGAGTGCGCCACCATCATGGCCGTCCGGCTCGACTCCATGTGCGCCCCGATACTGCCCACCGGCTCACCGCTGGGAGATGCGCTGGAGGCCCTCGGCTCCGCCGCGGCTGCGGCGGCGCGCCGACCGGGCCCAGACGTCCCGCCCTGGGAGCGGATCGCCTATTTCACGAACTGGCGACTCCTGAGCCCGGTCGCCCGCGCCGGCTGAAATCTCGACCTCCCCAGAGCACAGCTCTGCCCGAGACCCGGCGATAGCATGACCACGAACCCGACTCCAGCCCTCCCTTGCCATCACCATCGGTGTCGTCTCGGCCCTCTACGTCATCACCGTGCGTGACGCCCCCATCATCATCAGTCGCGTCCGACAACACGGGTGTTCAGGCGCGCCCGTCCCGCTGCAGTTCCCAGGCCGCGTAGGTCTGCCCGATCTGCTCGGCCAGCCGCTGGTCGCGCTCGAGAGTGCCGTGCTGGTAGATGGCCATGGCTGCCTGGGAGGCGTGACCGCCGCGCGCCTGGAGCTCTGCAGCCGTCGCGCCGTGCTGGCCAGCGATGGTCAGCGCCGTGTGTCGCAGGTGGTGGATGGTCAGGTCTGGCCGGTCGGCGGCCTCGCGGGCCGCACTGTAACGGTCCATGAGGTAGCGGACGCTCATGTGGTCGGTCCGCTCACCGGGGAACAGCAGCCCGTCGGGCCCCGGCGCGCAGTGCTCCAGCAGGTGGCGCTCCAGCAGGGGGATGAACGGTGGGGGAATGTGGACGGTGCGTATGCCGCTGGCCGTCTTGGGCGGGCTGACCCCGCGCCCACACCCAGGGCACGGGTCCGGGGCTCCAGGAATGACGTCCTTGTCCACCTTGCGGGTGACCTCGATCCGGCCGCTTGCGGTGTCGATGTCCGAGCGCCTCAGCTCAAGGAGCTCACCCTCGCGCAGTCCGACGAAGGCCGCGAGCTGGATCAGCAGCCTGAGACGGTCGGGCACGTGCTCGACGATGGTCGCCAGCTCGTCGAGGGTGGCCGGCTTAGCTTTCCGCTTCACGCGGGCGCTGCCTGCGCCGCGGATTCTGGGCGGGGTGCGCGCGATCAGCTCCTCCTCCTCGGCGGCCTGCATGAGGGAGCGCAGCAGCCGGTAGGCCGCGGCATTGGTCGCCCCTGTGTTGGGGGGCAGGTCGAGGCGCCAGCGCTTGATGTCCGACACCGTCACGGCCTCCAGGGAGCGGTCGCCCAGGTGCGGGAGGATGCGCGTTCGAAGCAGCTGCCGGTACAGCCGCAGAGTGTTGGGTCTGAGCTCCCGCTCGGCGAGGTACCGCTCAGCAAAGCGGGAAACGGTGTTGCTCGCGGCCGCCGCCTCGCGCCGTTCCTGCGCGGCCTTGCGCGCCTGTGGAGGTGTCCACTGCTCCCGGTCGATGAGTGAGCTCTCAGCGGCCAGCCATGCCTCGGCGTCCACCTTGGCGCCGAAGGTACGCGAGTAGCGGGTGCCGTCGGGCATGGCGTACCGGGCCCGATATGTCACCCGTCTGGTGCCGCTGGCGCGCCGCTCGATCTCGCCAAAACTACGTCGCCTCGCCACTGCTTCGCCTCGAACCTCTCGACCCCCTGCTGCGTGAGCAGCGGGAGCCACTTCTGGGGGACTGGTGGGGGAAAGGATGTCTCCTCAGGGGGAGAGATGTCCACTCCTGACCCCAGCTCCCATGCTCACGAGGCGAATTGGCGCGTCGACTGTGCTGCTTTGCAAGCAGGGGGTTAGGGGTTCGAGTCCCCTTGGCTCCACCGCAGGTCAGGGGCCCTCTCCGGTATGCGGAGCGGGCCTCTTTCGTACCCGTACTGCTGAGAAGTACTGCAGTGGTGGTCATCCGAATGCCTCCCCGAGCCGCTTGAGGGCCTCCCTCGTCGTGGCGGACGAGACCTGCGAGTAGATGTCCATGGTCACCGCGATCTTGCTGTGCCGCAGGATCGCCATGGCCACCCGCGGGTGGACGTCGAGCGCGACCAGGAGACTGGCACAGGTGCGGCGCGTGGCGTGAACCGGGATCACAGGAACGCCAGCCTTGCTGGCCCGCGTCTTGAAGGCGCGGTGGAAGTTCCGAGGATCTAGGGCATCGCCGAAGCGCGTGGTGAGGACGAGACCGGTGCCTGCCCATGCCTCACCCGAGGCCAGCCGCAGCCGCGCCTCGGTCCGACGGCGGTCCTCGAGCGCGCCGATGCAGAGGTCCGGCAGCGGAAGGGGCGGGTCGGATGAGGGTGTCTTGGTCTGTCGCCGGACCAGCTCGCCCTTGACCCGTTGAACCTGCCACGCGATGCGGGCCTCGCCACCCTCGAGGTCGAGGTCCTCCCACGCCAGTCCGAGGAGTTCGCCGCGACGCAGCCCGAGGATGAGTAGCAGGACGTAGCCGGCGTACATCGGGTCGCCCTCGGTGCGAGCGGACTCGAGGAACCGCCTCGCTTCCTCGACGGTCCACACGACGGGCTTCCCAGCTCGTGGCACCGGCACGCGGACCAGCCCGGCTACGTTCCTCGACACCATCTCCTCCCGCATGGCCTCGCTGAGCATGCTGCGGAGCACCGTCCAGGCTTGGTGGCGAGTCCACTCCGACGCGACCTGGTGGCAGCACTGGCCGACCGCGCAGCACCGTGGACTGTCGCGCGCCACATCCTTGCCCTGTGCGCAGCACTGGCAGCGTTGCTTGAGCTCGTTCACCCAGAGCCGCACGTCACGGACGCTCAGCCGGTCGAGACGCTTCATTCCCAGGTCGGGTGCGATGTACAGGCGGGTGAACAGCTCGTAGTTGGCGGCCGTGGTAGGTGCCAGGTTGGGCGAGACGACGTCGCGCAACCAGCCCACGGCGAATTCTTCGAGCCGCGGGAGCTTGGTGGTCACCGGCCCGCGGCGTGCCTGCTCCTGCAGCTTGACCCACTTGTCGTGGACCCCTTCGCGAGTCTTGCCGTACACGGTCTTGCGCTCACGTCGTCCCTGCGGCGTCGTCACCCACACCTGCGCGGCGTAGCCATTGCGGTAGGGGTAGATCGTCCCCTCGCCGTTGTGCCGCCTGGTCATCAGCGGTCTGCCCCTGACTCCGCGACCTTGAGCGCGACGTACTCGTCCACCCACTCGGGCAGGATCCGGCGGAGCTTGCCGTCCTTCACGGACTTGAGGTCGCCCGACAGGATCGCAATGCGAACCTTGGTCTCGCCGTACCCCAGCATCTCGGCGACCTCCGCGACCGTGTGCCAGCGCCTCGTCAGCACCACGTCAGACATGAACGGCTCCTTTCGTCCGTGGTGACCGCGTCCACCGTCATCGAACGCTTCGTTTCGCCACTAGCTAGACAACGGCTCTCAGGGGGCACGATCTGAGTTCGCCATCGGACAACCCCTTGGTCAAGGTCCTCGCGGGCGACTGTGGAAAAGCCGAAACGTCCAGCGGCTCTGCTGGCGCAGCGTGGGGCCGGACGCGCAAGACGATCCCCACATCGCAACCCCAACCCCGATCCACCGCTCGCACCCGTCCTGGCCACCTCGATCACGGCCCCTCCTTGGCTGCCTTCCTCAATCGCCAGCCCGCTTTGTTCGGCCCGCTCCATCCACGCCGCCACCCCAGCGCCGCCACCCCCACTTCGCCCAAGGCCCATCCCGTTTCACACGTCTGGCACCAGTGGTGGGCCGTGCGGATCAGGTGGTGCCCCCCACAGCCCGTTGTCCTGTCGTGACGATGTCGATCCGCCGGATGACCTTGGGGTGCCGGGTACCGGTACCTGATGTCCTCGGTGGCCCGGATGGACGAGGGCGGTCCGGCACGCGGACTGACGGACTACTACGCCGCGAAGGGCACCCCGCCGGGTCGGTTCCTTGGCGCTGGGTTGGCCGGTCTGGACGGCGGGCGCGGCGTGGCTGCCGACTCGCCGGTGTCGGAGGACGCGTTGTGGCGGATGCTCGGGATGCTGCAGGACCCGGTCACCGGGCAGGCGCTGGGACGCCCTCCGCGTGGCCGCGGGACGGTGTTTGTCGACCACCTCGGTCGGGTGCGCAAGGCCCCAGCGAGCGTGGCCGGGTTTGACCTGACGTTCTCCGTGCCCAAGTCCGTGTCGGTGGCGTGGGCGCTGGCGGACGAGCCGACCCGTGGGCGGATCCACGCCGCGCACCGGCGCGCGCTTGAGCAGGTGATCGGGTACGGGGAAGCGCAGGTATTCGCCACCCGCAGCGGCCATGCCGGCGCCGTGTCCGAGGACGTGTGCGGCATCGTCGCGACCGCGTTCGACCACTGGGACTCCCGGGCCGGGGACCCGCAGCTGCACACCCACGTTGTGGTGCTCAACCGGGCCCAGTCCGTATTAGACGGACACTGGCGGACGTTGGACTCCAAGGCCCTGTTCGCCGCCTCGGTAGGGATGTCGGAGCTGTACAACGGGCGGCTCGCGGACGAGCTCACCCGCGACCTCGGGTGGGCATGGGTGCCCGAATCACGGCGTCGGTCCCAGGTGCCGAAGTGGGAGGTCGACGGCGTCCCGGCCGAGCTCCGGGAGGAGTTCTCGCAGCGGTCGACGGCGATCGAGGCCGCAAAGGACAAGCTCATCGATGAGTTCGTCGCGGCTCACGGCCGCACGCCGTCGGGTCCGGAGATCATCAAGTTGCGCCAGCAGGCCACCCTCGCAACTCGCCAGGACAAGGAGGTCAACCCCCTGAACGACCTCATCGTCGGGTGGCGCGACCGGGCCGAATCCTTCATCGGGCCTAGCCAAGAGGGCTGGGTAGAGGGCCTGGCCGGTCGGCACGCCCAGCGGCTCCTGACCGCGACGGCCTTGGAGGAGGGGATGCTTCGCGACCTCGCCACGCTGGTCGTCGAGACCGTGGCGGACAAACGGGCCACGTTCACCCGAGCCAACCTGCTCGCTGAGACCAGCCGCCAGCTGGCCGGCGTCCGGTTCACCACCCCCGCGGACCGCGTCACCGTGACCGAGCAAGTCGCCGCCCTCGCCACCGACCGGTCGGTCCGCCTCACCCCGCCCGAAACGGATCTGCTGCCAGCGCACCTGCGCCGCCCGGACGGCACGTCACGGTTGCGAGCCCGCAACAGCGAGGTCTACGCCACCGCCGAGATCCTCGACGCCGAGACCCGCCTTCTCGAAGCCGGCCGCGCAACCGACGGCCCAGCCGTCGGCTCTGCCGTGGCCGCGCGACTGGGACAGCTGGTCGCGCCAGGGAAGGACCACGTTCTGTCCGCGGAGCACGTCAGCGCGGTCGCCGACATCATCACCTCGAGGCGGAGTCTGGATGTGCTGGTCGGGCCGGCCGGGAGTGGGAAGTCGAGCGCGATGGCTGTGGTCCGGGCCGCGTGGGAGGCCCAGTATGGACGCGGGTCTGTGGTCGGGCTTGCACCTTCGGCCGCGGCCGCCGAGGTGCTCGCCGACGCGGTCGGGGTACCCACGGAGAACACGGCCAAGTGGATCGCCGAGAACCGGCGCACCCCCGAACGCTCCGAGGCGCTGCGCAAGTGTGCCGCCAGGCTGACCGGGGCCTACCCGTCGGTGGCCACCCATCAGCTCCAGCTGCGCGCCCAAGCCGCGCTGGTTGAGCACCGGCGCTGGTCCTTGTACAAAGGCCAGTTGGTCATCATCGACGAAGCCTCCATGGCCGCCACCAAGGACCTCGAGCACATCAGCACCCGAGCCCGCGAAGCTGGCGCGAAAGTTCTGCTCGTCGGCGACTGGGCCCAGCTGTCCCCCGTGCAGGCTGGCGGGGCGTTTAAGCTCCTCGCCGATGACCGCGGCTCCGACGCGCCCACCCTGCGTGACGTGCACCGGTTCACCCACGACTGGGAAGGCGACGCCACGCTGCAGCTACGCGTCGGCAACCCCGCAGTCGTCGACACCGACGTCGCCCACGATCGGGTCGTCAGTGGAGGACGCGAGGACATGCTCGACTTGATCTTCGACGCCTGGTGCAGCGACACCACCGCCCGGCGCTCCTCGCTCATGCTCGCCTCCGACAGCCAGACCGTCACCGACCTCAACCAACGCGCCCGCGCCCACCGCGTCCGCAACGGCCACGTCACCGCCGAGGGAGTACACCTCGCAGATGGGACAACCGCCGGTGTCGGCGACACCATCGTCACCCGCCTCAACCAGCGCTCCCTGGCGACCGGGCGCGGGTGGGTCAAGAACGGCGACGACTGGCTCATCACCCAGATCCGCGACGACGGAGCCATCACCGTGACCCGCGCCAATGGCAGAGCGATGGCAGTGCTGCCCGCCGACTATGTGTCGGACTACGTCGAGCTCGGCTACGCCTCCACCGCCCACCGAGCCCAAGGCCGCACCGTCGACGCGGCCCACGCCTACGTCGGGGGTGAGATTACGCGCGAGCCGCTGTACGTGATGGCTTCTCGGGGCCGGGACTCGAACCGGCTGTATGTTGACACTGCGTGCGAGCCGGACTCGGCGCCGGCGCATGTGGAGGCCGCAGCGGTTGAGCCAGTCGAGGTCCTGCAAAAGGCGATTGCTACAAGCGGCGCCGACCTCGCCGCCCATGAAGTCCGCCGCCAAGAGCAGGCTCGCGCGCAGCGAACCGAGCGCGCGACTGCCGAGCGGGCTTCAGTGAGTCAAACCAGGCTGGAGCCCCCACGCCCGGGCCTCCAGATTTGATGACGGGATGGTCGGCAATTGTGCAGCGACTGCAGTGCGCTCTGCGTCCCAGCCGACGTCCTGCGAGGCCTTACCCAGGGCGCGCATCAGGTCCTGGGGCCGGTCTGCGGAGCACGAGGTCCGTGTGGTCCCTACGCAGGATGTGTGGCCTCTCGGGTGCGCTGGTGAGCAGGGCGCCCCCTTGCTCTGGGTGCGGAAGAGGGAGCCGCTCGGTGTCGGGATCAGGCACGACAGCAGGATCCATTTCCGTCCAAACCGCACATGCGACCGTCACTCGCTCTAGGTTGACGTAGGTAGATAACCGAGCCGAGCGAGCCGCTCCTCCTGGCGCTGACTGAAGGTGGGCGACCCGCCGCCGATTCGTGGACCATATGCAAAGAGGAGTCTGGCCCTGAAGATCGACATCCGACCCGAGGCCGCTTCACTTCGCATGTTTGCGGCCATGAAGTACACGCAGTGGTTCGCCCTGGGAGAGTTCGTGGATAACGCCATCACGAGTGCGCGCCAAAACGAGGCACAGCTCGTCAAACTCGATCCGGAGTACCACCTCGAGATTGACATCGCGTTCGATGAGGGCGCGGGGACTATCGAGATAAGGGACAACGCGGCGGGTATAACGAAGGCGGACCTTCCTAGGGCACTTCGGACGGCCTCGCCGCCGGCCGACCTTCGCTTCCTATCAATCTACGGAGTCGGGATGAAGGCAGCCGGACTCTGGTGGGCCAACACCCTCACTATCGAGACCAAAGCGCTGGATGAAAGGCTCCGAAGAACCGTCACAATCGACACTCGCGGCCTTGACCGCCCCGGCGGTGGAAGTGTCGATGTTACGGAGAGGCCAGCTCCGACTAATCAGCACGGAACGGTGATTCGGCTGAGCAACCTCACCAAAAACCTTCCCGAGGGAAGGACGCTTGGGAAGGTCCGGGCCTACTTGGCGTCGATGTACCGCAACTTCCTCCTTGACGGTGGAAACACCACGATCAGGGTCAAGGGCGAAGACCTCGTATTCGAGTATCCGAAGATGCTCGAAGCCCCGGTATGGCCCAGCACGGCTGGCCCGAAGCGCGGAGCCAGACCGCTCACGTGGGAGACGCGCGCAGAAATCAAGCTCGCTACTGGAGAGGTAGTGACCGGATGGGTTGGCCTCCTGGCAAAGGGCAGCACTGCAGGCGCCGGATTCCTCCTGACATTCCACGACAAGGCCATCGTGGGCGTGGGGGCAGGAACGGCGGTGGGCGACGAGTATTACCGCCCGAGGGAGATCCGGCAAGGTGCGGCCCGCCAAAAAACTCTGCGTAGGTCTTGGCGGCCCATGGCGTCGTCGCTCGCGCCGGTCGCACGTTCCGAACTTCTCGAGTGCAATATGCGCCCCCCACCCTGTTTGCGTGTCAGCCCAACTTCCACTCGATGGTTACGGCATCTGGCTCTGGGCGTCCGCCCCGCACCTGAGTCACCAACGGCGCGCCCCGACCGCCGGGGAGCGGGCGGCGGTGCGACTCGTGGCACGCTACCTGCAGGCAGTCGGGGACTCGCCCTGCTACGACTGCTGGGAGTAGGCCGTCGAACGCCGTTACGCGGCGACGTTGGGCGCGAGCGCCGGCCTGTCTGCCGCCTCCGGTCTCCTCGATGACCCCGCCTTTGCGGAGACGGCGAAAGGGCTTGACGACCCTGAAGTCGGTGCCGTCGTCTTGTCAAGACCCCCCTGTTCCCGGCCGTCCCGGTGGCCCCCGAGTCGGGGCACCTGGGCCCCTGTGCACACCGAGTCAGGTCGCTCAACCCGGAGTCGGGTCAGCACCGGGCCGCGACCGGCAGCTTCTCCTTCACCAGGCACCTTGTGGTTTGGGCGGATGTGTCTAGGCTCGGCTCACGACACCACGGGAGAGGCGGACTCGAGATGACGGTGGTGCGGCCAGCACTGGTCCAGATCCCCAACGGGATCGGCTCGGTCGAGCACCGCATGGACCTGCTCTACCAAGGGGTCGCCACCGGCCAGATCACCCTGGAGCGCTGGGTCGAGCTGACGTCGACGACGTCGGCCCGGATGTTCGGGCTCTACGGACGCAAGGGCGTCATCGCGCCAGGAGCCGACGCCGACATCGTCGTCTACGACCCCCAGGGGCACACCAGCATCGGGCTCGAGAAGACCCACCACATGAACATGGACTACTCGCGTGGGAGGGGTTCGAGATCGACGGCCATGTCGACACGGTGCTCTCGCGCGGGCGAGTCGTGGTGTCGGAGGGCGAGTTCCGAGGCGCGGCGGGTCACGGCCGGTTCGTCAAGCGGGGGCGGTCGCTGTACCTGCACTGACCAGCCCCCTTGGCCACGCCCGGCCCCACCCGCCCGCCGCACCGACGTCCCGTCCGCCCGACGCACCGAAAGGAGACGCATCCCGTGGACTTCGGTGTCGTCCTGCAGGCCAACCCGCCGGCCAGCCGGGTCGTCGAGCTGTGTCGTCAGGCCGAGCTGCTCGGCTTCACGCACGCCTGGACCTTCGACTCCCACCTGCTGTGGGAGGAGCCCTACGTCATCTACAGCGCCATCCTCGCCGCCACCCGCAAGATCATCGTCGGCCCGATGGTCACCAACCCGGCAACGCGCGACTGGACGGTGACCGCCTCCACCTACGCGACGCTCAACGAGATGTACGGCAACCGGACGATCTGCGGGATCGGCCGGGGCGACTCCGCTGTCCGGGTGACGAACGGGCGGCCCTCGACGGTGGCTGAGCTGCGCGAGTCGATCGGGGTGATCCGCGCCCTGGCCAACGGCGAGGAGGTCGACTACAAGGGCAGCCGGCTACGCCTGCCGTGGAGCCGAGGGTCGCGACTCGACGTCTGGGTCGCGGCATACGGGCCTCGGGTCCTGCAGCTGGCAGGCGAGGTCGCCGACGGGTTCATCCTCCAGCTCGCCGACCCAGCCATCGCCCAGTGGAGCATCGCCGCCGTCCGGCAGGCGGCCGAGGCGGTGGGACGTGACCCCGACGCCGTGAAGATCTGCGTCGCCGCGCCGGCCTACGTCACGGACGGCAGCCCGCAGCAGCGCGCCCATGCCTACGAGCAGTGTCGCTGGTTCGGCGGGATGGTCGGCAACCACGTCGTCGATATCGTGGCCCGGTACGGCGCCCATGGGGCCAGCGTCCCGCCGGCCCTCACCGACTACATCAAGGACCGGGAGGGCTACGACTACAACGAGCACGGGCGATCGGGCGCCACCCACACGGCGTTCGTCCCCGACGAGATTGTCGACCGGTTCTGCCTCATCGGGTCCGTCGAGGAGCACGTGGCCAGGCTCGAGGCGCTGCGGGCACTCGGGGTCGACCAGTTCGCGATCTACCTCCAGCACGACGCGCAGGAGGAGACGCTGCGGAGCTACGGGCAGCGGATCATGCCCGCGGTCGCCGAGCACGTCAGGGCCAAGAGCTGATGCGCACCAGGGCGCTGCGCCAGGCCATGGGCGGGGCTCTGCTCGTGCTCGGGGCGGTCGTCGTCGTGGGACTGGTGTGGACGGCATACAAGGCCATGGGCGCGGCGACCGGCGGGATGTGGCCCGGGACCTCCCGCGCGCTACCCGTCCCGGCGGACGACTCGACCCTCCCGCCGTTCCTGGCGATCTTCGGCCGGTTCGTCCAGCCGCAACGCACCGGCGATCCCTACCCGTTGTGGCAGTACCTCCTCGACTCGGCGGTGTTCACCTTCCGCGAGGCCTTCGTCGGGTTCGTCGCGGGTGTCGTCATCGGGCTCGTCCTGGCGATCCTCATGCTCCGCTCCCGCTGGCTCGAGCGTGGTGTCCTGCCGTGGGTCGTCATCTCGCAGACCGTACCGCTCATCGCCCTCGCTCCCGTGGTCATGGCCTGGGGCAACAAGATCCGGCTGCCGTTCGCGACGTGGGAGCCGTGGATGTCGGTGTCCGTCATCGCCACCTACCTGACCTTCTTTCCCGTCGCGGTCAACGGGCTCCGCGGGCTGGCCTCCCCGACCCCCCTGTCGATGGAGCTCATGCGCTCGTATGCCGCCCCCTCGCGGGCGACCATGGTCAAGCTGCGGCTGCCGTCCGCGGTGCCCTACCTCATCCCGGCACTCAAGCTCGCCGCGACGGCCTCGGTCGTCGGCGCCATCGTCGGGGAGATCTCGGCCGGGCTGCGTGGGGGTCTCGGCCGGCTGATCATCGACTATGCCCAGCAGTACCTCACCGATGCGCCGCGCCTGTACTGCGCGGTCCTCGCCGCCGGCCTGCTCGGGGTGGTCTGCGTCGGGCTCATCGACGTCCTCGACCGGATGCTCATGCGGAACCGACCGAGAGAGGCGAGATGACAACCCGATCCACGGTGTCCGCCCCGGCGACGGCCCGGTCACCCGTCCCTGCCATCCGGGTGCGCGACGTCGCCAAGGTCTTCAACCCGGGCCGCCGCAACGAGCTCGTCGCCCTCCGGGGGATCGACCTCGATATCGAGCCCGGCGAGTTCGTCTCGCTCATCGGTCCCTCAGGATGCGGCAAGTCCACGCTGCTACGGCTCGTCGGCGACCTCGACACCCCCACGTCGGGCTCGGTGGAGGTCAACGGCAAGTCGGCGAGGCAGGCTCGTCTCGACCACGACTACGGGATGGCGTTCCAGCAGGCCGGGCTCTTCGACTGGCGAACGGTCTCGGCCAACATCGAGCTGCCCCTCGAGCTGCTCGGCTGGGACGCCCGACGACGACGCGAACGCTCCCGGGAGCTGCTCGAGCTCGTCCACCTCCCCGACTTCGCCGGCCACCGGCCGTGGGAGCTGTCCGGAGGGATGCAGCAGCGGGTGGCTATCGCGCGGGCGCTGGCCATGCGACCTGGGCTGCTGCTCATGGACGAGCCCTTCGGAGCCCTCGACGAGATGACCCGCGAGCACATGCAGACCGAGCTCGTCCGGATCTGCGCGGAGACCGGCGCGACGGTCATCTTCGTCACCCACTCGATCCCCGAGGCCGTCTTCCTCTCCAGCCGGGTCGTCGTCATGTCGGCCAGGCCTGGGCGGGTCACCGACATCGTCGACGTCGCTCTGGGGGAGCGCAGCGAGCACACCCGGGCCGAGGAGCACTTCTTCTCCGCCGTGACCGAGGTCCGGGCCGCCCTGCGCGGGCCGGGTCTGGTCGGACCGGACGAGATGGTGCTCGAGTGAGCGCCCTGGCTCCAGTCGAGGCCTCGTCCGCACCTGGCGCCCCCAGGAGGTCAGCCGGCAGGGGGACCGAGCGTGGCGTCGCGGTGCTGCACGCCCTGTGGCCGCCGGCGCTCTTCGGGGCCGTGGCCCTGGCGCTGTGGGAGCTCGTCGTCACCGCGTTCAACATCCAGAAGTTCCTCATCCCCAAGCCGTCCGCCATCTGGTCGGCCCTGGGCGAGTCCCTGCCCGAGATCGTCGACGGTGTCCGTAAGACCGGGTGGGTCGCGACCAGCGGCCTGCTCGTGGGCGTCGCTCTCGCCGTCGCCCTCGCCCTGCTCTGCACCCGGTTCACGCTGATGGCCAGGGCTCTCACGCCGCTGGCGGCTGCCTTGGCCGCCACGCCGATCGTCGCGCTGGCTCCCGTCTTCTTCAAGTGGTTCGGCCAGGTCGAGCCGACGGCAAAGCAGGCCGTGGTGGTCGTCGTCGTCCTCTTTCCGGTCTTCGTCAGCACCGCGAAAGGCCTGCTGCAGGTGCAGCCGGTCCACCTCGAGCTGATGCAGACCTACGGGGTCGGTGGCTGGCGCATTCTTCGCGAGGTCCGCATCCCCAACGCGCTGCCCTACTTCCTGACGTCCCTCAGGGTCGCGGTGTCCCTCGCGGTGATCGCGGCCATCGTCGCCGAGTACTTCGGCGGCGAGCAGGGCACACTCGGCGGGATCATCACCCAGAGCGCCGGCCTCTCGCGTTACGACCGCGCCTGGGCCGCGGTCCTCGCCGCCGCGCTCCTCGGCATCACCCTGTATGCCGTGGTGCTCCTGCTCGAGAAGGCCCTGCTCCGAGGCCAACCACCCCTCCAGGGCGCCCCATGAACCAGACCAGAGCGAACGACATACCGCGAGCGCACCGGTGCTCCCGCGGCGAGTACCGAGAACCCATCCCGCCAACCATCAAGGACCAGCCATGAAGACCACTCGCCTGACCATCGGCGCCTCTGCCGCCGCCCTCGTCCTTCTTGCCGGGTGCGGCACGGGTGGCACGAGCGCCCCGAACGCCAGCGGCGGTGCCGCCGCCGCGACCAACGCGTCGTGCTCGAGCACGACCAAGGTCAAGCTCCAGCTCCAGTGGGTCGCGCAGAGCCAGTTCGCCGGCTACTACGCGGCCAAGGACAAGGGCCTTTGGGCCAAGGAGTGCCTGGACGTGACGATCGTCGAGGGCGGCGTCGACATCGTCCCGCAGGCCCAGCTCGCGACCGGCGCCGTCGACTTCGCCATCGCCTGGGTCCCCAAGGCGCTGGCCTCGCGGGACCAGGGCGCGAAGATCACCGACATCGGCCAGATCTACCAGCGCTCGGGAACGCTCCAGGTCTCCTGGAAGGACAGCGGCATCACCACCGCTGGCGCTCTCAAGGGCAAGAAGGTCGGCAACTGGGGCTTCGGCAACGAGTTCGAGCTGTTCGCCGGCCTCCAGAAGGCAGGCATCGACCCAAAGAGCGGCGTCACGCTCGTCCAGCAGCAGTTCGACATGAGTGCGCTGCTCGGCAAGCAGATCGACGCGGCGCAGGCGATGATCTACAACGAGTACGCACAGGTACTCGAGCAGAAGAACCCCGCGACGGGAGCGCTGTACCAGCCGTCCGACCTGTCGGTCATCGACTGGAACACCGAGGGAACGGCGATGCTCCAGGACGCGATCTGGGCCGACACCGAGAAGCTCAAGAACGACAAGGCCTACCAGGACACCGCGGTCAAGCTCCTCAAGGGTGCGATGGCCGGATGGGTCTACTGCCGGGACACCTTCCAGCCCTGCGTCGACATCGTCCTCAAGAACGGCCCCACTCTCGGTGCGTCGCACCAGGCCTGGCAGCTCGCGAAGGTCAACGGGCTGGTCTGGCCGTCCCCCCAAGGGATCGGGCTGGTGAACACGTCGGCGTGGGCCCAGACGGTGTCGGTCGCGACGAGCCAGAAGGTCGTCAAGGCGGCTCCTGACGCAGACGCCTACACGAACACCTACGCGCAGAAGGCCGTCGACGCGCTCAAGGCCGAGGGCGTCGACGTCACGGGGACGTCATACAAGGCTCCCGAGGTGACCCTCAAGGAGGGCGGCAAGTAGCACCGTCGGCAGCGGGGGGCGGGCGCCCCGCCGGGTGACTCAGCGAGGGGTCCACTCCGACGCGAGCAGGTCGAACGCCACGAGGTCGTCGTAGCTGCCATCCCCGAGTCGCTCGGCCTGGCCCTGAAGCCCGGTCCGGACGAACCCGTTTCGCTCGGTGACGTGCTGCGACGCCGAGTTGCCGGCCGCCGTGCGCAGGTCGAGGCGACGCATCCCCAGTCCGCCGCTCTCGACCGGCGCGAAGGCGTGCCGCACGAGGAGACGGACCGCCTCGGTCATGACTCCGCGCCCGCGGGAGTCGGGGTGCGTCCAGTAGCCGCTCCCGCCCGCCGTCGCGTCCGTGCCCCCGAGGTCGATCAGCGCCATGGAGCCGACGCACCGGTCGTCATCGGGCTCGGCCACAGCTAGGAAGAATCCGGTGCCGTTGTCCGCGTGGACCGGAACAGCGCAAGGTAGGCCGCTTTCGACACCCTGCTGGCGATATTGGCCGCCCGGACCGACCGTTGTGGCAGGGTCGAGGAATGCGTCGCATCGTTGCGTTGATCGCCCTGTCCGTCGGGCTGCTGGTGGGCTGCTCGAGCGGCCCGGACGCGCCCGCGCCGCAGGCCTCCTCCGGCACGGCCGGGCCGGGGGCTGCGGCGGGCCAGCGGTTTCCCGACATCGTCGGGGTCGAGGTCTCCCGAAGTGGCTCCGGGTACACCTTCGCCGTGACCGTGAGCTCCCCGTACGACACCACGCAGCGCTACGCGGACGCCTTCCGCGTGCGGGCCGAGGACGGCACCGTCTACGGGGTGAACGAGCTGACCCACGACCACGCGAGCGAGCAGCCCTTCACCCGCTCGCTGTCCGGGGTGCAGATCCCGGCCGGCGTCACCAGCGTGGTGGTCGAGGGGCGCGACCAGGCCAACGGCTGGGGAGGCGGGACGCGGGCCGTCGAGCTGCCGGCCTGACCGGGGGCGGCCCGGCCGGCTCGCAACGGGGTCACCCACTCGCACCACGCTCACCGCGGTGATCGGCCCGTCTGGCGTGGCCTACGGCGTCTCGCGGGTCGGACCCCGGCTCTGCCGCCGGTGGATCTCGACTCGGCTGACGCTCATCAGGTACGCCGCGTAGAGCGTGCGGCAGCGCCACCAACATCCGCGAGCACACGGCATACCTGAAGGTCATCGCTGGCGCGGGGTGCTCCTCGTTCGCCCGGGAGCATTGGTAGCCTCGGGCGTCGACAGCATGGGCGTGCGATGCCCGGGCAGCCCCGACGAGTCGCGAGCCGCCCCACGAAACCCACCCGTCGTCTCCGAAGGGCCCATTCGATGCCAGAGCAGGTAGCCGCGACGGGCAGCAGCATCCCCAAGCCTGAGCACCCGCGTCCCCAGCTGGTCCGTGACGACTGGTTGAGCCTCAACGGCACCTGGGAGTTCGAGATCGACGCTGCGGACTCCGGGCTCGAGCGGGGTCTGCGCACCCGAGCCCTGACCGGTCAGATCCTCGTGCCCTTCGCGCCGGAGTCTGCCCTGTCCGGTGTGGAGCACGTCGACTTCATGGAGTCCGTCTGGTACCGCCGCACCGTCCTGATCCCGGCGGGCTGGGTGGGTAGGCGGGCGGTGTTGCACTTCGGGGCGGTGGACCACGACACGACGGTGTGGGTCAACGACGTGGAGGTGGCCAGGCACCGTGGCGGCTTCAGCCCGTTCAGCGCGGACCTGTCGGGGGTGGCCGAGCCGGGGCAGGACGCCACCATCGTGGTGCGGGCGAGGGACTCACGGCACGGGATGCAGGCGCGTGGGAAGCAGGCCACCTGGTACGCGAACACGCATTGCATGTACACGCGTACCACCGGCATCTGGCAGACGGTCTGGTTGGAGGCTGTGCCGGAGGTGCACGTGAAGTGGTTGCGGTTGACGCCCTGCCTGGCGCAGTCGAGCATCGCGGTCGAGGTGCCGATGAGCCGGAACCGGCGCGGTTACTCGGTCAGCGTGCTGTTGAGCCAGGACGACGGCACGCAGGTCGCTACTGGGCAGACGGCGGCGGATCTTGACCTGACCGCCTCGCTGCGGCTGGAGATCCCGCCCGCCGTGCTGCGTCCCTGGTCGGTCGAGGACCCGTACCTGTACTTGCTGGAGGTCCGGGTGCTGGACGAGGCGGGGGAGATCGTGGACCGGGTGGGCAGCTACACCGCGGTGCGGTCGGTGGCCCTGGACGGCACGGCGGTGCGGATCAACGGCCGGGCCGTCTTCCAGCGCCTGGTGCTGGACCAGGGGTACTGGCCGGACTCGCTGATGACTGCCCCTGATGACCGGGCGCTGGTGCGGGACATCGAGCTGGCGCAGGCTGCCGGGTTCAACGGTGCCCGGCTGCACCAGAAGGTGT
>JAABUN010002795.1_pt1 | contig 29441 bp, 29 predicted proteins | sample 5559311 | NCBI WGS metagenome assembly JAABUN01 (sample SAMN10711877, study PRJNA513370) | rock metagenome | isolation source: Antarctica rocks | place: Antarctica: Victoria Land, Siegfried Peak sud | reverse complement strand
CCGCAACTGATGGTGCTGGACAACGAGGCGGCGCGGCTGCAGGTCGGGGCGCTCGTGCCCTTCCTCACGTCCAGCTCGCAAAGCGTCGCGACGGCCAACGCGCCGGTCATCAACTCGGTGGACTACCGCGAGACCGGGGTCATCATGCAGGTGACGCCGCGGGTGAACAGCGGCGGGCTGGTCACGCTGGACATCTCGCAGGAGGTCAGCGATGTTGACCCCTCGCAGCAGGTGCCCGGCATCGCCTCGCCGACCTTCTCGCAGCGCACGGTCACGTCCCGGGTGGTCGTGCAGGACGGCCAGACCATCGGACTGGCCGGGCTGATCCGGGACAACAGCACGCGCACCAACCAGGGCATCCCGTTCCTGAAGGACATCCCGCTGCTGGGGCTGCTGGCGGGCCAGCAGAGCAACCGGCGCGGGCGGACCGAGCTGCTGGTGCTGGTGACGCCGCACGTCATACACGACCAGCGCGACGCCCGCGCGCTGACGGACGACCTTCGCGACCAGGTCATCAACGCCGCGACCGTGCCGGACTCGCTGGGCCGCCTGCGCCAGAGCGGGTCGTCCGATCCGACCGGGCCGGTGCGCCGCGCCTTGCGGTTGGAGCGGTGAGGCCGCACCATGGGCCGCAGGTCCCGGCGCTTGCAGCCTTCCGGCGCATCGCGGCAGGGCGGCTTCGCGCTGCTGCTGGTGCTGTGGACGATGGTGCTGCTGTCGCTGATCGGCACCCGGATCGCGGCGACGGGCCGGGTGGAGGCGCAGCTCGCCGCCAACATACGGGACGCCGCGGTGACGGAGGCCGCGGCAGACGGCGCAGTGCAGGACGCGGCGTTCCGCCTGCTGGCCGTCCCGGCCCGGCGCTGGCCGGCCGGCGGGATCGAAGGGAGCCTGGTGCTGCCCGGAGTGGCCGTCACGATGCGAGTCGAGAGCGAGGAGGGCCGGGTCAACCCGAATCTCGCTTCGGCGGAGCTGCTCAAGGCATTGGTGCGGGCAGCGGGGGCCGACACGCAGTCCGCTGCCTCAGTCGCGGCGGCAATCGTGGAATGGCGCTTCCCCGGCGGGGCAGAGGACGCGGCCATGCGCGCCTACAGGGCGGCCGGGTTGGCCTATGGTCCGCCCGGGAGGTCGTTCCGCAGCCTGGACGAGCTTGGAGCCGTGCGCGGCATGACGCCGGCCCTGCTGGCAGCGCTCACGCCTCACCTGTCCCTGTTCGCCACCGGCGATCCCGACGCGGCGGACGCGGCGCCCATCGTGCTCGCCGCGATGCGGGCAGCCACGGGGCAGGCGCCACGGTCTGCGCGGGGTGGGGCGCCGCCGAGCATGGTCCGCATTACGGCGACCGCAGCAGGCCCCAACGGCACACGCTTCACCCGCCGGGCGGTGCTGGCGCTCAACCGCAAGAACGCGGTGCCGGTGCGCGTGCTGAGTTGGGACGCCCCTGGCGCATGACGCCAACGGTCGTCCGCTTTGGCCATCCCGCGCCTTCCGTTGCGGCACGCAACGGCATGGCAGCTTAGAGACGGTAAGCATGGCGCTTGCGGTCCCTTGGCTGCCGGGCCGCAAGCGGCTCGCAACGAAGGGTGAGAAGCGGTCGAGGCTGCCATTCTCTTCGGTGCGCGCTGCAAGGGCGATCAAGGGTTGCAGATTAGGCTGCTGTCGCCGGCCTGGGCATCCGGTCCGCGCGAGCACAGATCATATTCGTGGCCGCCTCGGGTGGACGGGCTGCGATACAGATACGGCCGGTTCCATGAGTCCACCGGGGTAGTCTCCCCTTTCAGGTAAGGGCCGGTCCAGCCCTGTGCCCCTGCGGGCTGGACGGCCAGCGCCCGCAGGCCCTGCTCTGTCGTTGGATAGCTGCCGAGGTCGAGCTTGTACAGGTCGAGCACGGATGACAGACGCTCGATGGACTGGCGCGCGACCGAGGTCCGGGCGCCGCCGAGCTGGCGCAGTGCGGCCGGCGCCACCAGCCCGATCAGCAGGCCGAGTATCGCCACCACAACGAGGATTTCGAGCAACGTGAATCCGGCATCTGACGCGGCGCCCGCATCAGGGTGTTGCGGATGGCGCTGCGGGATTCGACAGTGCCGCGGCTTAGGGCCGGAGCGGCGCCCGGACGGCGAAGGGGATAGGATCATGACACCGGCTTGTAGCGCATCCAGGGCAGCAAGGTTGCGGGGCAGCGTGTCGCCGTGACGGTTCCGTTCCTGGCCTGCATGTCCCTTGTCGCCTCGATCTACAACCTGCCACCGCGCGTGCTTCCGTCCATCCAGGCGACCGAGGGCGGCGTCGCGGGCTTGGCAATGCACAACGCCAACGGCACCGAAGACCTGGGCGTGATGCAGATCAACACCTTATGGCTTGAGCCGCTGGCCCGCTACACCGGCCTCAGCCCTTCCGGAGTGCGGGAACGGCTGCTGGCTCGGCCGTGCTTCAACATCGCAGCCGCCGGGGCCATCCTGCGGCACTATCTGGACCGGGCTGGCGGGGACGTCATGATCGCCATCGGCAACTATCATTCCCATACGCCACCGCTGCATGCAGCTTACAGGCTGAAAGTGGTGGCCTCCGCGACTCGGCTGTTCCAGCCTGGCCAACGAAGGTAGCCGCACAACGTACAGAGCCAACCGGCCCACCATCCCCCTCGGCGGCACTGGAGGGAAATGATGGGCCGGATAACTGCTAGGCTACGGTGCCGCTGAGTCTGTTCGGAGAAAAGCCGGACCCGCCCGCCACCCTGCCAAGATAGGCGGTGTTCAGCGCTTGCGCCTAGCGGATGACGCCGTTCACGCCGTTCGGGAAGAAGCCGCCGCCGCCCCTCCCGCCGTTATAGACGATGTTCAGCACTTCGGTCGCCGTCCGGCGGTATGCCAGGGAGTCGGTGTCGGCCGGCGAGATGTTGATGGACAGGCTGCTCGTGGACACTCCCTGGTCCTTGCCGTTGCCGGCCCTTGCACGGACCGAGGAGATGGCGTTCGCCGGGAACTGCAAGCCCCTTGCGCCAAGGGTGGTCCGGATGCTGCCGGAGTGATAGGCCTCGATGGCGAGTATGCTGGCTGCAGCGTCGAGGTAGTCCTTGTTTTGCAGGAGCCGTGCCGCGCCGGCGTAGGCAGTAACGCCGACATCCTCGAAGATGAAGGCGCCAAGCAGGAAGTTCTCCTCGTTCAGGAACGGGTTGAACTGCGCGCCGGCTGGAATCAGCCCGGCAGCGACGCCGAGCGCGTTGAAGCTGTTCAGCAGGTCTATGTTCGGAGCGCCCACCGTCGCGCTGCCGAGCACGCGCCGCAGGAAGCGGACGTGGTTCACCTCGTCAATCGTGATCTTCTGGGCATAGGCGGCGATGGCCGGCGTCGTGAACGGCACCTTCGAGCCACCCAGTACGAAGCCGGAGCCGCCGATGCCGTCGCGGTCAGCGGCATTGAGGCCAACGCCCAGGAAGGCGCGGATATAGAACTCTGCTTCGAGATACTCCAGGTTCAGCGCGAAGTTCAGGATGTCCGTATCCGTGACGCCCTGCGCCTGCGCCGGCTGCGCGGAGCCCACCAGGCCGCCGGCCGCAACTGCGGACAGCGCAGCGGCGGACACGGCGCCAGCACCGAAACGCCCCATGATCGAGCGGCGGTTCATCCCTTCCCCCATCTTGTCAGTCGTGTTCTTGTTCATTGCATTCCTCCTGGCAACACTGCCCCGGTCGGAACGTTCCGGAATGGAACGCACGAACCCCGGCCAACAGGCCCCGTCGCTATACGACGCACTCCTCGGGATAGATGCTGCCCGGCCCGACCTATCGTAACACGTGGGATAACGTCTCCGTGATCGCAAATGGCCCGGCGCGTCCGTACAAGTGTAACGGCAGCCGATGGCCCCTGGCATGCAGTGGCGTCTTCCACCATCAGGTGCGGCCCGGTTGCCAACGCCACGACCGCCAGCATGGCACCGGCCAGGGCGATCACCCCTTAGAACCGCAGTTCCACGCATGGGACCCATACCAACGGCCATCCGCTCTGACCCAGGGCAATCGCTTGAAGGGCAAGAGTTCCTGCCAGCGCTGCCTGCGCGTGCGCCCACTCATGCCAGCGAACCCGTCCGGCCTCTGGGAGGGGCTGTCCTGAGCCATGTTCTAGAGGCTGCGGTCCCAGGTTTCGAGCCTGCTTAGGCCCGCATTCCTTGAAGCGATTGCCCTGCGCTCTGACTCTTATCGTCGTTGCGAGCCGCGCTTGCGGCGCAGCAATCCAGGGGCGGCAGGAACAGCGCTTGCGGCCTCCTATGCCGCGCCGAAGCCGGCTCGCAATGAGGGAAGCGGTCAGGGCAGATGGCTGTTGGCGTCAGCTGACCAGAGCGACGTCGGGCTGTCCCTGACCATTTGGACCTGCTGGCGGAGCCTGACGGCGGCGCTTGAGGCGGGGTGCCTGAAGCGGAGGCGCCGCTACCGTTCGAGGCGTACGAGCAGCCCGTTCCGCAGGTGGGTGACGCTGTAGCCCCGCACCTCCACACGGTCTATCGGACGGTCGCCGTAGGCGTTGGTGTCGTAGCCGCGCACCACCAGGCGAACCGAGCATGACGCGCTGCCCCCCTCCGGCCCGGTCAGCTCGCCGAAGCTGCGGGTGTCCAACGTGCCGTAGATGCCGTGGCGCTGCAGCTCGGTGTCCAGGGCGCGCTGCACCTCCGGCAGGGCGCAGACCCCGTCGGGCCGGACCGGGGCGCAGGCGCCGCACAGGGCGGCCCACAGGACGGAAACGGCGACCAGACGCTGGTTCATGCGGCCATGATGCCCTGCGGACGCGGGCTTGGCGAGGCCGCCGCTACCGGCTGCCCAGACGCTCCCGCATGACGGGTGCGACGATATCGGGCCAGCGGCGGCCGTCGGCGAAGGCCAGCCGGACGCGGATCAGCGCGGGCGGGTCCTGCCGGTCCCAGGCGTCGCGCCAGCCGGCCGCGCCTGCTCGGCCGCCGGGGCGCGGCCAATAGGCGAAGCGGACCTGCGACACGCCGCGCAGCAGCTCAGCTTCCTCCACGGACGGCGGCGGCCCCAGCCGGACGCCCGGCTCCTGCGGCGTCCAGCGCATGACCAGGCGGTCCCCGTCCAAACCCAGCGCGACCTCGGCCATGCGCGCCGGGGCCGCGTCGGGCAGCGCCGCCACCATCGCCAGCCGGCCGGCGCTGCCGGTTACGAAGGACGTGCGCGTGAGGGAGCCGGGGTCAATGCCGGCGATCAGCCGGCGCAACGCGCGGTCCGCCGCGTCCAGGTCGCCGTGTCCGGCGACGGCGCGCTCCTGCTGGTCCCAGGCCCGCAGCCCCAGCCTGACCCCGCCCGACAGCCCCGCCATCAGGAAGCCCAGCACAACCAGCGCGGCCAGCACTTCCAATAACGTGAAACCCGCATCGCGGCGGGCCGGGAGCGCAGGGACGCTCATGGCGGCTCCGGCGGCGCCGCGGCCACCTGGCGGGACCGCAGCTCGACCCGGCGCTCGCCGCCGTCCAGGTTCCAGGCAATCAGCACGGACACGTCGAACAGGGCGAAGCCGCCGCCGCGCTCGGCCATCGCCACGCGGGTGCGCCACCGGTAGCCGCCGCCGTCGTCGCCGGCCTGCTCGCTCGCCACCGGCGGGGCCAGCTCCAGCGCCGACAGCCGGGACCGCGCCCGGGAAGTGGCCTCCTGGACATGCGCCGCGACTCGCGCCGCCTGCACGCTGCCCGCGGCGCCGCGGAACAGCACGGCCAGCGCCAGCCCGGCGATCACCGCCGCCACCAGCACTTCCAGGAGCGTGAAGCCCGCATCGCCGCCGCGCGCCGCCGCTGCACGAGGGCCAAGCAAACCTCCGGAGGTTCGCGCGCAGATGGAATCCAAGCAGCCGTGCGCAGCCAGGCGCCGCCGGACGCCAACCGTCCGCCAGGCTGCGCGGGCCTGTCTAGGCGCCATCGGCGACCGACACCCGCCCGGTCAGCCACTCCACTCCGACCTGCGTGCGCCGCCCGCCGCCTTGCAGCACCACACGCCCGCCGGACGAGCTGCCGTCCGGCGCGAACCGGATCGCCGCCAGCCGGTCGCCGGCGGTGTTGCCCAGCGTGGCCGTCACCGCCATCGCAATGCCGGGCGGCAGGATGCGGGGCGGGGCGCCGTCCATCTGCAGGGCGGGGCCGCCCACGTCGAACGCCACGCCCACCGTCCTGTTGCCCGCCACGGCCCGGCTGCGCGCCAGGCGCAGCGTTTCCGCGACGGTTCCGGCCGCCGCGCGCAGGTCCAGCGCCGGACTGCGCTGCGGACCCCGCATCGCAACGACCCCAAGGGCCAGGCCGATCACCGCCAGCACCACCAGCACCTCGACCAGGGTGAAGCCCTCTTCGGCAGCCGTGCCGCCGCGCGCACCGCCGGATTTACTGGGCCAGGTCTTATTGGGCCAGGTCATTCAGCCCCAGCATCGCCAGCAGCAGGGCCGACACGATGGCGCCCACCGCCGCGCCCATCACGACCGTGATCCCCGGCACCAGCAGCGCGACCAGCCGCTGCACCCCCAGCCGGGTCGCCTCCTCGTGGATTTCCGCCGCCCGCAGCGCCATGGGTCCGAGCTGCGCGGTCTCCTCGCCCAGGCGCAGCAGGTGTATGGTGCGCGGCGGCAGGATCGCCGCCTCCGCCAGGGCGCCGGACAGGCTGGCACCGCCCTTGGCGGCAACGGTGGCATGGTCCAGCATCGCCTGTCCCGCGCGGTTGCCCACCACCTCGCGCGCGATGCCTAGCGCCGCGATCAGCGGGACGCCGTTCACCAGCAGGCTGCCCAGCGTGCGGGACAGCCGCGCCGCCAGCACCTCGCGCGCCAGGCCGCCGCTGATGGGCAGGCGCAGCAGCAGCCGGTCCGCCGCCAGCCGCGGGCCGGGCCGGCGCAGCACCTGGCGCAGGGCCAGCGCGGCCAGCATAAGGACAAGCAGCGCCGCCAGCCCATATTGCCCCGCCAGGTCGCCTGCCGCGATCAGCATCCGGGTCGGCCGCGGCAGGACGGCGCCGCTCTGCTCGAACAGCGGGACGAACTGCGGCAGCACCTGCGTCAGCAACAGGAAGATCGAGCCGACCGCGGCGGCCAGCAGCACCCCCGGATAGATCAGCGCCGACTGCACGGTGGCGGCCAGGCCGCGCTCCCGCTCCAGCAGCACGGCCAGGCGCTCCAGCGTGGCGGCAAGCTGCCCGCCCGCCTCCCCGGCCCGCACCAGACCGATGTAAAGCGGCGGGAAGCTGCTGGCGTGCCGGCCCAGCGCGGTGGCCAGGGAGGCGCCGTCCCGCACGGTGGCGCGCAGCTTCTCCACCACGCCGCGGACGCGGGCGTTGGGCGCAGTCTCCACCAGGAAGCGTAGCGCGCGGTCCAGGTCCTGGCCGGCGCCCAGCATGGTCGCCAGCTCCCGCGTCAGGTCCGCGACCTCCTGGCGGCGCAGGGCGGTCGAGCCGACCTGCAGGCTCAGCAGGTCGGACAGGCTGCGTCCGCGGTCCGGCTTCGCCTCGACCGGCAGGTGCCCCTGGCGACGCAGCCGTTCCACCACCGCAGCTTCGTCCGGCGCATCCATCACCCCGCGGGCGAGGCGGCCGGATGACTCGATGGCGGTGTAGCGGAACATGGCCACGCGCTACGTCTCCGCGCGGATGCTGCGGACGACCTCTTCGACGGTCGTTATGCCGGCCAGGGCGGCATCCAGCCCGGCGTCGAACATCGGGACCATGCCGCCGGCGACCGCGGCGCGCTCGATCTCGGCGGTCTCGGCGCGGGCGAACACCAGGCGCTCGATGGCCGGGTCGGGGCGCAGGAACTCGGCGACGGCCTGGCGCCCGCGGTAGCCGGTGCCGCGGCACCCGGGGCAGCCGACGGAGTGCCACAACTGGACCGGGCCGGACGGATGCCCCTCCTGCGGGCGGCCCTCCCGCACGCGCTTTTCGAGGCCGAAGCGCTGCACCAGCTCGGGCGGCGCGTCCGCCGGCTGCTTGCAGGCCGGGCACAGGCGGCGGACCAGCCGCTGCGCCAGCACGCCGCGCAGCACCGCGGCCATCAGGTAGTCCTCCAGCCCCATGTCGCGCAGCCGGGCGATGGTCGCCGCCGCCGAGTTGGTGTGGACGGTGGACAGCACGAGGTGCCCGGTCAGCGCCGCCTGCACGGCGATCTGCGCAGTCTCCAGGTCGCGTATCTCGCCGACCATGATGACGTCGGGGTCCTGGCGCAGGATGGAGCGCAGCAGCGAGGCGAAGTTCAGCCCGATCTGCGGCTTGACCTGTATCTGGTTCACGCCCTGCAACTGATACTCGATGGGGTCCTCGACCGTGACGATCTTGCGCGTCGTGGCGTTCAAGGACAGCAGGCCAGTGTAGAGCGTGGTCGTCTTGCCCGACCCGGTGGGTCCCGTGACCAGCACGATGCCGTTCGGCAGCTCCAGCGCGGCGCCCCAGCGCGCCACCAGCGGCGCGGGCAGGCCGAGGCGGTCGTAGTCGAAGGCGACCGAGTTGCGGTCCAGCACGCGCAGCACGACGGTCTCGCCGTGCAAGGACGGCACAGTGGACACGCGCAGGTCCACGTCCTGGCCGCGCACCGCCAACTTGATGCGGCCGTCTTGGGGCAGGCGGCGCTCGGCGATGTCCAGCCGGGCCATGATCTTGACGCGGGAGATGACGGCGGCCGTGAGGTGCGGCGGCTGGCTCTCGGCCTCCTGCAATAGGCCGTCATGGCGGTAGCGCACGCGCAGCCGGTCCTCGAACGGCTCCAGGTGTATGTCGCTGGCCTGGGTCTCGACGGCGCGGGCGATCAACTGGTTGACCAGGCGGATCACCGGGGCCTCGCTGGCCAGGTCCTTCAGCCGCTCGGTGTCCTCCTCCAGCGCGCCGCCCGCCTCGGCGCCGGCGTCGCCGCGGCCCTCGGCGGCGGCGTCGGGATAGAGGCGGTCCAGCGCGGCGTCCAGCTCGATGGGTACCGCGACCTCCAGCGCCACGGGCTGGCCGGTGGCGGCGGCAATGGCGGCGGGTACGAAGGCGTTCAGCGGGTCGGACACCGCGACGACCAGGGTGCCCCCCTCGTCCGCCACCGGCAGGGCGCGGCTGTGACGCAGGAAGCGGGCGGTCAGGCGGTCGAGTGCCAGCGGGGCGCCGGCGGGGTAGCGGCCCGGCGTCGCCAAGGGCAGGTCCAGCAAGGCGCAGTAGGCGTCGGCCAGGGCGCGCTCCCCGACCAGGCCAAGCTGGGTCAGCACGGCGTCCAGGCGCTGGCCGCTCTCGCCGGCCATGCGCTGGCCCCGCTCCACCGTGCGGGCGTCGCAGTGGCCGCGCTGGACCAGCAGACCGCCCAGCCGGGCCATGAGGTCCGGCGGGGACGCCGCGCTGGCGGCGGGGACGGGCAGGGTGCGTTGCTGGTGCATTATGAGGTATCCATATGGCCGGGCGCTGCGTCCGGGAGAAGGGGACACCTGCTTGTTGAATGCCGTGCCGGACTGGCTGCCGCCGGTCCTTGCGTCGCCGTTCGTCGGCAGCTTCCTGGGGGTGGTCGTGCGGCGCCTGCCGCTGGAGCGGCCGGTGGTGCTGGACCGCTCGCGCTGCGAGGGCTGCGGGCGCGTGCTGGGCCTGCGCGAGCTGGTCCCGGTGCTGAGCTACCTGGTCCAGCGGGGCCGGTGCCGCGGCTGCGGCGCGGGAATCGCGGCGGCGCACCTGCAGATCGAGCTGGCCGCCGTGGGGGTCGCCGTGGTTGCGGCAGCCGCCGGGGCCGTGCAGGGGGTTGATGACCCGGTGCGCCTGTGGCTGTCCTGCGGCCTGGGGTGGGCGCTGCTGGCGCTTGCCTGGATAGACTGGGACAACCTGCGCCTGCCAGATGCGCTGACGCTGCCGCTGCTGGCGGCCGGGCTGGGGGCGGCGCTGCTGCTCGACCCCGGACAGGCGCCGGAGCACGCCGCCGCCGCCGCGTTGGGCTACCTGGCGTTCTGGCTGCTGGCCCGGTCCTACCGCGCCCTGCGCGGGCGGGACGGGCTGGGCGGAGGGGACGCGAAGCTGCTTGCGGCGGGCGGGGCGTGGATCGGGCTGGAGCACCTGCCGCTGGTGGCGGCGGGCGCTGCGCTGCTCGGGCTGCTGCTGGCCGCCCTGCAGCGGTGGCGCGGCGAGGCGGTCGGGGCTACGACGGCGCTGCCGTTCGGCCCCGGGCTTTGCGCCGCCATATGGCTGGGCTGGCTGCTCGGCCAGGCGAATGCGGCTGCCGCGGCGGTGATTGTCGGCCAGGTCATGCCGCCCGGCGCACTTGGCTTCGCCGGCGGTATGGTGCTTCTCTGGCCTGCATGACGCCGGTCGTCGTTTGCTCTGACCAGTTTGTGTTCTGGCCAATTTGCGCCCGGTTCGCACCCGTCGTGGCAAGGCGCGCAGCGCCGCGGCGACCCAGGAGCCGCAAGCGCGGTCCATGCCGCCCTTGGCTTGCCGCGCTGCAAGCACAGCCCGCAATGGAGGATCAGGGCAAACGGCTGCTGGCATACCCGGCACATGAGGTGCCAACACCGAAGCTGGTCATGCCCTGGTCAACCGGCCTTGCAACCTTGCACGCCTCAAGCCGTTGCTTGGGCCATGGAGGACCGCACCATGACCAAATTGCTTGCCGCTGCCGCCGCTCTGTGCCTGACCGTGTCGGCCGCAGATGCCCAAGGCTACCGCTATCAGGGAACTTCGCCCACGGCGGACCAGGGTTTCAGCTTCCAGGGCGACCAGATCCAGCCGATGCCGGACTCGCGCAACCGCGTGACGACGGACCCGCGCTACTCGCAGACCAAGCAGCAGCAGGCCAACGGCGAAATTCCGAAGCCCGGCGGCGGCTGCCTGCGTTACGGCGCCGTGGGCGCTGCGGGCGGGCACCTGGCGGGTCACGGCGTCCTGGGCGCGCTGGCCGGCTGCGTCGCCGGGACCGTCGTCCGGCGCCGGGACGAGGCGCGCATCCGGACGCAAGCCGGCCAGCAATAATCCTGCCGGCCAAGGGCGGCGTTACAGCGCGCCACCCTTGCGCCCTGCCAGGGCGCCCAGCCGCAGCCGCAACGCTTGCAGCTTGATGAAGCCTCCTGCATCCACTTGATCGTAGGCGCCTTGGTCATCTTCGAAGGTCACGACCTTCATGGAATACAGGCTGTGTGGACTTTCGCGTCCGATCACTGAGACGTTGCCCTTATATAGTTTCAGCTGCACTCGGCCGCTGACGCTGCGCTGGCTTTCATCTATGGCGGCTTGCAGCATCCGCCGCTCCGGGCTGAACCAGAAGCCGTTGTAGATCAGCTCGGCATAGCGCGGCATCAAGCTGTCCTTGAGGTGTGCGGCCTCGCGGTCCAGCGTGATGCTCTCGATGCCGCGGTGGGCTTGCAGCAGGATGGTGCCGCCGGGCGTCTCGTAGATGCCGCGGGACTTCATGCCGACAAAGCGGTTCTCCACCAAGTCCAGGCGACCGATGCCGTTAGCGCGGCCCAGTTCGTTCAGCCGGGTGAGCAGCGCCGCGGGGGACAGGGCGATACCGTCAACGTGCGTGGGGTCGCCGTTGGCGAAGTCCATGCTGATGACGGTCGCCTGGTCCGGCGCGTCCTCCGGGCGGATGGTGCGCTGATAGACGAACTCGGGGGCCTCGTCCGCCGGGTCCTCCAGCACCTTGCCCTCGCTGGACGAGTGCAGGAGGTTCGCGTCCACGCTGAACGGCGCCTCGCCTCGCTTGTCCTTGGTGACGGGTATCTGGTTCCGCTTGGCGAATTCCAGCAGGCGGGTGCGGCTGGTCAGGTCCCACTCGCGCCAGGGGGCGATCACCTTGATGTCGGGCTTGAGGGCGTAATAGGCGATCTCGAACCGCACCTGGTCGTTGCCCTTGCCGGTCGCGCCGTGTGCGACGGCATCGGCGCCGACCAGCTCGGCGATCTCGATCTGGCGCTGGGCGATCAGGGGGCGGGCGATGCTGGTGCCGAGCAAGTACTGGCCTTCGTAGAGCGTGTTGGCGCGGAACATCGGGAAGACGAAGTCGCGGACGAAGGTTTCGCGCAGGTCCTCGACGAAGATTTCCTTGATGCCGAGCATCTCGGCCTTGGCCCGCGCCGGCTCCAGCTCTTCGCCCTGGCCGAGGTCCGCGGTGAAGGTCACGACCTCGCAGCCGTAGCTGGTCTGCAGCCAGCGCAGGATCACGCTGGTGTCCAGGCCGCCGGAGTAGGCGAGCACGACCTTCTTCACGTCCTTGATGGGCATGGGAGTCCCTGCGGTTTGATCCGGCAGGGCTACCCCATCCCGGGACGGGCGGGCAAGCCGCCCAGCCGAAGCGCGGCGCCACCCGGCTGAAACGGCCGGCTGAAACGGCTGGTTGAAATGGGACGACGCGCCCCGGCCCTCCGCCCGGCGGCGCAGCGCCGCCGTCAGGTCACCTGGTTGCGGACCTGGAAGCGCGCCTGCCGCCACGTTTCCGACGCCAGCACGTCGCCGAGCGCGGCGGCGGCGTCCCAAAGGTCCGCGTAACTCAGGGTCAGCGGCGTGATGCCGAACCGGATGATGTCAGGCGTCCGGAAGTCGCCGATTACCCCACGGGCGATCAGGGCCTGCATCACCGCATAGGCTGCCGGGTGGCGGAACGAGACCTGGCTGCCGCGCTCCTGGTCCGCGGTGGGCGTCGCAAGCTCCAGTCCGGCCCCGGGGCAGTGCTGCGCCACCAGGTCCATCAGCAGCGCGGCCTGGCGCAGCGACTTGGCGCGCACGGACGCCATCGGCGCCCGTAGCGCGATGTCCACCCCGACCTCGAGCGCCGCCATCGCCAGGATGGAGGGCGTGCCGACCACCGCGCCCGCGATGCCCGGGGCCGGGCGGTAGCCTGCGTCGAAGGCGAAGGGGTCGGCATGGCCCAGCCATCCCGTGATCGGGTAGCGCGCCTGCGCCTGCAACGGCGCGGCGACATACAGGAACGCCGGGGCGCCCGGCCCGCCGTTGAGGAACTTGTAGCCGCACCCCACCGCAAGGTCGGCGCCGGCGGCCACGAGGTCCACCGGAACCGCCCCGGCGGAGTGCGCCAGGTCCCACAGGATGAGCGCCCCGGCCGCGTGCGCCGCCGCCGTGACCACCGCCATGTCGTGCATCGCGCCGGTGCGGTAGTCCACATGGGTCAGCATGACCACCGCCACATCCGGCCCGAGCGCGGCGGGGATGCCGGCTGCAGGGACCTGGCGCAGCTCGTGGCCCCGCCCGAGCAGGGCGGCCAGCCCCTCGGCCACATAGAGGTCGGTCGGGAAGTTGCCGGCCTGCGACAGGATCACCCGGCGGCCGGGCCGCAGCCCGATGGCGGCGGACAGCAGCTTGAACAGGTTCACCGAAGTCGAGTCCGCGGCGATCACCGTGCCGGCCGGCGCCCCTAGCAGCCGGCCGATCTTGTCGCCCACCCGGCCCGGCAGGCCGATCCACCCGGCGTCGTTCCAGGACCGGATCAGGCCCGCGCCCCACTCCCGCTCCACCACGGCCGCGAGCCGGGCAGGCGTCGCCCGCGGCAGCGCGCCGAGCGAGTTGCCGTCCAGGTAGGTCACGCCGTCCGGCAGCAGGAACTCGGTCCGGAACGGCGCGAGCGGGTCGTTCCGGTCCAGCGCCTCCAGGTCGGCCCGCGTGACGGGCCGCCGCCTCTCCAGCAGCGCGGCGCTCAAGCGGTCACGCGGAGGGCAGCACCACGCCCCGGCACTCGCCGAAGCCGATCGGTGCGGCGCCGTCGCGCCTTGCCCGCGCGCGCAGGACCACTTCGTCACCGTCCTCCAGGAAGCGCCGCTCCTCCCCGCTCGGCAGGGTGATCGGCGCGCGGCCTCCCTGCGTGATCTCCAGCAAGGAGCCGAAGCCGTCCGTCGAGGCGGTGCTGATGGTGCCGGTGCCGAACAGGTCGCCGGGGTTCAGGTTGCAGCCGCCGCCGGTGTGGTGCGCCACAAGCTGTGCCGGCGTCCAGTACAGCGCCAGGGACGACCCGAGGGACAGGCGGTGCGGCGACAGGCCCTGCTTCTTCATGGCGCGCGTCGTCAGCAGCACCTCCAGCTCCAGGTCCAGGGCGCCTGCGGCCTGGTCTGCAGGGTCGTGCAGGTAGGGCAGCGGCGCCGGGTCGCCGGCAGGGCGCGGCGGCTGCGGCGCGCGGAACGGCGCCAGGGCCTCCGGCGTCACGATCCAGGCGCTGACGGTGGTGCAGAAGCTCTTGGCCAGGAACGGGCCGAGCGGCTGGTACTCCCAGCCCTGGATGTCCCGGGCGGACCAGTCGTTCAGCAGGCAGTATCCGGCGATGTGCTGGGCGGCCTCGCCGATGGGGATAGTGGTGCCCAGCGCGTTGCCGGGACCGATCCAGACGCCAAGCTCCAGCTCGTAGTCCAGGTTGCGGCTGGGGCCGTAGGAGGGTTCGGACTCCGATGCGGGCTTGCGCTGCCCGCGGGGACGGCGGACCTCGCCCGGCGGGCGCAGGCTGCTGGCGCGGCCGTGGTAGCCGACCGGCAGCCACTTGTAGTTGGGCAGCAGCGGCGTGTCCGGGCGCATCAGCCGGCCGACGTTCTCGGCATGGTGTATGCCGGCGTAGAAGTCCGTGTAGTCCCCGACATGCGCCGGCAGATACATGATGCAGTCCGCGGCGCGGTGCAGCAGGTGCGGGCGCTCGTCCGAGCCTTCCTGCAGCAGCGCGCTCACGGCGTCGCGCAGCGCCGCGCGGGGGCCGGCGCCCAGCGCCAGGAAGGGGTTCAGGGTCGGGCCGATGCAGGTGTGGGCCGCCGCCTGCGCCTCCTCGTCCAGCAGCCCCTCCTCGTGCAGCTTGCGGAGGTCCAGGATCATGTCGCCGATGGCGATGCCGCCGCGCGGGGCGCCGGCCAGCGGGCCGAACACGCCCAGCGGCAGGTTCTGGATCGGGAAGTCCGGGTGGCCGTTGGCGCTGCCGACCCAGCTTTGCAGGCTGGGGTCGTGAGTGTGGTCGGTCATGCGGTCATGGCCTCGTGGGGTCGAAGGTTTTGGGCAGGCCGGCCCAGCAGTCGGCGTAGTCCGGCTGCAGCGCCGGATGCCCGGCTGCGAAGCGCGTCACGCGCTGGCTGTGCCGGCTCTCGAACATGAAGGCCATCGTGCCCTCCAGCTTGCGCGGCGCCAGGGCGGCGGTGCTGGCGGCGGCGAACGCCTCGGCGTCCGGCCCGTGCGGCAGCATGGCGTTATGCAGGGAGAAGCCGCCGGACACGAAGCCTTGAGGCTTGGCGTCGTACTGGCCGTAGATCAGGCCCATGAACTCGCTCATGCAGTTCATGTGATACCAGGGCGGGCGGAACGTGTCCTCGGCCACGGCCCAGCGGTCGGGGAAGCAGACGAAGTCCACGTTGGCGGTGCCCGGCGTCTCGCTCGGCGCGGTCAGCACGGTGAAGATGCTGGGGTCGGCGTGGTCGAACAGCAGCGGGCCGATGGGCGAGAAGCGGCGGAGGTCGTATTTATAGGGCGCGTAGTTGCCGTGCCACGCGACGACATCCAGCGGCGACTGGCCGATGTCGGCGACCCACATCGCGCCGTGCTGCTTGACGTAAAGGCGGGATGGCGTTTCCCGGTCCTCGTAGGCGGCTACGGGCGTCAGGAAGTCGCGCGGGTTGGCCAGGCAGTTGGCGCCAATGGGTCCGCGCTCGGGCAGGGTGAAAGCGCCGCCGTGGTTCTCGCAGACGTAGCCGCGGGCGGGACCGGCAGGAAGCTCGGCACGGAACTTGACGCCGCGGGGGACCACGGCGATCTCGCCGGGTTCCAGGTCAATGACGCCGAACTCGGTGCATAGCCGCAGGCGGCCGGCTTGGGGCACGATCAGCAGCTCGCCATCGGCGTCGTAGAAGTACTCGTCCTGCATGGACCGGGTGGCGAGATACACGTGCGCGCCCATGCCGGCCTGCCCGCCCGCGTCGCCCGCGGTGGTGATGGTGGCCATGCCCTCGATGAACGACTGCGGCGCGTCCGGCATCGCCAAAGGGTCCCAGCGCATCGGCGCGGGCGGCACCTCGGCCTCCGCGCACGGCGCGGTGCGCCACAGCCCGGCGTCGGCCCGGCGGAACCGGCCCCAATGCTGCACGGTCGGGCGGATGCGATACAGCCAGCTCCGCTCGTTGCTGGCGCGCGGGGCAGTGAACGGGGAGCCGCTGAGCTGCTCGGCATACAGGCCATAGGCGCAGCGCTGCGGCGAGTTGCGTCCGACCGGCAGGGCGCCGGGCAGCGCCTCGGTCTCGAAGCCGTTGCCGAAGCCGGACTGGTAGCGGTCCCTGACTTCGGTGCCCAGGGGCGTTGCGATGGTGACGTTCATGCGGGTTCCTCCGCCGGTTCATCGGTTGGCTCATCGGCTGGCTCACCGGTTTCCTGGGCGACCCGCAGGGCGTCCAGCACGACGCCCGTGTCGCCGATGTGGTTGGCCAGCAGCAGCACCAGCTTGGCGTCGAGACGGCGGGATGCGCTGGGGACAAGTCCCTCGTGCGCCGCGACCAGCGCGGCGAACAGCGCATCCGGGTCGGACAGGCGCGGCGCGAGGTCCAGCGGCATCAGGCCACGGCCTGCAATGCCGCGGGCTGGGCCGCCTGCTGCGCCCCGGCCTGCTGCGCCCCAGCCTGGTGTGCCATGGCGTGCCGCACGGCGTCCAGGATACGCCCGGCGTCGAAGGCGCGGAACCCCGCCGCCACATGCTGGTCCGGCCGCAGCAGCACGCAGGCGCCCGGCGGCGCACCGTATCGCGCCGCCGCCAGGCCGCGCACGTCATGCAGCGCGTCGGGGGCGATGCGCACGGTGGCGACGCCGGGCAGGGCAGGCGTCTCGGCCCCGAACACCAGCAGCGTGAAGCCGGGGTCGCGGAGGTGCCGCAGCAGCCAGCCGGGCTGGCCGTCCCGCGGCACCGATGCGTCGAGGACCGATGTGTCGAGGACCGGCGCGTCCACCGCAGGCGTGCCCGGCGGCAGGCAACCCGGCCACAGGTCGCCCGCGGCGTTGAGCGGGCTGTCCAGCAGCCGCGCCGGACGGGACAGCCGGCCGGAGTTCACCAGCGGGCGGGCGAAGGCGTGCTGCCCGGCCAATGCCAGCGCGGCGTCGCGGTAGGCGCGGGCGGCATCGGTCTTGGGGGTGATGAAGTCCGTCGCGCGCGTGCTGTGCAGGATGTTCTCGTCGGCTGCCGGGATGCGCTCGTCGTCGTAGGTCCGCACCAGCGCGTCCGTCGCCCGGCCCTGCACCGCCGCCGCCAGCTTCCAGCCCAGGTTGTCCGCGTCCTGCACCCCGCCGTTGCCGCCGCGGGCGCCGAACGGGCTGACCTGGTGCGCGCTGTCGCCGACGAACACCACGCGGTCGTGCACGAACCGTTTCAACCGGCGGCAGCGGAAGGTATAGACGCTGACCCATTCCAGCTCGAACGGCACATCCGGACCCAGCATGGCCTGCACGCGGGGGATCACCTGCTCCGGCCGGCGCTCGAACTCCGGGTCGGCGTCCCAGCCCAGTTGCAGGTCTATGCGCCAGACGCCATCGGGCTGCTTGTGCAGCAGGGCGGACTGGTTGCGGTGGAACGGCGGGTCGAACCAGAACCAGCGCTCGGTCGGGAAGGGGGCCTGCATCGTCACGTCGGCGATCAGGAAGCGGTCGCGGAAGGTCTTGCCGGCGAAGGGCAGGCCCATCGCCGTCCGCACGAAGCTGCGGGCGCCGTCCGCGGCGGCCAGCCAGTCCGCGTGCATCCCGTACGATCCGTCCGGCGTCTCCACCGCGAGCGTCACGCCGTCCCCGCGGCTCTGCACGGCGGCGACCTTGTGGCGCCAGCGCAGGTCCACAAGGCCGGTGGCCCGGCAGGCCTCCACCAGCCATTCCTCGGCGTAGTACTGCTGCAGGTTGATGAAGGCCGGGTATTCGTGGCCGTCCTCCGGCAGCAGGTCGAAGCCGAACAGTTGGCGGTCGCCGTGGAACACCCGGCCGACGTTCCAGGTGATGCCCTTGGCGAGCATCCGCTCGCCAAGCCCCAGCCGCCCGAAAATTTCCAGGGTGCGCTTGGCGAAGCAGATGGCGCGGCTGCCGGTGCTCACGGTGTCGTCGTCGTCCAGCACGACGACCGGCAGGCCGCGCTGCGCCAGGTCCAGCGCCAGGGTCAGCCCGACCAGGCCGCCGCCCACGACCACGACGGGATGGCGCTCCCCCGCCTGTCCCCGCGGCGCCGGCGCATAGCGGGGGGAGGTGTGGGGCATCAGGCCTCGGCGGCCGGGACCGGGGCGCCCTGCTCCAGCGCGCGCCACATCTCCACGTCGCGCTCGGCGGTCCAGATGCGCGGGTGGTCCAGGCCGCGCGCCTCGTCCCAGGCGCGGGTGACGTTGAACGGCATGCAGTGCTCGAAGATGACCCACCCGCCGTAGCCGGGGCGCATCTCCGCCATCGCCTGGTCATAGACTGCCTTGAGCGGTGCGCCGCCGGCGGAGGCCCGCTTGACGATGCCGAATAGGTCGGACGTGAAGGCGCGGGTGCCCTCGATGGCCTCCTCGCACTCCTGCCGGTTCATCAGGCTGCGGCCGCGGCCGGGCACCAGCGCCTCTGCGCCCAGGGCCTGCACGGCGGCCAGCGTCGTCGGCCAGTCGGCGAAGTGCGCGTCGCCGCAATAGGGCGTGGCGCCGAACTCCACTACGTCGCCGCTGAACAGCACGCGCTCCTTCGGCAGCCAGACCACGGTGTCCCCGGCGGTGTGGCTGCGGCCGATGTGGATGACCTGCACCTCGCGCTTGCCCAGGTACAGCGTCATGCGCTTGTGGAACGTGAGGTCCGGCCAGGTCAGGCCGGGGATGGTGTCCTTGCCGCGGAACAGCCGGGGGAAGCGGCCGATCTCGCTGTCGGTGTCCTGCTGGCCGCGCTCGGCGGTCATGTCGCGGCACACGTCGGATGCGATGACCTGCGCGCCCTTGTAGCCGCTGGCGCCCAGCACGCGGACGGCGTGGTAGTGGGTCAGGACAACGTGCTTGATCGGCTTGTCGGTCACGGTGCGTATGCGGGCGATCACGTCGGCGGCCATCAGCGGCGTCGCCTGGGCATCCACCACCAGCACGCTGCTGTCGCCGATCACGACGCCGCTGTTGGGGTCGCCCTCCGCCGTGTAGCCGTGCAGGCCCGGCGCCAGCTCGTCGAAGCTGATGGCCTTGTCGGCGAGGTCCTTGGTGCTGGCGAAACCTGACATGGTGCTGCCTGACTGGTGCCAGGCGGAGCGTAGGCCAGGGCGCGGGGTGATACAACGCGGGCCGCTTGGGTGGGAAGCGACGCCTCCCCTGTTCCCTCTGATGATTCCGGAAGTGTCCGCACGGTTGCTGACGTACGTCAACGGCATTGGCACTGCTGCGCCACGGAATTCAGGCAGGTGGTCGCTGCCGCACGCGCGCCCGTGCCTGGTCAGGCGTGTGCCCCGCATTCATAGCTTTGTGATGCCCTCCCCCGCGACGCCCTCCCCCAAGCTGCCTCTTGCCGGCCGCTCGCGTCCTCGCCAGAGTCGGCGTTGGGCCTTGGGCAGTAGGTGGGCAAAGTGGCGAAGGACGGCAAAGACGGCCTCATGCCGGCGGCGGAACTGCGGGCGTTGCTGAAGAAGGCCAAGCGCCGGCCGATGAGCTGCGTCATCGCGCTGACCAAGGACAAGCAGGGCGTGATCCTGCTCGACCGCCGCCGGAAACCGCGTAAGCTGATGGGCGAACTGCGGAGCCAGGCCAAGGCGGCAGGCCTGGAGCTGGACACGGCCTCGATCCGCTTCGGGCGCGCGTCGGTGGACGGCGCCAGCGACAGCGCGCAGGTCAACATCGCCGTCAACAAGCCCGTGCCCGGCGCGATGCGGCTGGCGCTGCTGCCGCAGTTGCGCGCGGCCGGGATGCAGCGCTGCACCATCAACGTGGACGAGGCTATCGAGACCGAGACGGACGACGGCGAGGATGAGCCGGACGACGAGGCGGACGACAAGGCGCCAGGGGCAGCCGAAGGTGGAGCGGCACTCGCTCCGGGCGACGCTGCTGTGCCGGGCGGCGCGACATCGGCGGCTGCGGGTGGCGGCGCGGCGACCCCGGCCCAGCCCGGCGCGGCATTGTCCCAGCCCGATGCAGCCGCATCCGGCAATCCGGCACATGAAGCCGGAGCCGGCCGGCCAGCGCCTGCAGGGCCTGGCGCGGCTGGCGGCACGGCTGCGCCTGGCGTGGAGGCGTTACGGACACGGCTGACCCCGCTGGCCCGCCGCACGGTGGCTGCGGTCAAGTCCGGTCAACCGGAGGCGGACACGTTGCGGGCGGCGGCGAACAAGGCAGGAGATGCGCTCGCGTCCGGGAACCTGGCGGTGGCAGGCCAGGCGATGGACGCACTGGAACGGCTGCTGGAGGGTGGGCCGCAGAGCGCCGCACCGCCCGGGTCTGCAAACACTGCGCCGGCATCTGGCGCCGCGGCGCCAGATGCGCGCCCACCGGATGGCAGCACGGGCCGGAACGGCCCTGCCGGCGCCGCCGTGCTCACGGCAGCCCTGACGAGCCTTGCCCGGCAGGTTGCCCCTGCCATTGCGGCGGACCCGTCCCGCAAGGAGCCGCTGCTCACTCTCGCCAACGAGGCGCACGCCAGCATCAAGGCCGGGAACACCCAGGCGGCTGCGACGGGCATCAAGGCATTGCACAAGGCGCTGCCCTCGCTTGCAGCGCAGCCAGGCAGCGTTGCAGTGGCAGAAGGAGTTGCAGCACCCAAGGCCGTGCGCCCAGCAGGCCGCAACGGCGGCGTCGCCGACGAGACTGCCTCAGGGCCTGACGTGCCCTTTGCCAGAGGCGTGCAGCGCATTGGGGAGGGACAAGGGCGGGCTGGTCAGGCTGCACAGGCGGCCGACGCCGAAAACAACGGCGAAGTCTCGTCGTCGGCCCAGTCAGGTGCCGCTGACGGTGATGACGGCCTTGCTCTGGCCTTCAAATCAATAAGAGGCATTGGAGCAGGGGAAGAAGACGCACTGCTGATCAGCGACTCGCATCCCAAGAACGACGGGAAGGAGGAGCGTTATGAAATTCGCAGGGCTTTAGGCGAGGAGACGCCAGACGAGGACATTGCCCATCACCATCCCATTGACCCCCTGCATGTCGGCGGCACCCCGTTCGGAATTGGACTGGGAGCCGGTTCAGTCGCAAGACGCCAAGGGACTGGAAGCGGCTCTCCGCCTCCGGCAACGGCTCTGGGAGCAGCGGGTCCGCAAACCCCATCGGTGACACTACCCGCGCGGATACCAGCACCCACTCCGACCCCTATGCCAACTCCGGCGTCGGCCCCACTGCAAGCTTCAAAACAACAGCCGCAGCGGATGTCTGTGGCAAGCGGCAGATTGTTTGATGTTGGCGGCAGGCAGTGGGTGGACGCCGCGACAGGGCAGGCCACCTCACCGCCGGTTCTGGGAACTGACGTGCGGCGCGTGGGAACCCAGGTTTCTGGAAAGTTCACAAACTTGCCGCAGGCGCCAAACTCCGTCATGTATCGCCTGGACCAGGCAGGCAACATCTCTAATTATCAGGTGTGGGGAGATGACGGACTTCCAGCCTATCGAGTAGATGTCCAGGGAGCGTCCCACGGTGGTGTGGCAACACCGCACACCATCCATTATCCCCGCAACGTGGACCGCTCTGGACAGGCGCGTGCCAACGCGCCAACACGGCCAATGCCAGCGTTGCAACAGGAGATGCCTTGATGACGGAAGCGGATGATATTAAGCTGGATCGTCTTTGCTCGGTATGCATGGTCGAGGTCGCTGGGGCATTCATTCGAACAGCTTCTGGCGACCAGCCTGACGAAACGTTGACGCAAAACGTCCTACAATGGCTTGATCTGGAAAAGTCGTTGGAGCGGGTGGAGCGTGTCGTGAACCATGTCCATATATATGACGAGTTCGACGGCTTGCAGGAGGATGAGTACGACGAGATAGCAGTCCGGGTGTTTCTCAGTTGGAACAGCGCAGTAAAGCAGATTGACCCGTCGCTCCGTGTTGAAAAGTATGAGGATTATGGGCCAACCCTGACCCTTTACAAGAGGCGTGAAGCTTGAGCTTTGCTTGGAAGCGGCCTTGTGACTTGCGGGCGGGCCTGGGTGAGACCATGAAGATGTGTGTGGCCTGGAGAAGGATTTCGACTGTGAAGTCTGTCCGTCGCTCAATGCTTGTCCCTGGACTTTGATGGAGCCTTTGACTCGCAGGCTATCAACTGCGGAGGTAAAGAGTCAGCCTAACCGAAATGCTTGAACGAACGGGCCGGCATCGCGCATGGGTTTTATAAAGAATGTCCTTGATCCTGCTATCGTGCAGTTCCTGAGCGAATAGGTGGCCATCGTGGGAACAGAAATCGGTTCTATCGAGATGCTCGGGCGGATCAACCGGCATCGCGCATGGGTCGAAGCAGGGGAGCCAGATGGCGAACCGGGCCAGTCCAGCCGCCTGGCATTGCTTGACGCCCGTATCGGGCCTGTGACGATTGCGAATGCCACATTCTCGGCCGCGCAGCTTGTGCGCTGCGACATGTCCGCCAGCACGTTCGTCCAATGCGACTTTTCCGATGCGCTGCTGTCGGGCAGCATCCTGCAAGGCTGCAAGTTCATCGGGTGCGAGTTCCGCAAGGCGGACATGTCGGAGGCGGATTGCAACGGAGCAGATTTTTCCAACAGCGGCATGACACGGGTTGACCTGAGCCGTGCAATTTTGACAGGCGCGAACCTCACGGGCTGCGATCTGGGATGGGCCTGGCTGATCGAGACCGACCTGCGTCACGCAACCCTACAGGATGTGAACCTCGCGGGGGCAAGGCTGGCGGGAGCCAAGCTTTATGACACACGGCGGTTCCGCCTCGGCCTGTCCAAGCAGACGCTGGTCAAGGATGTCATCGTTGACGAGAACGTGCTCGGCCCGGGAAAATCCGGTGTCGAGGCGCTTGCATTCCTCCGCGCAGATTAGTTGCGATCAGCCCAGCACCCGTGATGCCCGGCGCAGGCAGGTCTGTTGCTTGCGCCGGCCAGCCGCGGCAGCGCCACTGTCCTTCGCAGCAAGCGGCTGGAACAAGCGGCGGGCCAAAGGCGTTCTCCGGTCGCCACCTCCCAATGCTCTGCCCTGCGTTTCCAATCACGCTGATTTCTTCCTCAGGAACGAGGCAATCTCTCCCTGGAGAAGGGTAAGGACAAGCAGGTGACATGCCCTCCGCCCCGGTCCATCCTGTCCGCATCGTCGCACCAGACGGCCCCACAGGAAACGCCCCGCCAGGAGCCACCGCCCATGCTTGGACTGATGCAATCGCAGCCGCTGCTGATCTCGTCCATCATCACACACGCCGCCCGGCACCACGCCACCGCGGAGGTCGTATCCCGCACCGTCGAGGGCACCACCCACCGCACCACCTATGCCGGCATCGAGCACCGTGCCCGGCAACTGGCGCAGGCGCTGCAGGCCCTGGGCGTCGGCCCGTCCGACCGGGTGGCGACCCTGGCCTGGAACGGGCACCGGCACCTGGAGCTGTACTACGCCGTGTCCGGCATGGGCGCGATCATCCATACCGTGAACCCGCGCCTGGCACCGGACGACATCGTCCACATCCTGAACGACGCCGGCAGCATCGTGCTGTGCGCCGACACCAGCTTCACAGCCATACTCGCCGCCATCGCCCCGCGCGTCCCCGGCGTCCGCGCCATGGTCATCCTGGCGGACGAGGACCTGATGCCGGAAGCCGCGCTGGCGCCGGGCCAGGACCTGCTGTGCTACGAAACCCTGGTGGCGGCGCGGGACGGCGACTTCGCCTGGCCTCGGCTGGACGAGGAACTGGCGAGCGCCCTGTGCTACACCTCCGGCACCACTGGACGGCCCAAGGGCGTGCTGTACAGCCATCGCAGCACCGTCATCCACGCCTACGGCGTCAACATGGCCGACGTGTTCGGCCTGCGCGCCGTGGACCGGGTGATGCCCGTCGTGCCGATGTTCCACGTCAACGCCTGGGGCATCCCTTATGCCGCGCCGATGGCCGGCACCTCCCTGGTGATGCCCGGCCGCCACTTGGACGGGCCGAGCGTCGCGGCGCTGATGAACGAGGAGCGCGTGACCATGTCGGCCGGCGTCCCGACGGTGTGGATGGGGCTGCTGCAGCACCTGCGCGCGACGGGCGGCAAGCTGGACACCCTGAAGCGCCTGGTCTGCGGCGGCTCCGCCTGCCCGGCCGTGCTGATAGACGTGTTCGAGCAGGATTATGGCGTGCAGGTGGACCATGCCTGGGGCATGACGGAGACCAGCCCGCTCGGCACCTTCTACGGCCCGAAGCCGGGGTTCGCCGAGCTGTCGGCGGCGGAGGGCAAGCGGCTGCAATACAAGCAGGGCCGCGCGGTGCCGGGCCTGGACATGCGGATCGTGGACGACGCCGGGCGGGACCTGCCGTGGGACGGTGCGACCTATGGCAACTTACAGGTCCGAGGCCCCTGGGTCGTGCGCCGCTACCTGAACGCGGACGAGGACGCGACCGATGCGGAGGGCTGGTTCGCCACCGGGGACGTGGCCACCATAGACCCGCACGGCCTGATGGAGATCACCGACCGCACCAAGGACATCGTGAAGTCCGGCGGCGAGTGGATCAGCTCGATCCAGTTGGAGAACATCGCCGTCGGCCACCCCGACGTGGGCGAGGCCGCCATCGTCGCCGCCCGCCATCCCAAGTGGGACGAGCGTCCGTTGCTGATCGTGGTGCCCAAGCCCGGCCGCACCGTGGACCCCGCGGCGCTGCTGGCGCTGTATGCCGGGCAGGTCGCCAAGTGGTGGACGCCGGACGAGGTGGTGGTGGTGGACAGCCTACCGCACACCGCCACGGGCAAGCTGAACAAGCTGGCGCTGCGGCAGCAGTTCCGCGATTTCAAGCTGGCGTCGCTGGCGGAGTAGGGGCGGCCCGGACGCCGCCCTGCGAGCGCCGTTGCCGCTGGGACCGGCTCCCGCGCAGCCCTGACGCAAGGCAGACCTGGACGCAAGCCGACCCGGACGCAAGCCGATCCGGACGCAAACCGGCCAGGATCCTATCGAGGCGTGCGGACAGTGCTGACCTCGCCGGACCGGACGCAGGTGCGGCTGATCGGCATGACCCGGGCAGACGCTTGATTCTTCGAGTGGGGGCCGGCGCCCCTACTTACCGTAGGTGGCGACCAGGTAGTCCACGATGGCCGGCACGTCCGCGTCGGCCACCGGGGCGCCGTAGGCGTGCTGCATCTTCGTCACCTCGGCCGTCCAGAACGCGCGCGGGTCGCGGAACGTGCGCGGCTGGGTCGAGATGTACTCGGACGAATGGCAGGCGCCGCAGTTGCCCTGCACGGTCTCAAGGTGCGGGCCGGGCGCCAGCTCCGCCGTCTCCTCCGGCAGGTCGTAGGTGCGGGTTGCTGCCTGCGCGCCCGCCGTGAGCAGCAGGGCCAGCAGGGCGGCGGTGATCCTCAAGGTCATGCTGCGTCCACCGTGACGGTTTCGATCAGGTTGCGTAGGTAGCCCGCAGGATTCCACGGCTGCTCGACCGGCTGCGTCTCGCCTGCGTTGGACACCGCGCGCACCTGCAGCGCGTGCCGCCCGGCCGGGAGCGTCACCGGCGCTTCCCAGCCGCGGAAGGAGTACTTGCCAAGGTCCCCGCCCAGCTTGGCGTCCGTCCAGGTGGTGCCGCCATCGGCGGACACCTGGACCTGCTTGATGCCGCTGCCGCCGTCGAAGGCGATGCCGCGCAGCGCCGTGGGCTGCCCGGCCGCCACTCGTGCGCCGTCTGCCACGGAGGTGATGAAGCTTCGCACCTTGAACCGCCCGATCGGCTTCGTTTTGGCCGGCGCCGTGCCCGGCGCCACGCAGTTGCACTCGTTGTCCGGGATGCGGTAGGCCGTCTTCATCCAGAAGTTGTCGAGCGCATGGTCCAGCACCGTGACCTCGTTCAGGTGCTTCATCCAGTAAGTGCCGTAGTGCCCTGGCACCACCAGCCGCAGCGGGTAGCCGTTCAGGAACGGCAGCTCGGCGCCGTTCATCGCCCAGGCCAGCATCACCTCCCCGTCCCGGGCGTGGTCGAGGTCGAGCGCCTTGGCGAAGTCCGGCGTGCCCTCCGCAACCGGGCCGTCCAGCCCGTCGAACTGCACCTGCACCGCCCCGGCCCTCACGCCGGCCCGGTCCAGCACCGCGCGCAACGGCACGCCCGTCCAGCGCGCGTTGCCCATCAGGCCGTTGCCCGCCTGGCCGCCCGCCACCCGCGGCTCGAAGAAGCCGCGGCCGTTGCCGGAACACTGGCTGACCGCCACGATCTCGGTGGCCGGCAGCGCCTTGATCTCGGCCAGGCCCAGGGACAGCGGGGTGGTAACGTGGCCCTTGACCTCCAGCCGGTAAGTGCCGGGGTCAATGCCGTCGGTTGGCAGGCCCGCCAGGTGGTAACGGACATAGAAGGCGTCGTTGGGCGTCAGCAGCCCCTCGTTGAACACCGCGAACGGCGTTTCCAACTGCGGCGGGCGGGAGGTCATGCGGATCAGCGCCCGCTTCTCCGGATAGGTTACGAGGGGTCGGGTGCCGTTGCCGAACGGCATTTCCACCGTCTCCGCCCGCGCCGCGCCGCCCAGCAGCCCGGCGCCTGCCAACCCGGCTGCTCGCAGGACCGCGCGCCTGTTCACACCTGCCATCATCTTCACCTCGCGCCTAGGACTCCAGGCATCATGACCATAGTACAGTTCCGTGCTGTTGTCCGGCTCTATCTTCCGCGGCGCATCGCGTCCTAGCGGCGGCGCCCAAACGCCGGCAGCGGGTTGATCAGCACCGAGGACGGCCCGATCCCGCCACCGAACGCGCCGAAGGCGAAGTTCACCGGCGGAAGCGCCGCAAAACGGCTGCCCGGCGGCGGCCAGACCGCATACGGCCCGATGCCCTTCAGCGCCGCCGCCACCCCGGTTCCACCCGCCCCCATCGGCGTCATCACCCGGCCCAGCACCAGGCGCTGGTATTCCTCGCCGCGCACCGGGTCCATCGAGTGGTAGGCCGCCGTCGCCAGGTTCCAGTCCTTGAGCTGCCCATGCAGGGAGGAGAGAAATTGCGCGGCATAGGCGGCGTTGGTCGCCGGCTCGAACGCCGCGTCCAGCGACGGGAACGCCTTGGGATGGTGCATCAGGTTCACCTGCATGCAGCCCACGTCAATCGAGCGCACGCCCTTGGCCTGCAACCCCGACACCGCCGCAATGGCCTGGTCCTTGCTGTCGAAGAAGTGGCCAACGCCCTCCACGTTGATCGTCCAGGGCCAGGCGCGCACGCGCCCGGTGGCAGGGTCCAGCCGTCCGCTCTCCACGCGGGAGATCGCGGGCAGCAGCTTGTCGGGGATGCGCCCCCGCTGCGCCACGGCGATGGCGCTGTCGCAGGCGTCGAAGGGGGTGCCCGGCGCGGGTGGTCCGAACGCCTCCGGCACCGGGGCCGCCGCGGCGCGCACGGGCCGGTGCCCGCGATGGCGGTGCGGTTGCGCGGCGGCGGGCAGGGCGGACAGCAGGAGGAGGACGGCAGCTAGACTCAAGGGCGACATTGGCCTCACGACGTTCCAAACTTGTGGCTAGAACACTCTGCAGTCAGGTCCAGGCGTAAACGCATCGGAGCGGAACTGCACGCATCTGCACGCTTCGGTGCGGGCTAACGCCGGTTTGCGTCCAAATTTGGACGAACCCGGCTGCGGGATCACCTTATGGAAGGATCAGGTGAGGGCGTCAGTTAACGATTGCGAGACTTGGCCGTTGCGTCGCCATTGCGACAAGCTTTTGCGGCAATAATCGGCGCTTGGTCCAACGCCCCGCCGCGCCCCTGTCCGTCACTGCGGGAGGCACGGCCACGCGGCACTTCGAAGGTTGGGACAGCGATAGGTGCCCGCCTGGGGCGTCACCCCACACGCGGCTCGCAACAACAAGTCCTGACAATAACAAAGTTCGGGAACGAAGCCTGGGACGACGCCGGCCATGGTGGGCGAGAGAGGGTTCGCCACCGCGAACCCCTGACTTGGCTACGCCGCGATCAGCCCGCCCAGCCGGGCCAGCGCCGCCAGGTGGCTGTCGGTGTCGCCATAGCCGCGCTCGATCATCGTCATGCGCTTGAAGTGGTGGCCGACGGCGTACTCCATCGTGACGCCGATGCCGCCATGGAGCTGCACCGACTCCTGGCCGATGTGGCGTCCGCTGCGGCCGATCTGCACCTTGGCGGCGTGCATGGCCCGCAGGCGCTCGGGCGCGTCGGACTCGCCGGCCATCATGGTGGCGTACATCGCCATGCTGCGCGCCTGCTCCAGCGACACGTACATGTCCACGGCGCGGTGCTGCAGGGCCTGGTTATCGCCGATGGCGCGGCCGAACTGCTTGCGGGTCTTCATGTAGTCCACCGTCATCGCGTGCATGGCGTCCATCACGCCCACGGCCTCCGCGCAGACGGCGGCGATAACCTCGTCGTTCACGCGCTCCATGACGACCAGGGCCTCTGCCGGGTCGCCGAGGGCGCGGCCGGGCGCCTCCGACAGCGTGACCTCCGCCGCCCGCCCGCCGTCCTGCGTCGGGTAGACGCGGCGGGTCACGCCCGGCCCATCGGCGTCCACCAGGAACAGGCCGATGCCGTGGCGCTGGCGGTGGTCGCCCCCGGTGCGGGCGCTGACGATCAGGGTGTCGGCGCTGTCGCCGTTCAGCACCAGGGTCTTCTCCCCGGTGATGCGCCATAGGCCGTTGTCGTCGGCGGCCTGCGTGGCGATGTCGTTCAGGCTCCATCGCGCCTGGCGCTCGGCCTGGGCGTAGGCCAGCACGCGGTCGCCCGCGGCGATGGCCGGAACCAGCTCGGCGAGCTGGTCGTCGCTGGCGGCGTGGCGCAACAAGCCGCCGCACATGACGACGGTGGCAAGGTAGGGTTCGACCACGAGGGCGCGGCCGAACGCCTCCATGACGATAGCAGTTTCGACCGGGCCGCCGCCGAAGCCGCCCTGGTCCTCGGCGAAGGGCAGGCCGAGCAGCCCCTGCTCGGCGAACTGGTGCCACATGGCGCGGCTCCAGCCCTCGGGATGGGCGCGGTGGCCGCGCCGGGCCTCGAAGCCGTACAGGTCGCCGATCATGCGGTCCACGCTGTCTTTCAGCAGCCGCTGCTCGTCGGTCAGATCAAAGTCCATGGCGGTCCTCCCCGGCCGGCCAGGATAGCCCGGTCCGGCCGGGGAGGGAAAGGCGCGCTACAGGCCCTGGCGCACCGTGTTGGCGCCTCGGGTCACGGCACGCCCGGCGGCGCTCACGTCCTCGCCGGCGCCGGCGGTGGTGTTGCAGGCGCTCAGCATCGGCACCAGGGCGGCCAACGCCAGGGCGAGGAGGACGGCGCGGGCGGTGATTGGCTTGGCCATGAGGGTGCTCCGGTGTTGATGGATACGAAAGTGTAACCCCTGTGGGACCGTGCGGTTCCAGCTTGCGACGCCGCTTCTCCCTCTCCCTCCGGGAGAGGGAGAAGGGCAGCCCTACCCCTTGG
>JAABUN010002794.1_pt1 | contig 29442 bp, 34 predicted proteins | sample 5559311 | NCBI WGS metagenome assembly JAABUN01 (sample SAMN10711877, study PRJNA513370) | rock metagenome | isolation source: Antarctica rocks | place: Antarctica: Victoria Land, Siegfried Peak sud | reverse complement strand
CGGTCGATCCTGCTGGCGTAGGAACCGTCATGATCGCCAGCGGTGCCGTGTCCGTACGGCTTCTACACCCTCACCGGCGTGTCACCCCGCGACACGCTCAACATCACGACTTTGCCGGGGCCCTGGCCCCGGAGCGCACGCGAATGCCGCTCGAGCCGACGGCGTGCGGCCCTGCGACGAACTACACCACTTGAGGGAACGCCATCCCGAAGAAGTGGGACGATCATGCGCCGGACGACGCCCCTCAGCGGGAAGTCAAACCGGACGGGTCTTACGGGACAAGATCGCCAGCGCACCCGGGGTGACCTGCGGCGCTCCCGATAGACGTTCCTCCTGCGGGACGGCCGATAGGCCGCTCAGCGGCAGGTACCGGCGTTGCTGGCGCTATCGCTGCGGCCTGCGCGCAGCGTGTGAACGGTGGGAGCGGTCAGGTGCGGCCGCGCGGCCCCCGTGCTGTCCGAGTGAGGGCGGACGTCGTCGTGGTGAACGGTGGGTCCAGCTCGGGCAAGACCTCGATCGCGCTTGCCGCCGGGCGAGCTGCTGATTGCCAGCCGATCTCCTATTAGCGGCCCTCGGGGCTTTGCCGCAGGAGGCGCCAGCCCGTCTTTGTGGCGGCGGCGACCCCCAGTCCGAAGACGAGATGCGCAACGAAGCCGCGCACGTGCGTCGACAGCGGGTAGGCGCGGTTCGGGGCGCTGAACCCGAGCGCCGGCGTCATCATCTCGTCGGCGACCAGCGACATCGCGGCGCCGGTGGCGAGCCCGGCCGCGACAGGACCCAGGGAGGTGCGCCGTCGGAGCAGCGGGTACAGCGGCGCCCACTGCACGGCGAGGCCGTAGTGGAACGCCAGCGCGAGACGCTCGTGCTGGCGGTCGGACAGGCGAAGCCCGACGAGGTCGGCTGTCTTGCGGGCGGCGATGGCGTACGGCATGCCGGGGCGGGCCTCGTCCTCGCGCTTGCGGTCCTGCTCGGACTCCAGCTCGTACAGCTTCGAGCTGACCGGCTCCATCACCTTTGGTGCCGATGTACCCGGCGATAGGGGCGAGCGCGAGGTCGGTCAGCAGCGTTCGCATGAGCTCTCCTGGGCTGGTGGGGCGGTGAAGGAGCCGCCCGAGGACGACTGAGCATCCGGATACCAGGATGCTACGCTGGGAGCACCACGACGAGAGGCAGCCCATGACCGAGACCGCCGGCGCGCAGGCGCTGCTGCCGACCGAGCCGGCAGGGCGTGCCGTGATCGCGAAGTTCTTCCGCGCTCTGGGCGACCCGACCCGGCTGCGCCTGCTGGAGTTCGTGCTGCACGAGGAGAAGACCGTCAGCCAGTGCATCGAGCACGTCGGGCTGGCGCAGGGGCGCGTCTCGACGCACCTGGCGTGCCTGGCGGACTGCGGGTTCGTGCAGCTCCGGCGGGACGGCCGGTTCGCGTACTACCGGGTCGCCGACCCGAGGGTCGCGGACCTCGTGCTGCTCGCCCGGGCCCTATCGGCGGACAACGTCGCGGCGCTGGGCGAGTGCCTGCGCATCGAGGGGCCGGCCGGCGCGTGACCGCCCCGGCGAAGGGTGGGGCGGGACGAGGCGGCAAGGTCCTCGTCGGCTTCGTCGTGCTGCACGTGCTGTGCTGCGGCGCGCTGCTGCTGGGCGGCGCGGGGCTGCTCACCGCGGCCGGCGGGCTGCTGGGTCAGCCGCTGCTCGTCGGCGCGGGTGTCCTGCTCGCGGTGGTGGCGGTCGCCGTGGGCGTCCGTCGGGCTCGCCGGTCGGCGTGCACCGCCGAGCAGGCCGGCACGCCGCGGGCGGCGGAGCGTCCGGACCGCACTGCCGTCTGAGGTCCGCACGGTGATGCAGCCGGGCCGCAGAACCGCCCGGTGATCGCGTCGCTGCTGGAGAGCATCGGCGGCGGCAGCCCGCTGGCCCCGGCCCTCGCCCTGCTGGCCGGGGTCCTGCTCGGGCTGTCGCCGGTCGCGCTGCCCGCCGTGCCGGTCGCCATGTCGGTCCTGTCACCGGGCCGCATGCAGGACGGGCGCCGCTCCGGCGCCAGCTGGTGGCGGAGCGTGCCGACGGTCGCCGCGTTCGTCGTCGGCATGGACGGAGTGCTCGCCGTCGCGGGCTACCTGTTCGTCCAGGTGACGGTCGTGCTGGCCCGCGGCGCGGTCGCGCTGAACCTGGTCGCGGCTGTCCTGCTCGCGGTGCTCGGCCTGCGCCTGCTGCTGCGCCGCACCAGCCTGTGCGCCCGGGCCGACCGGCTTCCGCCGCGCCCGGCCGAGGCCCTTGGCGCGGGGCTGCTGTTCGCGGTGTCCGGCTGTCCCGGCTGCGCGCCGATCGCGATCGGCGTCGGGAGCGCCCGCCGCGCTCACCGGCGGTCCCGTGCTGGCGCTGGTCACCGTCGCCGCATTCGTCGCCGGACGCACCGCGGTCCTCATCGCCACAGCCGCGCTCGGCAGCCGGCTGCTGCCGGCCGGCGCAGGGGCGCTGCCGTGGCGCAGGCTCGACACCGTCGTCGGAGGGCTGTTCCTGCTCGCCGCCGCCTACTACGCCTGGCGGCTGCTGTCCGGCGGCGTCAGCACGCTCCTGCCGGGAGAGCCGGGCAGCGGCGTCCTGCCCTGACCCGACCGGCCCGCGGGGTCAGCAGCACGCCGGCCCCGGGTCGTCGTCGTGCAGGGCCAGCGCCAACGGCTGGGCCAGCCGATGTGCCTGCGCCGCCGGCACGACGCTGGCCCCCGGGTGCTCGGCGAGCCACGGCGCCGCCGCGGCCGGGCTGGCGAAGAAGTGCACCTGGTCGCAGAACGCGGCGCGGACCGACGCAGGGGCGTCCGGGGTGACGATCGACACGACCGCACCTGGCGGTTCGACGTCGGAGATGCCGTCCGGTGCGGCCGTCAGCCGTACCAGGGCGCCGGTCGCGTGGCAGGACGACTCGACGCGTGCCGTCACGCCGAGCAGTCTCGGGAACATCAGCGTGTCCAGGGCGCACCAGGTGAACAGGCGCTGCCCGTCGACCTCGAAGCGGTGCAGCGTCGGACGGAGCGTCAGGCCGTAGCCGACCACCCGTCCCTGCTCGTCGGTCTCCAGGTCGGGCTGCCCACGCAGGGCCCGCTCGACGTCCGCGTCCGGGCGCCCGGTAGCGCGAGCAAGCGCCGCCGCACTGACCGGCTGCCCTGCCGCGAGCAGCGGCAGCACGGCCCGTAGCAGCCACCGGTCCCGGTTCAGTCCCTCGCTGCCGAGCAGGCTGGACTGGAGGTCGTCGGCGAGGCGGTCGCGGTCGTCGGTCAAGGTCGCTCCCGGGTGTGGGCGGCGGCGGCGGCGGCGGAGGCGGCGGAGGCGACGGTGTTCGGCAGCGGCCGTGGCCCGTCCAGGACACCCGAGGTCGGGTTGGCGAGGCGCAGGGCACGCAGCATGGCGGAGCCGTGCACCGCCAGGGCGAGCGCGACGACGGCCAGCAGCACGGGGGTGTACACGGCGAACAGCGCCAGCGCGCTGGTGCCGAAGAAGGCCAGCAGCGGAGCGCCGCAGCACACCGGCGCGGCCAGGAAGGCAGGGACCGCAGCCAAGGCCGGCCTGCGCCGGCCGGCCAGACGCTCCGCGGCCGTGCGGGCCAGCGCCGTGTTGGCGCCGAGCAGCACGGCGCTCAACGCCAGGGTCACCGCGGTGAGCAGCGGCACGCTCACGGCCAGGTGCTCCGTCGGGACAACGTTGAGCCGCGGGGTCAGCAGCGACAGGTAGCCCGCGTCGCGCAGGGCGATCGACGGGACCGCTATGTCGGGCGGCCAGCCCTCGCGGTTGTAGACGACAGCCCTGGACGCGACCGCGAAGAAGGCGACGTAGGCGGTCGCTACGACCGAGGCCCACAGCAGCTTGCTGGTCGCTGCGGTGCGCCCGCCGCGGGCCGGTAGGGCCAGGACGGCCACGACAGCGGCCAGCTCGACGCCACCGGCTAGGACGCCCAGCACGTCGACCGGCTCTGCTCCGGCGTGTGGCGCCAAGGGGGGTGTGACGAGCCGGGTGGCGATGTAGGTCGCGAGCAGCAGCAGGCTGGTCAGGCGCAACAGGTGCAGCAGCCGCCATGACGCCGCAGGGCGGGCCAGCAGGCGGACGGCGAGGAACAGCTGCACCGCTCCGGCGACGCCGAAGAACGCACCGAACGCGGGCTCCTCGCGGTAGTGCTCCGGGGTCAGTGCCAGGTGGACCAGGGCGGCGATGCCGAGCAGCACGCCGAGCAGCAGCCTCGCCGGGCGGGACAGCGCGCCGGCAACCGCGTCATCGGCACCAGATTGGACCCCGCGCGGCACGACCTGCCGGGTCGGCGTGACCGTCACCGCAACGGTGCCGAGCCGGCCGGCGCCTGCCGGACCGGCTGCGCGTCCGCGCAACAGCTACTGCCGTCGCCGTCGTCGTCGCCGTCCGGGCGGGTCGCACGGACACGCCACTTCGCCGCGAGCACGACCAGGACTGCGGCGCCGACGGCGATCCCGGCGATGGCCGTGACGACGCCGATGTTCCCGGCGACCAGGGCCTGGAGCCTGCCGCTGACGCCGTTGGCCGAACCCGACAGGGTGCCGTTGGGTCGGGCGCCGGCCAGGACCGGGACCCAGTAGACGATGAGGTACAGCCCGGACAGCGCGAGGATCGCGCCGGCGATCCGGTCGACGACCCGCGCGACCCGGCGCAGTCCGCGTTCCAGGGCTCCGCTGGCGAGGGCGGTGGAGACCGTGAGCAGCAGCAGAACGGTCGAGGCCCCGGCCCCGTACGCGGCGAAGACGCCGAGCAGGAGCAGGACGCTGGAGGAGGCCAGGGTCGAGCCGATGACGGCGAGCAGCACCGCCAGGGTGCAGGACAGCGAGGCGACGGCGTAGGCCGCGCCGAACGTCATCATGCTGCGCGGGCCGTCACCCGGGCGCATCAACCGGTTGGCGTTCAGCCGCACGGGAAGCCGTCCGCCGAGCGCCAGGACGAGTCCGAGCAGGACCAGCACGGCGCCGATCGCAACGGCGAACCAGGGCACGGCGCCGATCAGGAACCGCAGGCCGACCGCGACCGCGAGACCGACCACGGTGAAGACCCCGACGAAGCCGGCGCTGACGGCCGCGCCCGTGCGCAGGCCCTGCGCGACTTTCTCCAGCACGCCGACGGGCTGGTCGGTACGCGTCGCGCCGACGTAGTAGGCGAGGAACGCCGGGAGCATCGCGAAGCCGCACGGGTTGACGGTCGACACCATGCCCGCGCCGAACGCGAACGCCAGCGTCGAGCTCATCAGGCGCCCGTGGCCAGGCGGCGGACGTCGGCGAGATAGGCGTCGTCGACGGGCGCGGTGTCGATGTCGCGCACGACGCCGGCCTCGTCGACGAAGATCTTCGTGTCCAGGACCTGCACCCCCGCGCGCTGCGCGAGCTGGTCGGTGTCCAGGGCCATCACCCACTCGGGCAGGCCGTACTTGCTACGGAACTCCTTCAGAGCCGTGGCCGGTTCCTGCGGGTCCAGGAACACGAACAGCATCGTCGGGGCCTGATCGCCGAGCTCGCGGGCCAGCGCCCGGTACTTCACGGCGCCCACCTGGCACGGGACGCAGTAGGTCGTGGTGAACCACAAGACGGTGTCGTTGCCGGCGAGCTTCGCCGGCGTGACCTGCGCGCCGTCCGCGGTGACCAGCCGGAAGTCGGTGAACGGCTCGCCGACGCTGGCCGGGCCGTCGCCGGCGCCCTGCGTCGTGCCCGAAGCGACGCCCAGGGTGTCGGCGCCGGGCGTCGAGCGCTGGACGGCCAGGGCGGCAACGGCCACCAGCACGACGGCGGCGACCGCGGCGACCGCGGCGATGACGGTCCGTCGCCGGCGTGCGCGGGCGCGTTCCGCCAAAGCTTGCTTCGACGTCTCCCCGGCGGCCGGCCGGGACGACCCCGAGGGGGGCGCGGTGCGGGTCATGGCGGACTCCTGCCTGAGGCTGACTGACATTGGATGCTACATCCGGATGTCCGGATGCTCTAGGCGAACCCGGTTCATCCGTCCGTGACGGTCGCGGCCACTCCGCGGTCGACCAGCGCTTCAAGCGCCGACGACAGACTCTGGTCGTGGCCGGGCGTGAGGAGCACGACCGCCGTTCCCCGCTCGGTGTCCACGTCGAGGGCGAGCAGGCCCGGCCAGGAGTCGATCTCCTCCAGCAGGACGTCGCGGCCGACGGCGCAGCATCCGCCGCCCACCGGGGGGCCGGACAGGCCCGGGACGGAGAGCACGACCCGCCGCGGCCCGCCGGCCGCCGAGCTCATGCGCAGCAGCTGGTCGGCATGTCGCTGCGGAACAGCCCGGCGCAGATGCGCAGCGCCTCGGCCATCGTCAGGTAAGGCGCCCAGGTGTCAGCGAGGTCGTCGACGGTCAGCCCGAACTTGATCGCGTAGGTCGCGGCGAGCATCACGTCCCCCGCGCCCTCGAGCGCGGCGTGCACGCCCAGGACCTTGCGGGTGTCGGCGTCGATGACCAGCTTGAGCGCGCCGCGGGTGTCGCGGTTCGCCAGCGCCCGCGGGATGTCCTGCGCGCCCAGGACCCGGCAGTCGCAGGAGTGCCCGGCGGCCAGCGCCTGCTGTTCGGTCAGCCCGGCGCTGGCGAGCTGCGGGGTGGTGAACGTGACGCCGGGCAGACCCCGGTAGTCGACGGTGGCCGGGTCGCCGAGCGCGCTGGACGCGGCGACGTGCCCGGTCTGCGCGGCGACGTACACGTACTGCGGCGCCCCGGACACGTCGCCGGCGGCGAACACCCTGGGGTTGCTGGTGCGCTGGTGGGCGTCGACGACGACGAACCCCCGCTCGTCGGTCTTCACGCCCGCAGCGTCCAAGCCGAGATCGTCTGGGTCCGCGAACCGGCCGGTCGCGACCAGCAGCCGCTCGCCGCTGACCTCGGCCCCGCCGGCGGTGCGCACCCGCACGCCCTCGGCGGTCTTCTCGACGGAGACCGCGCGCTCCTCGACCATCCCGATGCCGTCGTCGGCGAACACCCCGCGGAGCACGTCGGCGATCTCGGGCTCGGTGTGCGGGGCGAACCGCCCGACGACCGTCACCTGCACGCCCAGGTGCGCCCACAGCTGGGCCTGCTCCAGCCCGACGTACCCGCCGCCCAGCACCACCATCGACGCCGGCAGCTCGGTCAGCTCCATCGCCGTCGTCGACGTCAGGTGCTCGACCGCATGGAGACCGGGCAGGTCAGGGACGTGCGGCGCGACACCGGTCGCGACGACGTACGCCGGCGCGACCAGCGGCTCACCGTCGACGGTGAGGGTGCTCTCATCGGCGAACCTGGCGTGCCCGTAGCGGACGGGGAAGCCGTGCGCGTCGGCGACGGCGGCGTACTTCGCCTGCCGCAGCGTGTCGACCAGGTCCTGCTTCTGCGCCATCAGCGCCGGCAGGTCCACGCCGTCCGCGCTCGTCGGGACCATCGGGAACGGGTTGTTCGCGGCCCTGTGCCGCTGGCCGGCGGCCGCCAGCAGGTTCTTGCTCGGGACGCAGCCGATGTTCAGGCAGGTCCCGCCCAGCACCCGGTGCTCGACGAGCAAGACGCGCTTGCCGCGCGAACGCGCCTCGATGCCCGCGGCGAACGCCGCACCGCCCGTGCCGATCACGACCAGGTCGTACTCGCTCATGTTGTCGTTCTCGCTCATCAGGTGCAGTCCGTTTCCGTTGGTGTGCGTGGGCAGGTCGAGGTAGGACAGATCAGGGCGGCGTGGGGCCCGCGGGCGCCGGCGGGGCGGACAGCCACGGGACGACGACGAGCTGGACAGCGGCCAAGGCAACAGCTGCGGTGAGCAGACTCGGCGCCATCTGCCGCAGCACGAAGCCCGCCCGCCCCCCGACCCGCCGCGGACCCTGGCGGCGGTCAGCGCCCGGCGGAGCTGCAGCCCCACCAGGGCCGTGAAGACAGCTGCGGCGAAGACGAGCTGCCAGACCGGCATGCCGCCGCTGGCAGCATGCGCCGGTCGCCGCGCCGGCAGCGGCACTACCGGTCGCGCTGGCCGCCGCGCCGGCCGCGACAGCCGAGCCCGCCCCCAGGCAGCTGCCGCACGCCGCCAGCAGCGCCGACCCGGTCGCCGCCGCTGTCGACGGCGCGGCCGCCAGCACACCCGTCGTGACACCCGGGCACCACCGCCGGCCGGGCCGGGCGCCGCCGTCGCCCTGCGGTGCGTCGACGGCGGTGATCTGCGCGCCGGTCACGGCGTCGGCTCCCCGAGCAGACCACCGAGAACCGGAGCCCGTACCAGCAGTTTGCGGCCGCCGCGGGAACCGGACATGACGACCTGCTCCTCGTTCGACGTCAGACGGCGTCGCCGTCGACCGGCTCGATGCGAACGCGCTCGGCGGTCGCTCGAGCGTTGATAAGCCAAGCTTAGCATCCGGATGACCGGATATTTTATGCATGTCGACCCTTGCCGCTGCCCGCGGCGGCGGCTTCGACGTTGGACGCGGGCTTCCGGCTGGCACGGGTCCGGCTGGCCGTTCGCAACGACGAGCTCTGCAGGCGCAGCGCGGCGTTGATCAGGCCGATGTGGGTGAACGCCTGCGGCGTGTTCCCCAACTGCTCCCCGGTCGTCCAGTCCAGCTCCTCGGCGAACAGCCCGACTCGACCGGCGCGCTCGACGAGCTCGTCGAAGACGGTGTCCGCCTCGTCGGGACGACCGGCCAGGGCCAGTGCCTCGACCAGCCAGAAGCTGCAGAGCAGGAAGGCGCCTTCGCCTCCGGCCAGGCCGTCGCCGGCGTGCTGGGCGTAGCGCAGCAGCAGGCCCTGGAACGCGCTCGTCGACGGGTGCAACTGCTCGCGGATGGCGTCGATGGTGGCGAGCATCAGCGGGTGGTCGCGGCGACGAAGCCGGTGATCGACAGCATGAGCAGGCTGGCGTCGAGGTCGTCGTCGTCGTACGCGCGTCGGAACCGTCCGTGCACAACCCCTCGTTCGAGGATCTCGCGCCGCAGTATGTCTGCCTCACGCCGCCAGCGGTCGAGATCGCCGGGCAGGCCGTACCGCTCCACCAGGGTGCAGCCTCGGTCGAGGGCGACCCAGGCCATCGCCTTGGAGTGCACGAAGTGCCTCGGTTCGCTGCGCACCTCCCAGATGCCGCTGTCCGGTCGGCGCCAGTTGTCGGCGACGAACTCGACCAGCCGACCGAAGTGCGGCCACTCCGCCCGCATCACGTCCTCGCCGACGCTCTCGCAGATCGTCAGGCAGTCCAGCAGCTCGCCGTAGCTGTCGAGCTGCAGCTGGCTCTGCGCGCCGTTGCCCACCCGCACCGGGCGCGACCCGCGGTAGCCGTCGACCTGCCAGATCTCCTCCTCCGGGAACTCGACGCTGCCATCGATCCCGTACAGGACCCGCAGCGGCAGCCCGCGCGCCGCGGTCGTCTGGCACATCCACCGTGCGTAGGCGCGTGCCTCGTCGGTGCAGCCCAAGGCGTACAGCGCGTTGAGGGTGAAGCTGGCGTCGCGCAGCCAGGTGTAGCGGTAGTCCCAGTTCCGCACCCCCCCAACGTGCTCAGGCAGTGAGGTCGTCGCCGCCGCCACGACCGCACCGGTCGCCTCGAAGATCAGCAGCTTGAGGGTGATCGCGCTGCGGACGACGTGCTCGCGCGCCGGGCCGCCGTAGGCGATGCCTGCGGTCCAGTCCCGCCACGCCCGGGCGGTCTGCTCCAGGTCGCGCGCGACCTCGGATGCGTCCGCACCAAACGAGGGCGGCGGCGCGGTCTCGGCCACGCGCAGGCGGAAGCCCCACCGCTGTCCGGCGTGCAGGACGGCACTGCCGATGGCGGAGCCGTTCGTGTCGCTGGCGGCGATGGCGGTGGCCAGCTGCATAGCGGGGTGATCGCCGGTGTAGGCGATCAGGTGCCGGTCGAGGGTGAGGTGCGTGCGTCGCCGTCCGAAGTCCGGCTGGGGCCGCACCTTCACCTCGAACGTCAGCTGTCCTTCCAGGCCCTCCACCAGCCACAGCAGCTCCTGCACTCCCGGCTCGGCCGGCCAACGCATCGCGATCGTCGCTCGGGCGCGCCCGAGCGCGCCGGCGTACTCGTACCGGAGCACGGCCGTGTCCGGCAGGTAGGTCATGGTCGTTGTCACGTCCTCGACCGGCGCGATGTGCAGATGACCGCCGCGCTGGCGGTCCAGCAAGGGCCAGATCAGCGGTGGCGCGTCGAACCGCAGTGGGCAGAAGAACTCGACCTGCCCGTCCGGGCCGAGCAGCGCGACGCTCTGCCCGTCGCCGACCAGGCCCAGGTCCCCGATCGCCGGGTAGCCGCTCGCTTCGCCAGTCACTGGCTGCTGCCCGCGGCGACGTCGACGACCGCCTTGACGTCCTCGGGTCCCCGGTGCAGCGCCTCGCTGTACCGCTCCAGCGGCACCCGCAGAGTGATCATCTGCTGCAGCCACCCGGGCCAGCGCTGCTCGATTCCGGCCAGGTCGGCGACGGCCCGTTCAAAGTTCTGCCGGTCGGCGTTGACCGTCCCGACGAGCACCTTGTTGTGCAGCACCGCCTCCAGGTTGAGGTGGTCGACGGGGAGCTCGGCGACGCGGTCCCCTCCGGACACGCCCGTCAGCACCGCCACGCCGTTGGCACCGACCGTGTCGAGCAGCCGGAACGCGAGCGGACTGAACCCGGTCGCCTCGATCGCAAGGTCGAACGGCCCGTGCTCGCGGGCGAGGTCGTGGCCAAGCTCGACGCTGCCCGCGGCGACGTACTGCGCGCCGATGGCGCGCGTCAGGTCGACCTTAGGCCCGGACTCGGAGCGGTTGTAGACCACGACCTCCAGGCCGCGCAGCGCCAGCACGGCGGCAGCGAGCAGCCCGATCGGCCCGGCGCCGGTGACCAGCGCCCGCTTGGGCTCCCAGGTCAGCCGGCGCTGGATCACGTCGACCTGCTCGAGGGCCTTGACGGAGATCGTCGTCGGCTCGACCAGCATCCCGACGCGCTCGAGTTCGTCCGGCACGCGCACGAGGTACTTCGGCTGCTCGGTGTAGTACTCGGTCAAGAAACCGTGCCGACCTTTGATGCCGCGCTCGGTGTACTGCCCGTTGAGGCAGTAGTCCCACTCGTCGCGTGTGCGCAGTTCAGGCATGGCACCGGGTCGGGCCGCCGTACGACCGCGGCCACCAGCTGACCGGCCGGCAGGTCGCCGCCGGCTCGACGACGCGTCCGAGCGACTCGTGGCCGATGATGAGCTGGTCGTCGCCCTCGGGGGCCTGGCCGTACTGTCCGGAGACGAGCTCGTCGTCGGTCCCGTCAACACCGACCGACAACACACGGATGAGCGCCTCACCTGGTTCGGGTGTCGGGTCCGGGACCTCGACCAGTCGGTCGCTGGCCTTCTGGCCGGGGGTGATGACGACGGCTCTCATGACGCTCCTGGTTCCCGCAGCCGGACTCGGCGGCGTGAGACCGTCGCCGGTGGAGCGGCTGCGCTCGTCGTTTGTCGGTAGCAGGCGGGGGTAGGCGCCGTTGCATCCGGAAGTCCGGATGCAGTCGGGAGCGCTGCCCGCTCCGTCCGCCCGGGAAACGCACGGCCCCCTCTGAGCACGCTGCCACCGCTGAACAAGGAGAGCGCATGACGGAGAACTTCGACGTGATCGTGATCGGCATGGGACCGGGCGGTGAGGTCGCTGCCAGCCAGCTGCTCAAGGCCGGCAAGCGGGTTGCGGTGATCGAACGCGAGCTGATCGGTGGCGAGTGCGGCTACTGGGCGTGCATCCCGTCCAAGACGCTGCTGCGCCCCCCGGAGGCCAAGACCGGGGTCGCCCGTGCCGAGGGAGTCGGGGGCGCGGAGCTGAACTGGCCGGCCACCCGTGACTACCGCGACACCATGATCCGCCACCTCGACGACAGCAACCAGGTCACCGGGTACGAGAAGTCCGGCGCGACCGTGATCAAGAGCGCCGCGCGCATCACCGGCCCCGGTCGAGTAGAGGTGGATGGGCGGACGCTGTCGGCCGAGCACATCATCGTCGCGACAGGCTCGGACGCGGTCGTTCCGCCGGTCGAGGGCCTGGACGAGGTACCGGTGTGGACCAACCGTGAGGCAACGACGCTGCGCGAGATCCCCAAGCGCGCGGTGATGATCGGCGGCAGCGCCGTCGGCGTGGAGCTCGGGTTGTTCCTGCGCCGCTACGGCGCGGAGGTCACCATCCTGGAGCGCTCCGGCCGGCTGCTGTCGCGGGAGGACCCGCGACCGGGCGAGCTGACCGAGCAGTACCTGCGCGAGGAGGGCATCGACGTTCGCACCAGCACGAGCGCCGTCCGTGCTCGTCGCGACGGCACCGACACCGTCGTCGAGCTCGACAGCGGCGATCAAGTGCGCTGCGACGTCATCATCGTCGGCACCGGCCGCACCCCCCGGGCCACCGACCTGGGCCTGGAGAACGTCGGCATCGAGCTCGGCGAGCGCGGCGAGGTCGTCGTCGACGACCACTGCCGGGCCGGGAGCGGCGTCTGGGCGCTGGGGGACGTCACCGGCGTCATGCCGTTCACGCACGTCGCGATGTACATGGCACGGGTCGTCGCCGACAACATCACCGGCACCGAGCGCACCGCGCGCTACGAGGGCATACCGCGGGTCGTGTTCGCCGACCCCGAAGTCGCAGCGGTCGGCCTGACCACCGAGCAGGCAGAGCAGCAGGGCCTGTCGATCGCCTCCGCCGAGGTCGACCTCAGCAACGCCATCGCCCGGCCGTGGACCTACGAGAACAACCCGCGCGGACACCTCGGCGTGCTCGCTGACAAGGAACGTCGCGTCCTGATCGGCGCCTGGGCTGTCGGGCCGCAAGCCAGCGAGTGGATCCACACCGCCGCGCTGGCCGTGCGCGAGCAGCTCCCGATCGAGCGGTTGCGCGACCAGGTCGCACAGTTCCCCACCTACAACGAAGGCTGGCTCAACGCGTTCCAAAAGTTGAAGGTCTAGGGCAAGTCGCCAGCTTCCACGCACCACAACAGAAAGACACCACCGTGAAGGACCTGCGTCTTCTTGCGCCGATCCTGGCCTGCTGCGGGGTCAAGCTGCTGCTGGTCGGCGCGCTCTTCGCGCCGGCTGGCCTGCTGTCGGGCGACGTCCTGCTCGGCATCGCCGGCCTTGCCGTCGCCGTGCTGCTGGTCACGCTCGCCGTGCGCAGCCGCAGGCGGTGCGACGGCTCCTGCCACGCCCCGGCAGCGGGTGCCAGCGGATCCACCGTACGAAACCGCAGCCGAAGCGACCGGCCTGCCACCATGATCAAGCGTTGACGCCGTCCCGGTAGAGGATCCGCTACCGGGACACGTCCTCTTGCCGTGAGGGGGGTCAGGGCCTGTAGAGCGCGGTCGCGTTGCCGCTGAAGGCGGCGTGCGTCAGGTCGGGGTCGTTGAGGGCGTCGGCGATCAGGTCGAGGTCGATGTCGGCGAAGGGCCGGGGGGCTCGGGTACTGGGCAGGTCGGTCCCGACCAGGAGTGCGGCGGGGTTGGCCCGTGCCACGGCGCGCAGAGCGCAGGGCACGTCGAGGTCGCCGCGGCTGAAGCCGGTGGCCTTGACGCGGGCGCCCCGCTCGACCAGGCGGAGCAGGTGCGGCAGGCCCTCGCGGGACAGCCCGAGGTGGTCGATGCTGACCTGCGGCAGGGTGGCGAGCGTGCCGGCGAGGTCGGGCAGGTCGGCGGCGTCGATGTAGAGCTCCGTGTGCCAGCCGGCGAGGTCGTGCACGCGCCGGGCCAGCCGGTCGAGCTGGTCCAGGGTCTCCGAGCCGCCGCGGCGGACGTTGAACCGAACGGCCCGAACGCCGGCGGCGGCCAGCGCGCGGATCTGCTCGTCCGGGGCGGTGACCGGCAGCTGCGTGACGCCGACGAAGCCGGCGCCGAGGTCGGCGAGCGCGGCCAGCAGGTAGGTCTGGTCGAAGCCCTGGAACGAGCCGGACACCACAGCGCCACCGGTCACCCCGAGAGCGGAGATGCGCGCGCGGTAGTCCTCGGCCGTGAATGCCGGCGGGAGGTAGCCGTCGTTGGGGATCAGCGGGTAGCGGGGGTCGATGACGTGCAGGTGCGCGTCGAACAGCGCAGGTCGTGCGGCAGGAGTCACCGGCTGATGATGTCGGCGAGCCCGGGGTCGGGCGAGCGCGGCCCAGTCGTCGGGGCGGACCGCGACGTAGCAGTCAAGCCGGGCGGCGTTGCAAGCAGTCCTACGCGCACTGCGCACCTTGGCCGTGCGCCAGCAGGAGGCGTTCCGGTAGCCGAAGGACCAGGGGGACGGCGTCGCAGTGGGGAGTGACAAACGGCGCCTGCCCTTCTCGGCAGCAGGGCCAGCCGTCGGCCGTCAGGCGCAGGCGACACCGGTCGTGTCGCGGGGCCACGCTTCGACCTTGTTGCCCTTGTCCGTGACGAGGTAGGCCGTAGCGCTGTCGTCGCTCGCTGCGAACCACAGCTCCCAGCCGTCGTTCTGGTAGCCGGTTGTGCGGGCGTCCGCAGGAAGCTCCGCATCGGCAAGGAAGCGCTCCTGCAGCTCAGTTTGAGGCAGGACACCTTCGGGATCACGGATGTACTGGCGACGCCCGGTCGTGCTGCTCTCGTCAGAGTTGGGCGGCCAGGCGACCGAAAGGAAGTGCGCGTCCTGCCACTCACAGTGCTCTGGGCCGGCGCTGGATTCGATCTGTCCGAGCCCCACCGTCTCCCCGGCCAGGGACCAAGGCCCTGTCGACTCGTCCTGCGAAGTGCAGCCCGGTAGCACCAGCAGCAACGCCAAGGCGATCGACGCGCGGTCAGCTCCTGGCACGCCGTTGAGACGCACGCAGCACGACATCGGTTCCCGCGTCGGAGGCCAACGGCCATCAGCTGCGCGGCCTGTGTCGCGATGGCCGGACCCGTGTCCCGGTGACAGGGCCGGTGCCCCGATAGCCGACCGGCCACCGGCACGTGTGCCGTAAGCGGAACGTCATGCGGGACGGCCCGGTGACAAGGACCTTGACGGTGTCAGTGGACAAGGTTACCTTGTCAATGTGCGGATCGCGGACAGCGCGCGCAAGCACGGCGTCCTGGACGAGGACATCCTGCACGCGCTCCGCAACCCGCTCCGCGTCGTCGCTGGCTCCGGAAGGGACCTGATCATCGCCGCCGATCGCGCCGGCCGTCTCCTGGAAGTCGTGGTCCTGGACGACGACCCGACAGAAGAGCCCGTGGTGATCCACGCGATGTTGCTGAGGCCGAAGTTTCGTAACCACCTGAGGTGATGAAGGTGCCCCGCACACACGCACAGCTGCAGCAGGCCCTCGCCGACACTGAGGCTTGGCTAGACACCCTGGATCTGGCAGCACTTGCCTCGCCGGACTCCGACGGCGAGGACCTGCGCGCCGTCGGCGACGCGCTGCGTGCCGTCGCCGCTAGCGACCTTACGCTCGCTCAGCAGGTCGCGGCCGCCCGAGCCAACGGACGAACCTGGACGCAGATCGCGGCCGTCCTCGGGGTCACCAAGCAGGCCGCACGAGAACGATTCAGTGAACCAGCGGTGCACGGAGCGTCCCAATAGCCGATCCCCGACGTTCTGCAAGCGGCCCTGGCAGGTCCGGGAGATCTTTCTGCCGGTTCCGATGAACCGGACTGGGGGCTGCTGCGAACTGTGTGAAGCCGTCACAGGGCGCGGCTCCACGACTCCCTGGAGTGCATATGCGTCGCATCACCAAGCTCGCTCCGCTGGCCATCGCCGCCTTCAGCAACGGCGGCACCGGAGCCATCAACATGCTCATCGAGAAGGCCAGGAGGCTCGCCCACGGCTACCGCAACTTCAACAACGACCGGCTCCGGATGCTCCTCGCCGCCAGCAGCACACGCACCCGCCGGACCGTCTCAGCACGCTAAAGTCCGAAGAGCCGGAAGTGGTGGCCGGGGACCCGGTCGATGTCGTGAGAGTCGCTGACGCGTGCTTTGTATCTTACGAAAGTGCAGCCAAGAGCGCCGCCGCGAAGCGCACCGGTGCAAGCCCCAGTCGCCGAGTCCCGGGCGGTGCGGCGAACGTAACCGTGTCTTCGGGCTTCCTGGGCGCGACAGTGCCAGTCTGACTGTCTACTTCGGGGTGCCAACCGGTAGGCCCCAGGCCGGTAGGCGCGTTGGCGCCGTGCGCGGGCGGGGCTGAATGTCAACGAGTGGGGCCGCGAACGAGTCGCTCGGCTTCCTTGGAGAGGGCCCTTGCGGCGGCCAGACGAGCGAGTAGGTCAGGCTCGGTGGTGAAGGCGCGGAAGGCCAGGGCGACCGTGACGTCATGCTCCGGCCGGAAGACGACTTCGATGGAGTCACCGGCGCGGATGCTGCCCTCGTCGACGACCCGCAGATACGCCCCGGGCTGCCGGGCCGCGATGAAGCGCTTGAGCCAGCCAGGCTCCCCGAGCCAACCCTGGAACGTAGCGCACGGGATCCGCGGGGAGGTGACCTCGAGCAGCACGTCGGCCCCGATGCGCCAGCGCTCACCAAGCAGTGCGCCGTTGACGTCTACGCCGACGGTGGTGAGGTTCTCGCCGAAGCAGCTGCCGTTGTGCAGTCGGCGCCCGAGCTCCTCCTGCCAGGTGTCGAGGTCCTCGCGCGCGTAGGCGTACAGCGCCTGGTCAGCGCCACCGTGGTGCTTGACGTCGTGAGCCTGGTCACCGGCCAGGCCGACGGCGCCGGTGCCTTTGGGGCCGGGTGCGGTGACCGCGACAGGACCGTCGACGGGTCGCTTGTCGATGCCGGTGGCCGCCAAGCCCTTCCACGGGTTCTCGCGCGGTTTGCCGATGTTCAGCGAGAGCAGGTGCACACCCAAAGTATTCCTCCCGCGAGGTTGCGGCGGGGCCACCGAGCCCCCTCGGACGACGGCCGGGGAGGGGCCGGGCCAAAGCAATCTGCCACGGTGGCCCGAGGCGCCTATCGGTGACGGCGGTGCACCCCTTGTGGCCGCCCTTGAACCGTGGGACGACCTCGAGGCCCGCCACCAGACGGACACGCTGCGCTGGCTCGAGGACAGGGACGACGTGTTCCGCCGAAGCAAGCCGGCGACCCCCGCACCCGCACCTCGTCTCCTACGTCGTCATGGTTGCCCAGGTGACGGGCTGGTCGACCACATCAACAAAGAGCCCGGACGACCGCCCCGAGTGATGCCGGATCCGCAATCCAAATGGACGGCGACCCAGCCGCGTCCCGATAACCGACGGGCTACCGGACGCCCGTGGGTGTCGCGTGGCGCCGCCGCGATCGTGTGTCACAGACGATCCGCGACCGGAGTAGGACGTCAGTCCGGTGGCGGCTGCAGCACGCAAAGCTCGTTGCCGTCCGGGTCGGCCAGGACGTGCCACCGCCAGCCGCCCTCACGACGCGCCGATCACCCTCCACCGCGAAGAGCCGCGTTGGTGGACCGCAAGATCGCGTTCGCTCGACGCAGCTCCTTCACCTCCCGCTCAAGCTCGCTTGTCGATCGACTTCTTGAGCTTGCCCATGTCTTCTCCTCCCGCGCTCCACTCCGTCCTGTCTTGTCTCGGCTACCCGGGCGACCCACCGCGGAACCGGCGGACATGGTCACCGAGGTGACCTGGCACAGCTGTTGGCGCATCGGGTGCCGGACTGCGTGGGTAGGTGACCGGCACGCGCGGACGAGAGCGAGTTGACGCGCGGAACGACGACCCGACGCGAACGGCTGCACGACGGCGTTGCGCGCACTCGCGAGGACTGGTGCCCGCGAGCCACGAGAACCCTGACGAGGAGAAGACCGACATGACGGAGACCCTGCAGTCCAGGCACGACGTGCACTTCGACCCCATGCGCACGGCGTTGCTCATCATCGACCCGGTGAACGATTTCCTACACGAGGACGGCGCCGGATGGGAGCTGACCAAGTCGACGGTGAAGAAGAACGACGTCGTAGCGCAGCTGGCCAGGCTGGCCGACGGCGCCCGGGCGGCTGGCGTGCCGGTGCTGTTCGGGCCGATGGCCTACACCGAGGAGGACTACGCCGACGAGCAGCTGCAGCGCCGCTCGGGCATCAACCGGGTGATGTTCGAGAAGAAGATGTTCCTCGCCGGCAGCTTCGGCGCCGACTTCCACCCCGACATCCAGCCGCGCCCCGGCGACGTCATCCTCGAGCCGCACAAGGGCACGGACGTCATGCAGACCGATCTGCGCCAGCACCTGGACCGGCTCGGCACCACGCACCTGGTGCTGGCCGGCATGACCGCCAACCTGTGCGTCGAGTCCACGGCGCGGCATGCCACCGAGTTGGGCTACGACGTGACGTTCCTGTCCGACGCGATCGGTGCCGAGAGCCTGCCGGCGTACGAGGCGTCGATCCACCTGAACTACCCGCTGATCGGCAACGCCGTGATCGAGGTCGACGACTTCCTCGCCGCCCTGCGGCCGCCCGCGGACGGCGTCGCGGTCAAGACGGGCGACGAGGTCTACGGCTCCGACCGCGGGAAGATCGGCACGGTCGACGAGGTCGTCGCGGGCGAAGGCGGGGTGCCCGGCTACCTGTCCGTCCCGCGCGGCCTGCTCGACAAGGACACCTTCATCCCCGTCGACGCGGTCACCCACCGCGCCGAGGACCGGGTCTACGTCAACGTCCCGAAGCTCGTCGTCGGCAAGATGCCCTGGGGCGACCGTCCCACAGCCGAGGAGCACCGCAGCAAGCTCGGCACTCCGGCGGGCCAGGTCGACGCGCTCTACGGCACTTACGCCCCGACGGGCAGCAGCTGACCGGCCCAAGGCAGGATGGTGCGGGCAGGGACGCGGGCGGGGGCGTGTTGCAGGGCCCCGCCCGGCTCGGTCCTACTAGTGGCGGCTACGCGTCGTCCACGGAGGTCCCGGAAGCCGAAGGGCTACCGGGACACCGTCCCGGAGACGATCGCTTACCGGTTCGTCCACTTTGCGGGTGAGCGGGCCGGTAGCCGACTACAACTTTCCCGGGCGACCCTGGTGACCTTCCGCCGCTCGCTCAGCACCGCCAATGACCCGGTAGCCGATGGTGCTCTGGACCATCGACCCGCTGGTCGCGGCCCGCCGGATTTACCTCAGCGCCGGGTTCCGCCTGCTAGAGGAAGAGCGCCACCACAGCTTGGGCGTCGACCTGATCGGGCAGAGCTACGTCCTCGACCTGCACCCGACCCAGCGATCGGAGCGGTGCCGCGGTGAAGGACTCCCTGCGCCCGGGCCTGGAGCACGTGCTGACCTTCCAGGTGCCGGCGACAAAGACCGTGTCGGAGCTGTACCCGGAGGCGCACGAGTTCCAGGCCATGCCCGAGGTGTTCGCCACCGGCTTCCTCGTCGGGCTGCTCGAGTGGGCCTGCATCCAGCTGGTCAACCCACACCTGGACTGGCCGGCCGAGCAGACCCTCGGCACCCACGTCGACGTCAGCCACGACGCCGCCACTCCGCCGGGACTGACCGTCACCGTGACCGCGCGCCTGACCGCCGTGGAGGGACGCCGGCTGTCCTTCGCCGTCGAGGCGCACGACGGCATCGACCTGATCAGCCACGGCACCCACGAGCGCGCCGTGATCAACCGGGCCCGGTTCGACGCCAAGGCCCAAGCGAAGCGCGGACCGTCTCGGTAGCCGATCGTCTAACGGCCCCTACCTCCCAGTAGGGAGCCACCGCAAGAACCAGGGGCGCGGACGCGGGGCCAGCCACTCCGCCGCGAACGACTCCGGGTCTGTGGTCTGCGGTGCCGCTGAAACGCGAGCGGCGTAGTCCCGTAGTCGGTCCTCGAGCACGTCGGGCTCCACGTCGCCGGTCGGCGCAAGAACCACCTGCGAGCCATCCATCGCTGCGGCGAGGCACGTCCCGTCCACCCGGTAGGCGATGACGTACTCGCCGTCCTCAACGTCGATGACCTCTATCCAGCCTTCCGCCTGCGCCTGCGTCCCGAACACGTTGAGGTCTTGATCGCGGTCGAACAGGAAGACGGCGCTGGACACGGAACCGACGGTAAGCCAGGGCCACCACGCCTCAGGCCCCGTCCCGAGAGCCGATCGGCCAACGAGACGGGGTGAGGGCTCTGACGTAGCTCAGCGGGCGAGGCGGATGTCGACTTCGCGTTCCACGTAGTCCCACTCCGGGGTGGCGCGGAGCCGGGACACCAGCTCCTCGAACGCAGGCGCGTCTCGGGGGGCGTACTCGAACCAGGTGAGGAAGTCGAAGGGCTCGTCCAGATCCCGGCCGTGGTAGAGCCGGCGGGCCACCGCAGGCAGGTACTGCATCCCGATGACGATGTGGTGGGAGGTCTCCTCGAGCAGCTCCCGCCGCTCGTCCTGGGCCAGAGCCCACCACGCGGAGGACTTGGTGATCGGAATCAGCGCGGCGCGGGTGGCTGCCGGGCGACCGAGCCCGGCCTGGCGAGCCGAGAGCGTCTCCTGCTCGTCGCGCCGGGTGTAGCGGCTGTTACTGGTCCGCCCCCGCAGCCTCCAAGCGACATCGCGGTGGCCCGCGCCCACCGAGTCCTCCAAGACAGCGAGCCGGGGCACCATCGGCAGAGACGGACCGGTAACCGGGTCCATGCTCTCGACTTCCCAAGCCCCCGCCTCGCCTCCAGCGAAGACGGTCAGCGGCATGCACCCACGCTAACCGGCCCTTCGCCCAGGCGGAGTCCTCCCGCAGCAGCTGCTCGCCCGACGATTCGGTGACACCGCACCACCCGCCCGCCGTCAGCCAGCGCCACTCGACAGCCGGCGGCGCCCGCGGCACCGAGGGCGTAGGCGGCAGCTAGCGCCCGCACGGTGAGCCGTCGGTGCTGGTGAACCACCGGACGAAGACGACGGAGCCGAGCAGGCCCAGGCAGGCGGCCGTAAGCACGCCTGGTGAGGACTGCAGCTCTGGCCGGAGCCGTCCCACTGGAGGATCCCCTACCGGAACGTCCACGTCTGTGTGTTGGCGCGCCGTCAGGAGAGACTGCGGCATGACCGGAAGCTATCCGCCCAGCGCGCGGACCTCACCCTCCCGCAACGCGGGCCGGATCTCCTACGACCGGGCCGCCGTGCACGCCGTGCTGGACGAGGCACTGGTCTGTCACGTCGGCTTCGTTGTCGACGGCCAGCCGGTGGTGCTGCCCCAGCTGCACGCCCGGGTCGACGACACGCTCTACCTGCACGGCTCCACCGGTGCGCGCGGACTGCGCGCGGCCAGTGACGGCGGCCTGGACGTGTGCGTGACGGCGACGCTGACCGACGGGCTGGTCCTCGCTCGCTCCGCCTTTCACCACTCGATCAACTACCGGGCCGTCGTCGCGCACGGCACCGCGGTGCTCGTCACCCACGCGGCCGAGAAGACAGCCGCCCTCACCGCGCTGGTCGAAGCCGTCGCTCCCGGCCGCTCAGCCGGTACGCGAGCCCCAAGAGCCAAGGAGCTGGCGGCCACCGCAGTGCTGCGGCTGGACCTCACCGAGGTGTCGCTGAAGGTCCGCACTGGCGGACCGAACGACGACCCCGAGGACCGAGACCTGCCGCACTGGGCCGGGGTGCTGCCCCTGTCCACCGCCGCTGGCGAGCCCGAGCCCGCCGTCGACCTGCCGGACGGGACCGAGGTACCCGCCCACGTCGACGGCTGGGCTCGCCCGGCCGCGAGCTGAGGCGACCGCGGGGGATCCTCACTGGATCAGCTGGAACTTGAACCCCTCGTGGGAGGCGACGAAGCCGAGGCGTTCGTAGAAGCGGTGCGCGTCGGCTCGTGACTTGTCGGCGGTCAGCTGGACCAGGGCGCAGTCGCGGCGGCGCGCCTCCTGGATCGCCCACTCGAACAACGCAGCTCCCAGCCCGCGGCTGCGGTAGTCCTGCCTGACCCGCACCGCCTCGATCTGAGCACGTAGCGCGCCGCGCCTAGGGCTGCGCCTGCACCTGCGCCTCCTGACCGGGAGGTGAGGTCGTCGTCGCGGTGATGTGCAGGGACAGCTGGCGGGCGCTGTTGACCAGCGGCACGTGGCTGAAGGCCTGCGGGGTGTTGCCGACCTGCCGCCCGGCCACCGGGTCCCACATCTCCGCCAGCAGTCCGACGTCGTTGCGCAGCGCCAGCAATCGCTCGAACAGCTCGACGGCCTCGTCCTCGCGCCCCAGCGCGTGCAGCGCGTCGACCAGCCAGAAGCTGCAGGCCAGGAAGGCGCCCTCCGAACCGGGCAGCCCGTCCACGCCGTCCTCGGTGCGGTAGCGCCGGACGAAGCCTCCTTCGCACAGCTCGCGCTGCACGGCGTCCACCGTGCCGGCGATCCGCGGGTCGTCCCAAGGCAGGAAGCCCACCCGGGGCAGCAGCAGCAGCGCGGCGTCCAGCGGCTGACCGCCGTAGTACTGCGTGAAGGTGCCGCGATCGGCGTTGAAGCCGCGCTCGCACACCTCGGCGTGGATGGCGTCACGCAGCGCGCGCCACCGCTCCAGCGGGGCGTCCAGCCCAGTCGACTCGGCGGTGCGCACCATCCGATCGACGCCGGCCCAGGCCATCACCTTGGAGTGAACGAAGTGCCGGCGCGGGCCACGCACCTCCCACAGCCCGTTGTCCTCGTCCTGCCAGTGCTCCTCGAGGAAGTCCACCAGCGCGACCTGCAGGTCCCAGGCCTCCGCGTCCGGAGCCAGCCCGGACTCACGCGCGAGGTGCAGGCTGTCCAGCACCTCCCCCCACACGTCGAGCTGGTACTGCGAGACCGCACCGTTGCCGATCCGCACCGGCCCGGACCCCTCGTAGCCGGCCAGCCACGGCAGCTCCTGCTCGGGCAGCCGCCGGGCGCCGTCCACGCCGTACATGATCTGCAGCTGCGCCGGGTCGCCGGCCACCGCGCGTAGCAGCCACTCCCGCCAGGCGCCGGCCTCCTCGACGAAGCCGCTGCCGAGCAGCGCCTGCAGGACCAGCGTGGTGTCCCGCAGCCAGCAGAAGCGGTAGTCCCAGTTGCGCGAGCCGCCGATCTCCTCGGGCAGCGAGGTGGTCGCGGCCGCCACCATGCCGCCGGTCGGTGCGTAGGTCAGCGCCTTGAGGGTGAGCAGGGAGCGGCGGACCGGCTCCTCCCACCTGCCCTCGTAGGTGCAGCCGTCGATCCAGTCGCGCCACCACCGCTCCGTCACCTCGAGCACCGCGAGGGCGTCCACGCGCGGCGGCTCGTCGTGGTGCGACGGCGTCCAGGTGAGGACGAACGGGACCCGGTCCCCCTCCGCGACCTCGACCTCGGCCCAGGTGGCGCCGTCGGCGCCGTGCACCTCGACCGGCGTGTGCAACCAGGCGGCGTCCGGCCCGGCGACCGCGGTCATGACCCCGTCGGAGTGCCGCACCCACGGCACGACGGAGCCGTAGTCGAAGCGCAGCCGCAGCTCGCTGCGCAGGCGCACCCGGCCGCTGACGCCCTCGACCACCCGGATGAGGTTCGCTGCCCCGTCGCGCACCGGCATCGCGTCGACGACCCGGACCGTGCCCTCGGGGGTCTGCCACTCGGTCTCCAGCACGAGCGTGTCGGTCCGGTAGCGCCGGCTCGTGCAGACGCCGCCGGCGACGGGCGCCAGCAGCCAGCGACCGGCCTCGGGGGTGTCGAGCAGCGCGGCGAAGCAGGCCGGTGAGTCGAACCGCGGCAGGCACAGCCAGTCGACCGAGCCGTCCCGGCCCACGAGCGCACCGGTCTGCAGGTCGCCGATGAGGGCGTAGTCCTCGATGCGGGAGGTCATGGAAGGGTCAGCACCGTCTTCACGTCGTCGGGCCGCGGGGCGAGCGCCTCGCGGAAGTCCTGCAGGGGCATGGACCGGCTCAGCAGGCCGGCCAGCCAAGCGGGGTCGGCAGCCGCGAGCGCTTCAGCCCCCGCCTCGTAGTGGCGGCGGTTGGCGTTGACGGTTCCGAAGACCACGCCGTTCTCCAGGACCAGCTCGCGGTTCAGCGCGCCGAGGTCGAGCCGCACGTGCCGGGCGCTGGACACGCCTGTGAGGCAGACGGTGCCGCCGTTGTTCGCGCGGCCCAGGACGGCCGCGATCACGGCGGCGACCCCGGTGCACTCGACGACCACGTCGAACTCCTCGCGCAGCTCCGCGGCCGGCGTCGTGTCGTAGCTGGCGCCGAGCGCCCGCACCAGGTCGGGCTTCGGCCCGTCCTCCACCAGGTCCAGGACGAGGACGCGCAGGCCCCGCTGCACCGCCAGCAGCGCGGCCAGCAGGCCGATCGGGCCGGCGCCGGTCACCAGGACCGACTCCGGCGCCCACGCAGCACGGGTGCCGATCCGCCCGACGTGCTCCCACGCCTTGGCCACGATCGACGCCGGCTCGAGCAACACACCGAGCCGACCGAGCCCGGTGTCCACCCGGACGAGCTCGTCGGCCCGTGCGCGGTAGCGCTCGCGAGCGAAGCCGTGCAGCCCCTTGATGCCGTGCTCGGTGTACTGGCCGTTGCGGCACATGTCCCACTCGCCGACGGCGCAGTTGCGGCAGGGCACGGGGTCGGGCCGTCGGACGATCCCGACCACCCGGTCCCCCTCCGCCAGTCCGGAGCCCGGAGGCGCCTCGAGCACCCGCCCGACCGACTCGTGGCCCAGCACCAGCCGCTCCTCGCCCGGCGGCGCCTGGCCGTACTCCCCGGCGACGACCTCGCGGTCGGTGCCGCAGACGCCGACGGACTCGACGGCGACGAGCACGGGTCCGTCGGACAGCAGCGGTTCCGGGACCTCACTCAGCTCAGCCGAGTCGGGCCGGCCGGGCAGGACCGTGAGAGCGAGCATGATCTCGCCCCTACCCAGGCCGTCAGCGCGTGCACGTCCTCCCAGCGGGCAGGGCGCAGGGATGCCTCCCTCCGGTTCGCAGGTCGAGCTCCGCTCCGGCACCGCCCGCGCCGTCGTCGTCGAGGTCGGCGGCGGAGCCAGGCGCTTCGACGTCGACGGCGTCGCCGTGCTGGACGGCTACGACGAGCAGGAGCTGGTCACCGGCGCGCGCGGCCAGCCGCTGCTGCCCTGGCCCAACCGGCTGCACACCGGCCGCTACACCTGGGACGGCACCGAGCGCGAGGTCCCGCTGGACGAACCGGCGCAGGCCAACGCGCTGCACGGCCTGACCCGCTGGCGCAGCTGGGCCGCCGAGGACGTCGTCGAGGACAGCGTGACGATGCGACTGCGGCTGCACCCCTCCCCGGCCTACCCCTTCACCCTCGACCTGTCGGTCCGGTACGAGCTCGGCCCGGCGTCGCTGACGGTCACGACGAGCGCCACCAACATCGGCGACTGCGACGCGCCGTGGGGAGCCGGCGCCCACCCGTACGTGACGGTCGGCACCGACGTCGTCGACGACGCGGTGCTGCACGTGCCCGCCCGGACCTGGCTGCCGACCGGGCCGGCGCAGATCCCGGTCGGGCGCGACCCGGTGGACGGGACGCCGTACGACTTCCGGACGGCACGGCCGATGGGCAAGGTGCGCGTCGACCACGCCTACGCCGACCTCGAGCGGGACGCGGACGGGCGGGCTCGAGTGGTGCTGTCAGCGCCGCAGGGCCGGCAGGTCGACCTGTGGGTCGACGAGCACTACCCGTACGTCGAGGTGTTCACCGGCGACACGCTGCCCGAGCCGGAGCGCCGCCGGCGGGGGCTCGGGCTCGAGCCGATGAGCTGCCCGCCGGACGCCTTCCGCACCGGCGAGGACCTCGTCCGTCTCGCGCCCGGCCAGACGTGGAGCGGGGCGTGGGGCATCGAGACCGCCCACTAGTGGCGGTTGTGCTCTGGTGCGCCACGTCGGACGCCGTACCGGAGCATCGAACGGCTACCGCGACGTTCGCTACATCGTCGTTCCTCGCCGTGCGGTCCCCTCGACCAGGTGCAGCAGGATCCTCCCGAGGACGCCTGGTGACGCGGGCTTCGGCTGGGGCTGGCGGCGGAAGCAGATTTCCGGCAGGCGCGCACACCGTTGCGGCTGTCCGGCTGGGACAGTGACCCGGTGGAAGAGTTGATCTCTGTGTTGCGTCACCGTGTTCGCCTCGTCGACCTGACGCACCCTCTGGGGCCGTCGCGGAGCGAGCCGGCGCCCCCGGTGCTGCAGGCACAGACGCACGAGGACGGCGCCGAGTTGTGGGAGGGCATGTTCGGCATCCCAGGTGCGGCTTTGCCAGGCGGCCGGGGTTTCGCTGGTGAGCTGCTGCACCGGCTGTCCACGCACGCGGGCACCCACATGGACGCGCCGTGGCACTACGCGCCGACAGCGGGCGGGGCACCCGCCGCCACCATCGACCAGGTGCCGCTGTCGTGGTGCGTCGGGGCGCTGGTGGTGGTGGACGTGTCGGACCTGCCCACCGGGCACCTGATCAGCCGAGGAGAGGTCGTCGAGCGCCTTGCCGCCATCGCACCTGACCTGCAGGCAGGCGCTGTGGTGGCGTTCTACACCGCCGCGGAGCGGCTGTGGGGCGATGAGCGCTTCTGGGAGACGGGGTGCGGTCTGGGACGTGAAGCGGTGCTGGCCCTGCTCGAGCGTGGCGTGCGGACCATCGGGACCGACGCGTGGAGCCTGGACCGGCCGTACCCGCTGATCGGCGCTGAGTGGCAGCAGCGGCGCGATCCGGCGGCGCTGTGGCCCGCGCACTTCGCCGGCATCGAGCACCCCTATGTGCAGATCGAGAAGCTGGCCAACCTCACGGCTGTGCCGGCGACCGGGGCCACCATCCTCGCGTTCCCGATCAAGGTCGAGGGCGGCAGCGGCGCGTGGACGCGAGCCGTAGCCCTCGTCGCCGAGCCAAGCGAGCGCTGAACCAGCCGGGACACCACTGAGTTCCGCTGAGTGCATACGTCATCCCACCGACGAACGGTCTGCGGGACAGGTGGGCGCCGTCAGGACCGAGCGGCGGGGTGGCCGTACCGCTCGCGGGCGGCTTGCCGGGAGATCCCCAGCACCAGGCCGATCTCGCCCCAACTTCTGCCCTTCTCGCGGGCTGCGGCAACAGCCTCGTCGACCTCACGTTGATCGTCAGCGAGGCTGCGCAGGGCCAGTCCGATTCGCCGCAGGTCTCTTGGATCCTCGGCTGGCGTGGCCGCGGGATCGAGGGACTCCAGCCACGTCTCGGCGTCGGTGGCCGCCTTCTCCAACTCTTCCCGGGTCCGTGGCATCTGCATCACCTTCAGAGGTAGCGGTAGAACTTCGGACGGAGCGGCATGGCTGGGTTTTCCACGGCGACGATGCGGACCCACTGGCCGTCCTGCCCGTACGGCGGTTGTGTCATGACCAGGTCGAGGTTTCTTCGCGCCTCTGGCGGGGTCGATCTTCAGCATCACCAGCGACCGACATCGCTCCCGACATGGCCCCACGCGATGACCCTGAGGCAGTCTGGTCGGCTCGAAAAGCGCAAGCGTGCGCGTCGTACCGCTGGTGGAGGTCGACCTGTCGCACGCTCGTGATGAGGGCGAAGGGCATCAGACGGTCGCCCAGTGACGCGACGGACACGAAAGTTTCTGGCACAGCTCGCAGATGCGGGCCGCGCTCGGTAACCCGGAACTCACCGTTGACGACGCGACTCTCGTGGTGCTGGAACGCTTCCACGTTGTGGCGCGCCTGCCCACTGACCCGCCTCACGATCCAGCGGGGTCCAGCGCGCCGGTAGCCGATGGGCTACCAGTCAGCGACCCTCGTTCAGGCATAGCGGCGCTAGGCTCGGCGGCTGTGCGGGCCTGCCGGGTAAGCGAGTCCGGCGCCGGCCGCTGGGTGCCAGCGGCGCTGGCCACGGAGCTGGGCGATGTGTCGGCAGTGCACGTGGAGCTGGCCGGGCAGCCGGGTTGTCTGGCGCGCAACGGAGTCCATGCACGCCTTGCTAGATGCGACCGCGGCGCTGGCAGCGGGACACTGTGCGGGCCGCCAACGCGACCGCCAGACGTCACGGCCACCGACTACACCGCCGGTCTCGTCTCGCGTCGTTCCGGGCCGGGGCGCCCGGCGCACCTCCGGGCCGGTCAGATCATCTCGGAGTGACTAGCGGGTCGTGCCGCCGGGCGTGCCCGCTGCAGGTGTCCGCGGGCCTTGTTCAAGGCCGGGGCCTGGTGTCCTTGGCCCGGTACATCTCGGCGTCTGCGGCGGCCGCGGCGGCGGCGAGGCCGCCCTGCGGGCCGCGGGTGGCGGCGCCGACGGACGCGGGGACACCGGCGGCCAGGAGCAGGTCGTGCAGGCGGTCCCGTTCCAGGCGGGCGGCCGGCAGGTCTGTCTCGACGGCGAGCACAGCGAACTCGTCCCCGCCGAGCCGGGCGACGACGTCGGCGCTGCGGACCGCGGAGCGCAGCACGTCGGCTGCCTTCCTGATCAACGCGTCGCCGGCGGTGTGGCCCCGGGAGTCGTTGACGGCCTTCAGGCCGTCCAGGTCGACCATCAGCACGCTCGCGCCCGCGCTGTAACGCCGGCAGCGCTGTTCCTCCCGCTCCAGCAGCAGCTCCCAGCCGCGGCGGTTCGCCAGCCCGGTCAGCGGGTCCATCAGTGCTTCGGCCTCGGCGCGTTCCGCGCGGCGCAGCGCGTCGTCGGCCCGCATCTCAGTGAACAGCAGCGTGGACAGCAGCCGGGCCTGCCGGTCGACCAGGCCCACCGCGCCGGTGACGTGGGCGGGCTGCGGGTCAGGGTCGACCGCGCACAGCGTCCCGTACAGGGTGTTGCCGTCCAGGGTGAGCGGGGCGCTGAGATACGCCCCGATGCCCCACTGCCGGACCAGAGGCAGGCCCCGGTGCGCGGGGACCGTGGAGACGTCCGGGGCGATCCGCGGCGCGGGTCCCTGCAGCACCTGCCGGCACAGCGTCTCGGTCCACCCGAGCTGCTCGCCCGGCTCGGCCGGGAACCCGCCCGGGGCAGTCGCGACGATCACATACGTCTGCCCGGTCAGCCGAGTCACTGCCCAGAAGCGGAACCCAACGGCCCGCCGCAGGTCTGCCAGCACCGCCGCCGCGGCCTGCGGGGCATCCCGGAACGGGACGTGATCGGACAGGTCGAGCGCCGGCCCGCCCGCCCGGGCGTCGGCTGGGGGTGGTTCCTTCGGGTCCGGCACCGTGCTGTCATACCGAGTGGCGGACCCGCGTATCCCACCGGCCGCGGGTGAATGACGCTCTGCAGGCGCGTCGGCACGCCCCGTCGAGCATCTCCGCCGGGACGTAGCCGGAGGCGGCGGCAGGTGCGACCGCCGGAAGGCCTCCCGGTAGCCGCGGCGTGCGGGACGCCCTGACCTACGCGTGGCTCGTGCCGCTGAGCTGAGCGGCCGGCTAGCGCGGCCATGACGCAGCCGTGCGTGGATGTTGCGGAGGTCGTGAACGCCACGCCCCTGTCTGCCTCATGTCGTGAGGCAGGGGCCCGCTGCTGGTTGGTTCTCAGGCGGTCGCCGTCTGGCGGCAGGCGCGCAGGCAACCCGCACCTGTACGACGCCAAGCGGCTCGAGGTAGGGGGCCGCTCGAAGGTGGCAATGGAGGAGCTGGTCGAGGCGATCCAGAAGGCCAACGCGAAGGCGACCCGCCAGGAGCAGCTGAGCGATACTGGTTTCGTGCAGAACAACATCCCGCGGGTCCACGTCCTGCACGAGAACCCCGAGTGG
>JAABUN010002793.1_pt1 | contig 29443 bp, 26 predicted proteins | sample 5559311 | NCBI WGS metagenome assembly JAABUN01 (sample SAMN10711877, study PRJNA513370) | rock metagenome | isolation source: Antarctica rocks | place: Antarctica: Victoria Land, Siegfried Peak sud | reverse complement strand
GTTGGAAGCTGGCTCAGCAGCTCGCCGCCGAAACCCTCAGAAACGCCTTGCTGACCGAAAAATCTCCTATAGCCGCCTGAAACTACCCCTTCAGTACAGGGTTTCTCAGTTTGGCGACACTCCTGGTAGTAGCCCGCCAGGTCCATGAGCGCAGGGTCGGGCGTGCTGCTACACCCGAGCGCGCTAGTCCCCAGTAGCAACAGGCTGAGAAGGACGAGGCTCCTCACGTACCGCCTCCGAACGACCTGCGGTAGTTTCAGGGTGGTCCTTTCCTTCCGCGTGGTCCCTCGTTAGCTTGTTGCGCTGGAGCAAGCTCTGAGCCAGAAGGTCGGCGCTCAGCTCGAGTGCCATCACACCCCGGTAAAGAAGCCAGAGGGCGAGCGCTGCGGTAAAGCAGCTGAGCGCGAACATTATGCCCCCAGCCGTAAAGCTCAGGACCATGCTGAGGCCCACGATGACTAGAAGTGCTATCACGATAAAAACCAGATTGCGCCGCATCACCCTCCTCCGTAGGGCTCCGCAGCCACGAACGCCTGGTAGTAGCCGTCCAGAAGCTGGTAGACGTAGGTGGGTTCCATGATGAGCGTGGTCAGGCCGGTGGGTTCGGCGTAGGCGTAGCACGAGGGGTCAGCGAGCGCCGGGGCCTCCGGTTGTGACGTGGTGCCGTCTTCGGGTGTCGTGACGGGCGGCGTGCTGGGGAGCGGCGTGCCCATGAGTAGCTGGGCAATCGAACTGATGGCGAGCTGCTCTTCGCATACGCCCATCGTGGTGCTTGTTTCGCCGCCTTGCGCCGCGAGCAGCGCCTCCTCCCGCATTAGGTTTCGCTCCTCTGCCGTGTCGTAAAACCAGGTCAGCAGGTCCGTTCCGGCCTCCAGTTCAGGGTCGATGAGCGGCAACGGCTCCTGCACCCCCACCTTCGGCCAGCCCGCGGCCATCGGTCCCACGACCGCCCACTCGCGGTCGACCAGGGCGAAGTTGGCTCCCGACTCCGCCACCCGGACGCTCGCCCCTGCTGCCGTGAGGCTGCGTACGTACGACTCGGGAGCATCCACGGTGTCTTCACGGGTGAGGATGTAGAGGCTGACACCCCGCTCCACCATCGCCCGCCGCAGAGTGTCGGCGACCTCTTCGGAAACGATAGCGTCGGCAGCGATCAGGATTTCGCTGGTGGCAACGTTGTACAAAGTGGCGATGTCCTGGGGACTGCTGACGACCTGGTAGCCGACCTTGGCGAGCATCTCCCGGGTGGCGGCATTTACTGGCAGGGCACCGCCCGCGGGTGCCTGGGCGAACGAAAGGCTTAGCGTCGAGAGGCCGATAAGGGTTAACAGCGTCTGTTTCATAGTTGTCTCCTTCCTCCTCAATCCTAGAAACGTGTCACGAGCTTCGAGCTGTTAAGGGCTCGGGTTGAACGCGGATGCTTAGAAGCCGCATAGATTGCCGGGGTTGTCCTATCTTCAGTACCTTTTCTTCCAGATGCTCCAGCGAAATCCCAGTGACTTCCCGCAGTATCGGCTTTTGGCCTTGAATTTCCGCCCATTGATGTTTCCCGACAGCTTTCCCTACCACAACACGCGTGGAGTGATCCTCGAGCAGGGCTGAGTCCTCGGTCAAAAGCCTTCTCAATGGCAGTATCCGCCTGAGGAGTTCGCCAGGAATTGTGCGTGTGGGGACGCTCTCTGTCCCGACCGTTTGCGTAGTGCGTGGAAACCGTGTAATGGCTTGAGAAGGGAATCCTTCCAGGTTTTCGAGGTACGACTCACAAACATAGAACAGTTCGGGTATGTAACGTCCCAGCAGCGCCTTACGGGGTAATTGCTGCCGCCAACATTCATGGCTGGGATGGCCGTCGAGTCGGTAGCCGTCTTGCGCTATCCACTCTCTGAGCGCTGCCTGAACCGTCGGGTTATCTGTGCTGACGGGGCCGGTAGTGGAGGATTGAGGAGGTGTGCCGGCGGTGTCGGGCGTCGACATGGGTTCATTGTGTATTTGAGTGCCGGTTCTCCCTCCGCTGCCCAGGGTTTGTGACTCTGCTCGAGCCTTCACCACGACCCGCTCGCTGCCTTCACCAATCTCCACGACCTGCGCCTGGGGGGAGGCCATGAAGGCGTCGATCTGCTTTTGGCAGAGCACCACACAGCCGTTATTGACGATGCCGAGCTTGCCTCCGTGAACCCGTATCCAATTCCGCTGTTTCCAGTGCGCCAGGTGCTCGTGCCGCATCGCCCCCGGCAGCCTCTCGAACAAAACCTTGCTGACCCTATCTTGACCACCTTCACGGACGCGGAAGACGGTGAGCGGAACCTCACGCCAGCTGAGGCTCTCGACCCAGGTACGAAACGAGGGCATCAGCTCGCCGCTGGGAACGTGGTGCAACGGCTCAACCTTTACAGGGAGTTTTTTGACGGTGGGCTTGGTCTTAGACGACTTTTTCGTTTTGGAAGGCGTTGTGGTTTTCGGTGCTGCCGTGAGTGCGGGCTCGTCCACCTTAACGACCTGCACAGAAGCAGGCAGAGGCTGTGGTTCCTCGACAACTGCGACGGACGCTTCTCTGGCCTCGACACCTTTCCCATACAGGTCTTGTGGTTCGGTGAACACGAAATCGGACGGGGCATCGGTCTTGGGTGCTCGAGGTTCCTCAGAGCGTCGCGGTGTTTGCGTGCGCGTCGTGAGCCTGCGCCTATTCAAGAGGCCCTGCACTAAAACAGCAGAATCACCAGCACCGACCGTGTTGCGGTACGCGTGAAAGTGGTTGTTCACCCCCCCTACTCGCTTCTGGTCGATTCGAGGCGCAACGATCTTCGTCGGTCCGGCACCATGAGGCACCAGAATGCCGTAGTTGGAATCCCAGTTGTTCATCTCCTCCCGGCTTAAGAGCGGCCTCGCTACCCGCCTGCGGGTCTTGGTTCTGCGGAACGGCTCGAACATATGCTGCCGCGATTCACTCTCAGTGACCTCCTCGGCGGTCACTTCACCAAGCAGTTTGGAAATGTACTCCTTGTCATCGCCCGTTAAAGAAGCCGGGAAGGTGATGAGGTGCTGAAAGTTGCCGCCCGACATCGCTTTGGCCCCGATGGTGCCGTAGATAAGCTCGAGCTGCGCGCGGTTTTGCATGGCGATGGTGAACGCGATGTTGTAGCTCCGCATCGTCCCAAACCAGCTCCCGGCGTCGTCGAGCTTCCCGATGTTGGCGAACTCGTCGATATAAACCGCTAGCTGCCGTTTGAGCGTCCCGCCCTGCTGCCTGGCGATACCCATCACTTCGTCCATGATCCGGCGGAAGAACAGGTTCAGGAGGAGCTTGCCGTCGCCCCGCAAGAACATCTGCTGCGGGATACCTACATAGAGCACGCTTTTCTTCTCGGTCAGTGAGGCTAGACGGAGGTTTTGCCACTCGTAGGGGCCAGCCTGCGTCGCGGCGTCGAGCTGCTCATTTGTGAAGATGCTCAAGGTGCCTTTGAGTCCCTGAAGCAGCCCGATGATTGTGTCATGGCGGAGCTGCAACAGCGTTCCCATGCTCCTGATGATCTTGGGGTCCTCACAGGCGGCCACCCAGGCTGCGAGTTCCTTGGGTCCGCCGTCCATCAGGTCATAAATGCCACCTATCGAGCCGCGCCCTGCCTGCGCCTCACCCCACAGCAGATGCTTCAGGAGTTCGCGCTCCTGGTTCCGGTAGAACTGCGACCCTTCGCTCGTCTCGCCCGAACCGACCTTGGGGATGATCGTGGTGGCAAGTGCCTCGGCATCGGCGTGCGATTTAAGACTGCCGATCAGCGGCAGGCCCAGAGTGGCCTCCTCGAAAGGGCAGAACACCTGCACGTCGTAACCCTTCGCCGCGAAGACGGCCAGCATGTCGCTGTAGCCGCCCCGCGGGTCGGGCCACTTCGGATCGACCATCAGCACCGAGGTGCCGTCCAAGGAGTCCTGAATCAGCGACGGTTTGATGATGCGGGTGGTTTTACCGCCGCCCGTCCCGGCGAAGATCGCCAGGTGGGTACAGCGGTCCTGGCTGGGCGCGCGCAGCTGCTTGCCGCTCTCCGTGAAACCGTAGTGCCCTTTGCGCTGGTTGTCAGGGTCCTTACTGTCTTTGAGGTAAGATTTGAGGTCTTCATCGGTGGCGAAGTTGCCGCCGCCAGGATCTTTCTCGTCCGGTCCGGCATTGGCGAACCACGAGACGACGAGCGCTGCTAGCATAAAGACAATAAAGCCGATAAACAGTGCCCGGGTGAGGGCGAAGAGGTCTTGCGCTGTGAACCGCTCCCAGAGGATGGGCCTGCACTCGCCGTTAGTCAAGCATGAGAAGGCAAACGCAAGCTTGCTGTTCTCGGGGGCATTCACGTAGCTTCCCCAGCCCGCGTCAAGAAGCGCCTTGACACTCGCCTTGCCACTGAAATACAACAAGAAGAGACCGACGACGGCGCAAAGTATGAAGAGGATGACCAGGGTCTTATGGAGGCGTTTGATACCTGCGCGCTTCATGGCCTAGCCTCCTGGCCCGAGGGCGCGCTGTGAACCGCTCCCGAGTGCGCCCCGGCTACTCGAGGGTAGTGACTTCACCTCTCTGGATTCGACGTCGATGATGGCGTCGTCGCCGCCACCACCACGGGCGCTGCGGATGCCGCCGGATGACGCGGTGGCGAGCGCGGAACCGCCTCCACCACCAGCTCCCAACACCGGAGTTCCGCCGCCCCCACTGCCACCGCCGCCAGCATTCGAACCGCCGCCACTGCCCCTACCGCCACTCAAGGAGGGAGCCTTGCCGCCACCCCGTCCACTAGCAAGTGCGGGCATCACCCCCCCAGCGATCCCACCGATGAACCCGGTGATCACGCGGTCGAAGTTGCGCATTAGGTAGAGGGCAATAAGCATCCCCATGACGAGCGCCACCAGGCTCAAGATCCAGCCGCCGATGACGTGCTGGAGTGCCTCCAAAGGGGCCATGACGTCGCCGTAAAGCCTGTCCATGAGGTACGCGGAGATCTTCCTCGGGTCTCTTGGAAATGCCGGATCGTCGAGCGAAGCGGTGCCATCGATCCCACCCACCAGGCCCTGAAGCGAATCGCTGGCCCTTTGTAGGCCGCTCTGCATCACGTCCATCGGGCCGAGCATCCCCAGGAGGATCACGATGTTGAACAGGATCGGGAGCACGAGAATGTTGACCAGCCCGCCCGTGATCATCCCGAACCAGCGGCCCCACCAGGAGAGGCCGCCCGGAAAGACAGCCATCGCCCCGGCGAGCGGGAGCAGCAACATGCCGAGCAAGATGGTGAGGCCGCTCAGGAAGACCAGGGCTGCGTAGATGCTGAAGACAGGCAGAAAGGCGTACATGAGCACCCGGGTGAAGAGCCCGAGGCTCTGCCCACCGCCAAACTTGGCAACCTTCACGCCGTTGACGAGACCCGCGTTCCCGGCAGCGGTTGCGCCCGCCGCGATCCTGCCGCCGAACATGGCCGCACCACCCCCCACGATCAGGATAGGGCCAAGCAGCGCACCTACCTCCAATGCACCCTGCTGGAGGTCGGTCTGGATGGTCTCGCCGTTGAGGTTACTGCTCCAGCTGTAAAGGCTGTTCCAGGTACTTAGCGTTCCTTGCTGGATGGGACTGGCGTTCACTAGGATGACCATGCCCAGCAGTAGGCGGCCGTAAACAGCCCACCACTCCCCTTCGCTGGCGTAGTAGGCGACGCGCGAGAGGCCGACCAGAAAACCTACGAAGAGCACCGCCCAGCCGATCTGGATCATGCCCGTGTGAAAGCCGTTGGCTGTCACGAAGCGGTGCACCTCCGAAAGCCAACCGATGGGATCGGGCAGCTCGAGCCCCGGGAACATCATATCGGTCTCCTGAGCGGAAGCCGCACCGATCCCCATAAGGAGAAAGAGTGTTAAGAGGCGCCTTACCATCCGAGGGCTCCGGGGTCGAGGCTGCTCGTGTCGGGGGTGAGCAGGTGCGCGCCGGCGGTCATCACGTCGGCGAACCTCCCGGTGAGCTGTTCGCTCTCCTCGTAGAGCCCGTTGATCTCCATCGCCATCCTCGCGCGCTCTTCAGCGATCTTGTTTTCGCGCTCGTCGAGAAGCGCCTGCACGGTGAGTTGCAGCTCCCAGTTGGTCATTACCTGCTGCTGCGCGAGTACCTTGATGGACTCGGCCAGGTTGCTCTCGAAGCTGGCGTTGTGGCGCATCAGGTCGGCCACGCCCTCGGTGAGTGCCTGCACCGCCGCGCGGGTCGAGACGGCTGTGTTTACGTCGTCCTCCAGGGCGTCAGCATCACCGCCCGGTGCCAGCACCGTCGTCGCGGTATCTGTCGCGGCGGTGTTCTGCTGCGCTACCGCGCCCAGCTTCCATGAGGTTTCGGCCACGGAGGCTGCCTCTGCTTTAAGTGCCGCTGTTTCTTCTTGCTCAATGGCGGAGACGATCTCCGCGGCAGCCACGTTGGGCAGCGTCCTTGTCATTTCGTTAAAGCGCCCGTCGGGAGAGTTCGCTGGAGCGTCCTGGCTTGCGTAACGCTGCATGGTCAGCGTCCGTACCGCCGCCCGGGTTGCTTCACGAAGCGCGCTCGGCCCCTCCTTGATGGCCTGCTCGATGTCGGCGAACGCAGCCTCGACCTGCGGGACATCTACGCCTAAGCTGACGGACGCGAGCGAATCCTTGAGCCAGCCTGTCGCCTCGCCGTAAAGGTCCTCACCCATGCCCGCGATCTCCCCATGAAACTCGTCCATCAGACCTTGGAGTTGCGTGGCTAACGAGAGTGCGTAGGTGATCCAGTCGCAGACGTCCCCGGCGGCATTACATAGGTCCTCGCCTATCTGACCGGGGTTGGGCAATGCGGGTATCTCAGGTAGTGCAGGTACTTCGGGTAGCCCCTGGGCGTGTACGGGCGTAGGCATGAGCGAAACGAGGAGGCTCAGCACCATGAGGGTGCTCCGGATACGTTTCGAGAAGCGGTTACGCGGCTGCACGAAGCTCCTCCTTTTCCCTCTGGACCTCTTCGCTTTTCTGCGGCGTCCTGAACATCCCCAGCGGGTAGCGGCGCGCTAGGTCCAAGAGGGCCGCGTAGAGGTTGCCGTTGTAGATAGCCTGGGTGCGGTTCCGCTCGGCGACCTCCAGCGGGTGACTGGTGAACGCCCAGTACATGACAGCCGGTTGAACGTTACGCAGCACGTCGCCGACCGCGCCGTCCTCCGTGCGAATCCACGCCAACACCTGCTCTTTGGGAATGAGCCCCATGAAGCGCCGCTTGGCGTTGTCGGGGAGCTTGAGCACGTCGGCCACCAGGTCCTCCTGACCAGGTGTAGGCAACAGATAGTGGTAGGTGGTGTTCTGCAAGATGCTCCTGGCACCCTCGCTCAAGAGGTCTTCCATCGTCTGCGTGATGTAGTAGATGCCGCCGCCGTAAGAGCGCGACAGCCGGGAGAGTTTTTGCATGTAGGTGGCCGCCTCGGGAATGCCCAGAAGTGCCCACGCCTCGTCGAACACCGCGAGCTTCTTTAGTCTCGGGTCGCGCTTGATGCGCGTGAACATGTAGTCGGCAATGGTCAACAGGCCCACGGGCAACAGGCGCGGGTCGTCGGCCATGCCCTGCACGTTGAAGTACATGATCTGGGCGTCCAGGTCCACGTTGGTGGGGCTGTCGAAGAGGCTGGCGTACTGGCCGTTGCCGATGAACGAGCCGAACTTCCCGGCGAGAGTATGGGCGAGCTTCTTATCGTCCGGGGTGGCGTTGCGCCCTTCTAACTCCTCGATGGAGTCCAGCACCCGCACGAAGTTGGATAGGGTGGTGCCCTCGTAGCGTTTGATCTCGTTTCTATCGTCGTCGTAGTGGGTGGTGGTGGCCCGGGCGTAGACCTGGGTGATGGCCGCCGAGAGGATGGTGTTTTCAGAAGCGATGTCGGTGCTCTCGTTACAGGGCAGGATGGTCCGTAAAAAGCCCATCAGGAAGGCACGTTTGGTGGTGTCGGGTAGGGCGTGACCTTTGGGCAGGTCGAACGGGTTGATGCAGTAGCCTCCCTCGGGGCCGAAGGTGACGGTGTGGCCGCCGTAGAACTCGACGAGCTGCTGGTAGTCGTACTTGAGGTCGACCAGCATGACCTCGGTGCCGTCGCGCATCACCTGGGAGAGGAGTGACTGCGTAAAGAAGGTCTTTCCGGTACCTGAGCCGCCGATGATGACGCCGTTGTAGTTAGTGACCTTGGAGTCGAACGGGTCGATGGCGGTCAACGCGTCGTACTGGTTCCAGAAAAGCGCCGCGGGCCGGGAGAAGCCTGTCCAGGGGCCGTTCATGAGCCAGAAGTCGGCGGCGTTCTCCTCGGTCACGAGGAACATGAAGTCGTTGTTCAGGCCGCTCAGGGGTGCCAGGGCGAAGAACTGCTCGCGCAGGTTGCTGGACTCCTCGATGGGCGTCACCGAAGGAACCTGGGCAAAGTGCGAGACCGCCTCCTTGGCTCCCTCCTGCACACCCTCTAGGGTGCGGTCGAAGAGCACCATCGAGACGCCGACCTTGTACATGTGTTGGCCGGTCCCCTGCAAGAAGGCGATGAGGCCGCGCGCCTCCTGGTTCTCGGCCTCTTTGGCCGGGTCGGAGTAGTCGCTGAGACCACCCGTGTCGCCCGTCATGGCAGCCAGCCTGCGTGCCCTAGCTTGGAGAAAACGAAGGAACTTGTTGGGCGTCTTGTGCTCGTAGTCCAAGACCAGCCAGAACTTACGCGGGGTGTTCAGGACTTGCCCGAGCGCTCCCGTAAAGGTCGCGCCGACCGGCTGGTAGCCCATCGACACGATCTTCATAAAGTGGCCGGCGGTGAAGGCGTAGTCGGTGTAGGGGATGTAGTCGCTCGACAGGAGCTGCGCCCGGATGCTCGGCTCCGCGAGTTCAGGGTGCTTGCGTAAGATCTTCTCCGGCAGATGAAACTCGGGCGGCCTGTAGGTGGGGACAACCGCGCCGCGCAGTTGCGGGTTGAAGTAGCGGTAGGGGATCCTGAAGTGGTCCTGCGGGGAGAACGGGATGGGGCTGAGGCCTGCCTGTTGCAGCGCCGCCTGGAGCTGGCCCCGGAGCGTCCAGGCGCGGTTGTCGATGGCTGCAATCTCGTCTATGCCGAACGCTCGCTTGCGCTGCCAGCGTGAACGGTCGATCTTCATCGTGCAGGTGACGTAGGCGCGGTACTCGTTCAGGATCTCCTTGCGCCTGCCGCTGTTTAGAAGGTTGGTCGTGGCCTCGCTCACGAGCCGGGCCGCAGGATTGTCGGTCTTGAGTTCGGCACCGTAACGAGAGAGCAACCGCTCCTCGAGGGGCGCGACCTCCAGGTGGAGGCGGAGCCGCTCGCCTGCTGGCACAGCGTAGTGCAAGACGTTCATGATGCGCCGGTGCAGGCTCACCATGTCGGCGTCGCCGCTCATGGTGGTGCTGGGGATAGAAATCTCGAAGCCTACCTCCGCGACGTTGGTGTTGCAGAGCATGTGCGTCGAGCGCGCCTCCCAGTAGTTGAGCTGCTCGGCGTAGCGGGCGTCGTTGCGGCCTAGTGTCGGCATCCTCCTCCTTTCGCGCTTCTTTACTCGGCGCTGCCCACGCTGACCTTGGGTGCCAAAGGGGCATCCTGCGCGTCCTGCACGAGTTCTGTTCGAGGGGGCGGAGTTAGCCGAACGGTGTGCTTAAGGTTCGGGCGCACCTCCGTGTTCCCGCTCTCGGACGCTTTGACAGGCATTTGGCCGAGCCGCAAACGAGTCCTTTTCTCCTCCTCGAGAAAGCCCAGCACCTTTTGGTGGTCCACCACGGCGGGGCGGGCCTTGGTGTCTGGACCGATGCGGTAGGCGTTAGCTTCGCTTGCCCAAGCCGGCAGATGTCGGAAGAACCCTGGGGGCAGCTTGTCCTTGAAGGCGCGCCAGAGGGTCAAGGCGAGACCCATAGAGGCGACGATGGCGAGCATCCGCAGGCGTGGGGGAAGGAACTCCCCCGCGAGGAAGTTCCCCAGCATCCACGTCGTCATGCCGACCATGATGTCGGACATGTCGATCCCCAGAAACGTCTGCTTGCTGTCCAGGTTGTAGAGCTTGTGTTGCACAGTTCAGGCCGACGCTTGACCGCAGCTACCCGCCGTGAGCGCGGTGAATAGTCCGGTGGCCCCAAAAAGAGCGACCGCGCCGAGCACGGCCCAGATCGTTCGCCCGAAACCGTCTCTGCTGCCGACGGCGATCATGGTAAGACCGGCGATAAAGACGATGAACGCCAGCGCGGTCCCGATGGCCCCTACTGTGGGTGCCCAGCCGCACACCACGGTAGCAATGTTCGTCACGGCAAACGCCGGGCTGCCCAGGAACATCAGGAACATGGCCGCGGCGGCTGCCCCGAAGACGAACGCCCGCCCGTTAGCTGAAGCCCGCGCAGGCGACATGGCGAGCATAAGCTGTGTCCCGTGGAAATGCACCGACGATCTGAGAGATGAGCTACGGATCATGACCTACCTCCTCGAAATGGCCCCGTCGGGAACCTGTCACGAGCGTAGGAAAATCACGAAATCTCATAGCTGTTAAGGTTTTAGATTGCGCAGCAAACAAAAAGGGGAGTTGCAGCCGCTGCAACTCCCCTTTTTGCCGAGATGATTCGGGCTTAAAACCAGGGCGCGTAATGCACCTCGAGGTCGGGCACAATATTCCTCGCCAGCTTCTTGATTCTCCCAACTCGAGCCTTACTCGGTGTGCCCCAGATCTGCGACGCGTATCCCGCCTCGAAGCTCATCAGCTTGTCTACGATCCGCTCAGGGTCGTAGCAGCCCGCGTCGTACTCGATAGCGATCACGCCCTCGGGCTTCGTCCAAGTAGCGTCCGGCTTGCTCTTGACACGCTGCTTACCGGCGTCGCTCACCCAGGCGTCATGAGCCGCTCCCAACAGGTAGCGCAGCTCCGCCGCGCCGGTCAGGTGGCGTACCGTGCCCCCATCGTCTGGTGCCCTCTTGCCTTTGCGGATGACGAATCTGTAGAGGTCATGGCAGTTGCTGCTTTGGGTTTTCGATAAGGCTACGGCAAACGCCCGCATACCCAGGCTCTTGGCCTCCTCCTCGCTCATGCCGTGGTGTCGCTTTAACTGACCCACGCTGAGAACGTGATCGGTGGCAAGGGCGTCGAGTAGGTTAGAGGCCATAGATCACCGTGAAGGGGGTTCCGGGGGAGACTTCCGCGAGGCGCACGATGCTCGTCTGGTCGCTCGGAAGTGAGAAGAGTTGGGTTCCGCGCCCCAGCAGGTAGGTGCCAAGGTCGGGCTCTGCCTGCTGCCGGACGATTTCGCCCTCACTGATGATGACCGTCTCGCGGCTGCTCAGCGCGTCCAGATAGTCCGAGGCTCCGCCGACCGCGCCCCGCAGCAAATCCTGCACGGCGGTCGGCGCGACGTCGCGCACACCGGCCTGCACGCCGGGGAGCCCGTCGCCGCCGAACGCCCTGGCCGCTACGCTCTGCGCGGTGTTGCCGACAACCGCCTGGGTGAAGGTGAGTTCCACCCGGTCCGTGCCGGGGTAGCTCGCCTCGCCGATCCAGGTGATCTCCGAGCAGTTACGTTCACCGCACCAGTCACCTGTCGTCCTTGCGATAACCGGCATGGTCGCGCCGTCGACTGCCGCGATGCCCGTGACCAGCTCCGCCTGGAGCTGCGTTCCCGGTGTGAGCAGGGCGCTCAGGTCGGTCACTTCGGGTTCGCTCACCGCTTCGCCCTGGGCGGGTCCTTGAGTAGCCGGAGCTGGCGGGACGCCGCCACCGACCTGCGGTACCGGGGGCAGTGGCTGCCTGGACGTTGCGGGGCTTGCAGCGGCACTCTCGGAAAGCCCTTCCTGCTGGGCGAACGACAGGCTCTTTTCTTCCACGCTGCCTTCCTGACTTTCTGCGTCTTCCCAGCCTAGCGTGCTGGCGGCGGGGGCCTCCTTTTCGCTGCTGACGCCGCCCAGGCTAGTGGGGGGTGGGGGGTGGCAAAGCCTGTGACGGTTCGCTCTGAGCGGCGCTGGTCGCCGCGAGGGTACTCCCCGGCTCACCCGGTAGTCCGGTATCCTGCCCCCCTTCTGAACTGAGGACGTTCAGCGGACCTTCCGGCGTCGCCTCGAGCGGAACGAACGAGAGGTTGCCGGGCAGCACGGTCGGCTCCGCTGCGCCACTGGTTGTGTTCCCGGACGGTGCGGGCAGGTACGGCGACGCTGGCGGCGCGCTCGCCACACCTGGCTGGGGGGGGCCGGGCACAGGTGGCAATTCGTCCTCCGGTTCGTCTAGGGATGCTCCCAGCGGTCTGCCCATCCCAAAGGGCAGTGAACGTTCCCCTTGAGCAGGTTCCGGTTCAGGCTGCTCAGCTGGCTCAGGCGAATCTTTTGGTGGGGGAGGCGGGGCGGTTCGTGCGACCTGCACGGCCTCTATATCGAGTTCTTCACCGAGTTCCGGTGTGTCGGCCTGAACACCAAAAGGGCTGTCGTCGACGTTTGCGACCGACTCCTGGGCGGCGGGCTCGTCGGCCACGCTCGCTGCTTGGGCCGTGAAGCCGCGGCTGACGTTGGTGTAGCCAATCCAGCCCATCAAGATGGTTGCTAAAGCACCCCCTACGACAATTGTCTTGCGCTTGTCCGTAATCTGTTTACCGTCGTGGGTTTCCCGGTTCTTGATGTGGTTGGCAAGCCTTTGCCGCTGGGCACGTTTGTGGGCGCGGAGGGCTTCTTTCTCGACCGGTAAAGGTTCGCTCTTGTATTCGAGCGCGCTATAGAGGTCGTTATAGGCGTCGGGCTGCATGTCGCGCAGCTCCTCTAGCAGTTCGTCGAACTCCTCGCTGTTGGGATCGGGAACGGGTTTGCCGAGTTTTTCGCTAAACGCTTTTCTGGCCGCTTTACTTAGGGTGACTTTTTCCATGCCATGAGCTTAAAGAGACGCTCGCTTGCTGGCGCTGTTAAGCGCAGGGCGTCTCTTTACGGCTTCGGCAGGCGGTTAGTTGGCGTGTTGCGTGTGACCCTTTCGGGTCTGGGCTCCTCGTTGGGGGAAGCTGAAGCCGCGTCGGGAGAACGCTTCGCTGAACTCCTGTACCCCAACCCGTTCCCTGCCTCTACCTTCGGCGTTCATCGCCGCCAACTTGCTGACTTCCTGCACGTCGCGCCCGCTCATGCCCGTGGCGCTGTAAGCCAGCATCTCGGCGCTCACGTCGAGGCGGTCATGGTACGGCCAGGTGTAAAGGCGGAAGAGGTTCACGAGAGCGCCGGTGTCGGGCAGGCCGATGTGGACGTGCATTCCCAGGCGGCTGGTGATGGCCGCGTCGAGAATGTCGAGGCGGTTGGTCGCCCCGATGGTGAAGACCCGTCCGCGTCCCCGGAAGCCGTCGATCTCCTGCAAAAGCTGGTTGGTCGCGTTGTTGAAGGTGCGACCCGCACCACCCCTGTCGCTTCCACTCCCCGAACGCTGCGCCGCCAGGGTATCGAGCTCGTCGAGAAACACCACGCACGGAGCGCTCGCCCTGGCCTGGTCGTAAAGCGCTCGGATGGCTTTTTCGCTTTCGCCGACCCACATACTGTTCAGCTCGGCGGGGCTGGGCGCGAGAAAGGTGTAGCCCGCGCTCCCTGCCAAGGCGCGTGCGATCATGGTCTTGCCGGTTCCGGGTGGCCCGTGCAGGATGGCCCCCAGCGGCGGCTCCATCCCCCAGCGCTTCTTGTAGCCGTTGGGGTCCTCGAGGATGCGCTGCAAGGTCATCAGCTCGCGCTTGGCGTTTTCTGGGAGCACCACGGCGTTCCAAGCGTTTTGCTGGCTTTTGCCGCGGCGTTTCTTGTTGCCGTGCCCGTTCTGACTGAACCAGCGGGGCAGGTCGTTCCCGAGCCACCCGGCCAGAGCATAAGCAAATCGGGGAAAGATGAAAGTGGCGCTTAAGAGGACGAGAGCGATGTACCCAAACCCAAGGTCTACTTTCATCAGGAGAGACCAGGTCAGCGGTATCATGGCAAGGAGGAAGAGCACAAACAGCCCTACCGGTGGGGTTTGCTTCACTGGACGGTCCATGCCCTCCTCCTCTCGGGTGTTCATACTTTAGCAGATCGGGTTGCATTCTGAGTTGCCGGTACAGGTGACGCACGACAGACCGGACCTTGCACCGTCATAGGGCGGTGCCTTTTCTTATTTTTTCAGTTGCCGACCTTGCGGATGCTTCCGTCGACCTTGAGCGTCTTGACGTAGCCTTCGTGTTTTGAGACCGTCCTGGCGAGCCTACCGGGATGGGGCGTTGCCACGACCAGAATCCCGCGTGTTTGGAGCAGAAGGGGCTGATACCGGCTCAGCAGCCGTCTGACGGCGCGCGCCGTGTACCCGGCGGTGTTAGGCTTGATCGACACCGCGAGAAAGTAGGTTTTGCCGTCGGTGCCCGCAAAGCGCCTAAGTATCCGATCTTCGGGACCCTCATAGGTCATGCCGAGCTGCTCGAGCTGCGCCTTGGCCTCACGTCGCATAATGTGCCGCGCGGCCGAGCTCGGTTCAGTCGTATGGTTGGGATGCAGGCCGAGGTGCTTGCGTCCTTCTCGGCCAAGCGCCACATAGGTAAAGGTGTTTCCGTTTCGGATCTTGATCAAGCCCTCCAGGACAAGCTGTGCGGTGGTGGCCTCCCCCACCCGTAACTGGAAGTTCTCCAGCGTGTCTGCGCCCCAGCTGTGCAGTTCCTGTAAGACGGCTTGGTCTACTGGCCGATCCAAAGCGGCGTTCCTTTCACGTGCGGTATTGGGTAGCCCTCCGGTACGGCATCCCAGGTCGTGAACGCCTTGGGCACCAGCGGGATGAAGATAGGCACAGGGATGGGCAGGGGCACCGGAATTGGAGGAACGGTTTCCGTGAAGCACATCGTCCACATGTAGGGACCGCGCTCGAGCTTGAAGAACTGCTGGCTGTGCAGCTCGCCGTGGGTGATGAAGAAACCACTGAAGCCGAACTGCTGGTACTCGAGCACGTTGCCGATGTCGAGGGTGTACTTGCGCAGTTCTTTGTCGTACAGGCCGGGGTCGGCCCCCTGCATCTCGCCGGGGCCGTGCGGAACGGGAAGGTTGGGGAAGAGGTTGGGCTGGTAGTAGTAAGGTAGGTCTTGCGGCCCCTCCACCAGAGCCCGGTACTTCTCGAAGTCGGGAACGGGGTCTAAGGTCATGACCGGTGCGACGACCGCGCCGAGTCCCGGAAAGGGGTCTCTCCACCACAGTGCTCCGGGCATGTTGATGACGAGGCTCTCGTGGACCGCCTCCCAGTAGGCGGGGTTGTGCTCGGTGAGTGACACCTGGGTGGTGTCGGCGACACGCTGCATGACGCAACCCCAGTCGACCGTCGGGGGGCACGGGGTCGGCACCCAGCAGGGCGGCGCTTCGTTGAGTTTCTCGTTGCCGGTGTCGATGGTGGCGTCGATATAGGCTTCCCACGCCTCGTCGATCTCGGTCTCGACCGTATCCGCCTGTTCCTCGGTGCTGTAGGGAACGGGATAGGCGTAGCGCGTGGCGCAGGTCGCCAGTTCGCCTTCGCAGTCTCTGTACTGCTCCAGGGAGATCACCTCGGTGTTGGGTACGCACTCTCGCCCGAGGCCGTCGGACGACGCGCCGATGCACGCGGGCACGTGCTCGAGGTCTACCGGCAGCATGTCCACGAAGGACAGCACCCCTACTGGGTCGTCGAATGGGATGTCGTCCAGGTCGGTCTTCTCGCGCTCGTCCTCGTCCACGCTGGGGAGCGAGAACTGGGCAAGTGCAGGCGGGATCATGACGACCCCAAGTGCTAGGAGAATCCAAACGACCTTACTGGACGGCGCGCGTGAGACCTTCACGGTATTCCCTCCGGATGTAGTAGGACGTTCCCGGCCCGATCTCAGTGATCGGCCACTCGAGCAGCAGCGGGCCTTCAGGCGGGTCGTTCACGACGATGGTGCCGTACTCCCCTTCTCCCGTCTGGATGCGGGCCAGACCGTCGTCGGGGGCGATGCGCGAGATGGTGCGGGGTACCGGCTCGCCTTCAAAGGTCAGGCTGAGGCGCTGCGTCTCGGCGGTAATCGGGAACTCGCCGGTGTTCGCCAAAGCGTACTGGATGACCACCTGTTGATCGGTCAGGAATAGGAGCTGAGCGTCGAACGTTACGCCTTCGGGCAAGATTTCGGGACGTCTCCCCTGCCGCGCCAGGTCCCGCAAGATGCTGACCGCTGTCCCTTCAGTCTTATCCTGGCGAATCTGCGGCTCCCACGGACGGCGCACTACATAGCGTTTGGGGGCGGTGGCGTCCTCGTCTACTTCCAAACTGAACATGGCGACGGTGCCCCCGACGGGTACCACCAGGTCGGTGTTGACCACCGGCTGGTTGGCGCGCACCCGCACAGTATCGGGCTCGCGCTCCAAGGTGATGAGGTCGACCCTGCCGCTGCTGGGCTGGCCGATCTGCATCCCCTCGAACTCGATGAGCGTTTGGTAGTTCGGCGAGATCAATATCTCCGCCGGAGTGCTGTCCAGGGTGTCGAGCTGTAAGAACTCGAGGGTGAACTCTTCCTGGGCGCTGGCGACGGTGAAGAGGGTGATGAGCGTGGCTAGGCTGCGTTTGGACCAGGTAAGTATGTTCATGTCCTAAGTGATAGCAGCCCCTGTCCTAGTTGCGAGGGGTTAAGCAGCGGCGGCTGAGCGTCTCCAGTTATGAAGGTGACCTCGAGCGTTTCAAGCTCGATTAGCTCGGTGTGTTTGCCTACTCCGAAAAGGTTTTCCACGACTGTTTTGGTAAGCGACCGAAAGTAGCGGGGTGCGTGCTGTGCGAGCATTTTGATCGCTAGGTGGGCGCTGCCGAGAGCTTTGCTCAGGTATTCGAGTGCGTCCTGAACAGGCAGGTGTTGGGCAGGCTGAGCGCGCTTTGGATGGACGAACGTTCGGATTTCAGATTGCCGCTTTACCCACGCGTAAACGCTCTGCCGGGCTCTCCCCGAAAGCGTTGTGAGGCACGTAACGGGGAGCCAGTTGGATGGTGCTGAGGAGAAGCGCTCGCCAAGGGTCTGAACCGCTATGCGCTCGATATAGTAGCGGCCCCGGCAGACGTACGCCTCGAGCTCCCCGATTTGTATAAGCCGCTGCAACGAATGGTAAGAGACGCCGTCACGCTCGGCCTGTTTGAGCGTTACTGCACCCCTCGGACGCTCTGGGACGAGTGACCCGCGAAAGCGACCCTCGAGCAACCACACTGAGAACTCGTCGTTGCAGATCTGCTCGTCTGCAAGGTAGAAAACCCGTTTTCGTCTACCGTTCGTGTCTCGGCGGTTTTTGTAGCGTTTGGTGATCTCGTTAAGGCGTTTGGGCGCGTAACCTGTCAGCTCACGGAGTTCGTTGAGACGGTAAAAAAACTCCGAGTCCCTCTCGCGTTGCTCGCCCATAAGCCCTCCGGTGCGCTATGATGGAGGGTAATGTTCGCCAAAAAGGCGTACATGCCCGCCACTGAGCGGGGATTTGGTCGATGTGGTTCCGTAAGTTTGGCGACCTGGGGAGCCACATCTTTTTATCGCTATATACATATCGCGTTCGTGTATATAGCGTATGGTTGGAAGTTTAGTACAGGTTTGTATACGTGTCAAGCAATACAGCTCCCTGGCAGGCTATTTACATAAATCTCGTTTGTCGGGTATGACAAACTGTGCTCATGAAAGACTTTCGGTTCCCCGAAGCATGGCCCTTCGACTTTGGTGCTTACCTACGCAAGGCTCGTGAGAGTCGGGGGCTTCGTGTCGCCGACGTTGCCGAGCGCTCCGGGGGAAACATTGCTGGCGCGTCAGTCTCTGTTATCGAACGCGGCCTCTTGCAAGGTGGGCCGAGCCTGCGTCAGCTCGAAGGCTTTTCCAAGGCATTTGGAATACCCGCCATCTACCTTTTCGCGCTGGCGTACATGTCCGACAAGGAACTCGATCCAGCGACGGTCGACAAGGTATGGAACGAGTTCGTCGTCGACCATATTGGCGCACAGGACGAAAAGCGCGCCGCTGTGCCCGTCCCTCGCCAGCACCTCGAGCTGCTTGACCTCACTCAAGACAACCTCCGCTTTTACAGCCTGCGTAAAGCCGGTCTTCTAAGTGCTGAAGCTACCCGCCAGGGCTATGTGACGGAGTGCGATATTGTCGCGGTGGACCCTGAGGGCGACGTACATCCCGGGAGTTCTATGGTCGGGTGGTGGCAAGAGCAGGAAAAGCTCCTTGTCTACAGACACAACATCGACGTTGCATCCGTCTTGATCCCGGCACAGGCCGCGGGGGAGCCTTACCTCATATTAAACAACGTGAAAACCTTGAAACGACTGGGCGTTGTCATCTGGAGATGCGGGCCAGCGCCAGAGCGCTGAGGTGTTGGCGGACACCATACTGACAGAAACAAAATTGCGACCTGGGGGTGCGTAGCAAGACCGACCCACGTTGGCTCGAGAATCTCAAGGCCCTGCACTGACAGAAACAAAATTGCGACCGAGCGGGTGGCCGGAACCGTTGTTTGATACGAGTCAACAAAATTCGAGACCCGACTCGATAGTGTCGGTTACTCAATTCAGCAAAACGATTTTTGGGCGAGGCTAAGCGGCCATGATTTCCCCGTACACCCCCGTTTCTTTTAGTCGTGAGATAAACAGTGCAGCAGGGCAACGAGCAAACCCCTCTGCTTTGGCTGTGATCTCTCGTTGTATACAGGCTCTGACGGAGGCCGTATAGTCCTGTCCACCACGTTCCACGAGGTTAGCCAAGGCGTCGCAGAAGCGGTACCAGAACGGCAGTGAGTGCTGATCCCCAAGCGCCCGAGCGATGGCGCTGGCCGCTGCACCGATACGCGCTCCCCGGCTCGCTTTAGAACCACTTGTGACGTCCGAGATGGCTTCAAGTCCATCTCTGCTGCTTGCTTGCATAGTCAAGAAACGGGGTTGATAATCGCTCAAGTTCCAGGCCCGTGTGCATTTACTCTGTATCCAACTCAGTAGCCGACAAAGGCTGTTTTTCAGATTTTCGATCCACGTTCCTGACTGTGCAAGGCGAAAGACGGTTCGTCCAGCTTGGATGTCTTCTTCCAGATTGCGGTAGTCTGCGACCTTCAAATCTTCGTAGGTTACGCGTGCTTCACCGGTTCGTAGGACGTTTAGCTTGACCGCGAACACGGTCCCGTCACAGCGGTTGCCGTGACCAGCAAGAGTAGTGACGTGTCCCCGGTAGTCGATGAGCCTCAAGGCCTTTATCCGCCTCAAGGCGTCGTAGATGGTGCGCTTAGGAACGCCGGTGGCAAGATGGATAGTCTCGGCAGGTAGAAAGAAGCTGATCTGGTGGGCTTTCAGGCTCTGCCCTTCGCTCAGCGCATGTGAACAGGCGAACCAGTGCAAAAACTCGAAAACTTTAGTGCTCTGGGGCGTCAGGGCAGGCGTGACGAGCTCGAGCTGCTCCTGTGAGAAGGTTTCGGCAGCCTCGACCGCCGACAAGAACCGGTTTTCGTCGGGGGACAGCGTGGCCAGGGTGGTCGGGGCGTTCTCAACCAGTTCGTCCCGGTTCGGCGTCAGTTCGGCAGCAGCAGCGGTCTGAAGCAGACGACGGCTGCCTTCTGCGACCATGCTGCCCAGCCCGCCGATACTTGAGGTGAGGCAGTCTGTACCAGCTGATCGTTGGGATGATACGGCCTCGAGCTGTTGCTCTAGCCACCTCTGTGCGGCAACCCTTCCTTGGACCTGGGTCATGCCAGCAACGACCCGTGCCAACTCCTGTTTACGCTGCTCAGGGAGCTGGTTAAAGGTTTTTTGGTAGTCCTGTGGAGTTCTGGAGTGGACCTGTGTCGCGGTAGCGTTCGGCGCAACACCTAACGTGGCTCGTGTCACCCCAGTCATAGAAGTGCTCTTGTCTGACTGATCTGTGTTTGTGACGTGGTTGAACGACCACGTAGCGTTCCGCCTGTAAAGGGCGAAATCTTCATATCGGCATCCTTTGGGTCGAAAAGTGTTGACGACTCCGCTTGGACGCTGTATCCTGACTTTATTCAGTGGGTCAGGGACACAAGTCCAAATCTTTCTAGAAATCCTGGTTGCTTCCAACAACCGGGGTTTCTGCTTTTGGGCTGTACCGCTACGTCCGGCGTAGCAAGCGTGTTGTGAGTATGAACCTCCTAAGCCGTAACTTTAGCACGTGATCTGAGTTCTATCACTTTTATCAGGGCTCTGGCAACAAAACAGGAGTCCCGTTGTAGGCTAGACGACGCCATAACGCCTCCATGGGACCTTGGACATACTGCGAGAGCCACCAGCGACTTGCGAGAACCTGAAGGATGTAGAGTGCAAGGGCGAGCAAGGCACTTACACTCAGTGGAACACGAGCATAAAGACCACCTCCGTAACCGTAGTAAAGCGACGTGAAGATAAGAGACTGCATCAGATAGTTGCTCAGGCTCATGCGCCCAAGTGCGCCTAGGGGCTCGAGCCTCCTCTGCCATGCGGGCGCTTGGAGGAGCAAAAGCAGGGCGGCAGCGTAAGCAAAGCCGAGGGCCGCGCTCCCCAGAGTCGTATCGAGTGAGGCAAGCCAGGCGGGGACACGGGGCTGAGTTAACATCGCAACACTGTGAGCGAAGACGATAGGTAGGCCGATACCCAGGGATAAGGCGAAGATGCGGTGGAGTAGTGTACGGTTGGCCAGGGTTTCTGCTACTCCCCTCCTGCCGACGAGCAGGCCGACTATGAAGCACGCCAGGATATGGGGAAAGTAGAACACTGCCTCGATAATCACGGCGCTGAGATCGATCAGGCGTACCAGCGTCGCCTCGAGATAGCTGCCCTGGGCATACGTCGTCATTATCAGCTCGAGGTAGCGCTGTGGGATCTCCCCGGCTTGGGAAGCAAAATAGAACACCCCAAGGGAGTAACTGAGACACGCCAAAATAACGAACGAAAGCGTGCGGTTCGACACGGTACGCAGCGGCAGGAGAGCAAAACCGAGCAGGGCGTAGGAAACCAGGATGTCCCCCTCCCAAACGAGGGTAGCGTGGAGCACACCGAGGCCAAGCAGGACAATGAGCCGCCTGCGAAACTGGGTGGGCGTGAACCCGGGTTTTTGCATCTGCATAGCGAAGCCGAGACCGAACAGCGCGGCGAACAGCGGATAGAAAGAGCCTTCGGTGAAGGTACGGATAAACGCTTCCACACTTCTGTCGAGCGCGGTGTGGTTGGCAAAGGCGAGCGGTTGGAGGTAGACGCCGGGATAGGTAAAAGATTGCAGGTTGGCAAGCAGCACCCCGAGGAGCGAAAAACCTCGAAGGATATCGATTCCGATGTGTCGCCTGCGTTTGACCTGCGATTCCGTAAACGCGCGCTCAAGCCGGTTTGGCGGTTGTGGCTTATTCATTATCGTCGGGATGATCCAATAAAATCATGCTGTGAGTGAACACCTGTATCTGGTCATAGAGATGTGTCCAGTGTTCAGGGGATAGCCGTTTAGATGACAAAACCTCCATGTGACTGTCGGTGTCGCCGCTGAGGTGCATGGCAACATTCAATACCCTACCTCCAGCCCGAAGCGTAAACTCCGCGATTGTTTCTCCATGTTCCGCGCACATGGCCGAGCCCTTTTTCGCAACTTCACACACTTCGGAATCTGACTTCTCACCTGCAAGACTTTGCTTGTCATCACCCCTTGTCTCAAACCTTCCATTTGTCACACACTTTTGAAAGTTAGATGAGTTAGCAAGCTTAGTTTGATAGAAATCGTCTGTTTGAAGTGCTACTTCATCAGTTCCTAATTTGCTACTGTTGTTGCTCACTTGACACCTCGACTTTTACCCTTATCTATGCCCAAGCTAGACAGCTTTAAGCCATGTGCTCTATCGACATCTCAACGCTCGGTGATGAGAGCACCTAAATCGCCTCAGATATGTGCGCTTGAATGTCTCTCGGCTTCTCCAGTTACACTCAACTAACTTTCATCACTAAAGCAAGTGAACCTACTGTTGGGACATGTTATGGATTTATGAGTCATCCTCATTTTAAGCTCGGCTCTGTTCGAGGTAGTAGACGATTGCCATGTGACCCCGTGGGATATAGCTACTCTTGAACCTTTCGTGAATGTGACTAGAACCCTCCTGACCTTCAGATTCGTACCGCACACACCACTCGCGAAACAAGGCACTGGCTGTTCACACGGGTTACGTGATCTCATGCCACGCCGTTGTAAACTACGGAACCGGTTGTTCAAAGTGTTAGGTAGGTTCTCTTTGTCTGTGACAGAAGACTATTTTGACGAAGCAGTAGCAAGTGGTGGAAGTGTAAAGGTAACCGATAGTTGATTTAGAGGTGCCACAGCCTTGCTTTACCTTAAACTCAAAACCTTTCTTCAGCAGCACCAGTTGAACGAGTCGGAGCTGGCGGACGCGATTGCTGATGCATTCATTGAATCGGGCCAATCCGTCTCAGAACGGCATCTCCGATATATTGCTGGAAACACGGACCCCATAACGCCTGAGAGCCAGCTAAGGAAGCCTTCTCTTGTCATGCTGGGACTCGTTATCACAGGACTTCGGCGGCTGACCAACGAGCCCGTCAATGTAAACGACGTGCTCGAGTATGTACCGATGGGTAGAACTTCACAACAAGTACTCTCGAGCGAGGTAGAGACGCCTGAAATGCCTCCGCTAGCGACCGAGATTGTTCCCATAAGACTTTCAACAAATGCTGATGCGGCGTTAGACGTTCTACACTCGCTGGTAGTAACGCGCCTTAAAAAGCGAGGTCACACAAACCTGTTGTCCCTGCTGCCCAGAACCGAGGACCATAGCTATGGAGCAAGTGAGCCGCCGTGGCAGGCGACGGGCCACAAAGGAAGGCGCTGGCTGGTTCCGCTCTTGAGTGTTCTGAGCATTATTTCTTTGGGCGTCGTAGCATACGACTTCCTGGTGGTGAGACCGAGGCTTTATATGCTGAGGGGGGGTGTCTTCTCGTTTAGAGACCGGCTCAAGGACACCTCCTCCCTACCCATTCCTACGCTCATCGGACCTGATGGAAAGGTTGATCAGCTCACACCTATCCTTAGGGTTGAACCCATTGACGGAGCTTTGGGTTATGAGTTCTACGTTGAAAATTTAGTCAGTGAGGACGGCGTTTATACCGGACCGATCCCGAACAACTCGTTCACGATCCCAGAAGGCACGTTGTGCCCTAATACAGGGTACGCCTGGCGCGTGCGCATCCTCGGCCAGGACGGTTGGACGTCATTCTCAAGCCCACTGGAATTTACCGTCACTTCTGAAGCCCTTCGAACTGTCAAGACCGGACCCGAACTTTTGCGGATTGCGAAGATCGAACAGAGACCGAACGAGCCAGTAATAGTTTCACCAGTAGGCACCACCCACACCACGACACCTCGACTGGCAGTAAGGTCTGAGCCGAACATCATCGGATACGGCTACTACATCCGCAATCTGCTCACGGATAAGGTCGTTTATAACAACAATTTTGCTACGAGCCCACAAGTTCAACTCCCGCCGGGCCTACTTGAAAACGGAGGCGTCTACCAGTGGAATACCCGAGCTCGGAACTGTCACCGCTGGTCAGAGTTTACAGAGGCTCAAGTATTCACGGTGACCACGCAAGATGATGGACAAACGGCCCAGACACGTAGCCCTGATCGTCGACGGTAACCGCAGGTGGGCACGAGCTCACCAAATGCCCTACTTCGCCGCTTACAAGGTCGCTGGCACCAACCTCGTCAACAACGTCTGTTACGCCACCCAGCAGGGCGTCCCAGTAATTACGGCCTTCTTGTTCTCTACCGAGAACTGGGATCGTGATGAAGAAGAGGTCGCTTCGGTTTTCAAGGCGTTCGAGGAAATTCTTTATGAACATACCTCTACCTTCATTGAACATGGAGTTCGTGTTCGTACTATCGGCAATACGCCGGGGCTACCTAATGACATCAGACGTGCCATCGAGCACACCATAAGCCGCACCTCGACAGGTACTGCCTCGGACTTTTTGATGGCATTCAACTATGGTGGCAGATGGGACATCATCAACGCCGTCAAGCAGCTGCGCAAAGATGATCTGAGCACCCTCACGGAACGAGACTTTGCTGACCTCATATGTACAGCTCCCTTTGGCGATCCCGATCTTCTCATCCGAACAGGGGGTGAACAGCGGGTCAGCAATTTTATGATGTGGCAGCTTGCCTATACAGAACTTTACTTCAGCAAGCTGATGTGGCCGGACTTTCGTGCCAAGGACCTTGACCACGCTTTGCAGGTCTATGCCGAGCGCAGCAGGCGGTTAGGAAGCACCTAAGTCATAGGTTAGGATGCCGGTTCCACCTTTCGGCAGCTTTTACTTAACGAGGTTTTTTTCATGCCAATGCCCTACTCACATTACGTTGTTGCCCAGTCCGTCGCCGACCGTGCTGCACTTCCCATCACCGACGCCTCGGACTACTACGTCGGTGCCTTCTATCCGGATATCCGCTACTTCACCAAACTACCGCGCGAAAAGTACCACTTCCCGAGCCACAGACTCGAGGATCTTACGACTGGCACAGGTACGTCACCCGACTTCTCGCTGGGTTATAAGGTACATCTTCTCATCGACGAAGTGTGGGAGGAGCCGGAGATCGCGCAAGCCTACAAGCACGCCTTCCCACACCTCATTCAAGGTCGGATGACCCGGGGGCTCCAGGCCCTGGCCTTCGAGATGTACTGTTTGCGGCTCCCGGTTCGGGTCGTTGAACTTCAGCCCGTTGAAAACGATCTGACAAAGTCCCTCGGCGTGGGGCGGGCGCACACCGACCAAGCTGTCGCCTCTATGCGGCGCTACCTTCACCAGCACGACTTAGAGGCGGCTCTTAATATGGCAAAGGAGACAGAACTGTTTCCAAAGGCGCGCCTTGGAACGGTCGAGGGGGTGGTTTCGAGGCTGAAAAACCCCCTCCTTCGCGTTCCAACGAATGCCGTCGTGGCGCGTGCTGCTAGGCCCACCTTCGAACGCGTCGTGAGCGCAGTCGTAGGGCGGCTCGGCATCAGCGCTTAAAAGTTGCCATGCTAGAGCGCGCTAACGTCAACGCCTTGCCCGAGCTGTGGCGCCTCATGCGCCCTCACCAGTGGGCTAAGAATATATTCGTGTTCTTCGGGCTCCTCTTTAGCCGAGTCAAGCCCGACACCCCACTGCTTCTGGAGGTATGTCTCGCGGCTGTCGTTTTCTCCCTAGGTGCCAGCGGGGTCTACGTGCTCAATGACCTTGCCGACAGGGAAAGTGATAGGCGCCACCCGAAAAAGCGCTCCCGGCCGCTCGCAGCGAGGACGGTCTCGGCAGGTGCCGCGAAGCTGCTCCTGACAGGCCTCTGGCTAGTCAGTTTCGTTCTGGCCTACCTTGTCTCGCCTATCATGGTAGTCCTCATAGCTGTATACATCGCGCTTAATATCGGGTACTCTTATGGGCTTAAGCACATCGTCTATGTTGATGTCGCTGTTCTCGCCTCTGGATATGTTTTGCGTATTCTGGCCGGAACTTCAGCAGTTGGCTATCCACCTTCGGGATGGTTACTATTCTCCACTACGGCACTTGCTTTTTTCTTAGGGTTCACAAAGCGGCGCGTCGAGCTAGCCAGGTTTTTGGGCGATGGGACAAGTTACCGGCGCGTTTTGCAACACTACAGCTTGATTACGCTTAATCGGGCCGTTTGGCTTACCGCCTTAAGCATTACGCTGAGTTATACACTCTACACCATAAGCCCCGGAGTTCGACAGGCACACAATTGGTGGGATCTGGCTCTTACTACGCCCTTTGTCGTTTACGGGGTCGGTCGCTTTCTCTTTCTTCAGTACGGCAAGCAAAAAGGTGATGACCCCACGGGCGACATCCTTCGTGATCCGTACATGGTGATCTCGGTGCTCGGATGGATAACAGTAAGGATATGGCTTGTGTTTTAACGCGCAGTATCTGGTTTCAGCCTCGTGGCGCTGAACCACGCTTATCCCTTCTTTTATTTTAGGTACGATAACCCTGACCGCGACACTCTTGGCCGCCCTGTTCAGGCCGTCGTCAACCTTTAGCACCACGATGTATCCGCCCGGCTCCTCGAAGGTGTGGAGAGTTTTGGTGACCTCCTGTTGTCGATCTCTTGTTCCTCACCGGCGTCTTAGACGAGCGTACAGCTGAGCGTGTCGTCTTTAGTGTCAGCAATCTCCTAGCTAAAGCCAGTGATGGAACCTCCCTTCGGGGAATGAAGCACAAGTCGGCCAACTACCGGTGCTTGGCTACCGTCAATCTGATCCTGGAGGAGCTGGCAGCCGGAGAGATTGAAGGCCAGTCAAAAGAATGCCTGCGATGTGCTTACGCATGGGTTCCTTCCCGGCCAAGTGGCATCGGTGTGCCCACGTTCGAAAGCACGCTATAGGCGTTGCCGATAACATGCTTCGAGTCCTTTTTCTGAGGCGTCTCGAGCGCATCTGTAAGGCAGAGGCGGGCGTTGCTGGGCGACAGCTCCATGTTGCTGAGAGGATGGACGAAAGAATGCACCGTCCCGGCGTTGACCACCTGCCAGAGCGCATTCTGCATCTCCTTGTAACTTGCTTCACTCACACCCTGCTCGGGCGTAATAAATTCCAGAAATGCCTCGAGAGTGTTGCCCGCGTTGAACCAGTCGGTCACGTCGCTACCAGCAGAAAGGCCGGGGAGCAAGAAACTGGAAAAGATAGTTTCTCCCTGCAAAGCTTCGCAGACCATCGTGGCGTGCTTTTCGCCCGCCTCATCGTTGTCGCGGAGGTTGACGACCCTTCTGCCTTTCAGGGCTTCGGTGTAGGAGTCCTCCCACTTAAGCGAGCCCATCGGGTTACACGTGGCGATGAGATCGAACGACTCGAGGGTCTCGACGTCCTTCTCGCCTTCGACAAGGTAGACCGTCTCTCCGCTCGATGTTGTTGCGATGAGCCGCGGCAAGCGGTAAAGCACATGGCGGCAGGCTGGGAATTCACGCTCGGTGGGCTCACCGTTTTTCGGGATGACCCAGTCGCCGTTTGTGCCCTTGATGTAACCTCCGGCCTTAAGACCCCAGATCAAGGCACCCGTCTCCGGATCTTCGCGGCGCTGGGCGAACCGTTTCGGCATGAAGCGCACCATCTCGAAGAGCAGATTGTAGCTCTCGTCGGTGTAGGCGTAGGTCTTGATGATCTTGGACCTCACGGCGGGTTTCTTGGCCGGCATTTTTACCTTCTTGGTGGTTTTCCTAAACGGTGCCGGTGCGCGCGTGGCTGTAAACCCTTCACCCTTGAGCGCTTCAGCAGCCTCTGCTCTGGACATCTGCAATATGTCGACGAGAAAGCCGAAAGCGTTGCCCTTCTCCCCGGTTGCGTGGTCGCGGTAGAGCCAGGCACCTCCGTTCTTGCTCCTGAACAAACTAAAGCTGGGGTTCTCGTCGCCGCGCCATACCGCCTTCACGGCGGCTTCGATGCCGGGTTTGGCACCGCTCTCGGGATAGTGATGCGCAACCAGTGCGGGCAGGTCCGTTGTCTCGATGGCTTCGCGTAACGCCTGTGGGACTTTCTGCTCCTCGATGGGTTGTACATAAGCTGGTTGTGCAGTCACCCCTTCTTCAGCTGGGAACACCGCTATCAGGGCAATTCGGGTTAGGGGGGCATCTGAAGCGTGCAGGAGAGTTGTGCCGCAGAAGCCCGGGAGGGGCAGGATCTCGTCCTGTACTGCCGGGGTGCCGCCATACTGCTTTGCCAGCACCTCACCAAGCCTTTGCCACTCCCCCTCCTCGAGCGCCTCTTCAATCAGGTAGTAGCTGCTCAGGCCGCTTGGCCCGTCGAGGATGAACGTCGGTGTGATCTCGGCGGTGATGAGTTCGAGGAGCTTGTCGCTCAGTGCCTCTTCCCCGGTGAGGTTGGTGAACATGGTTACGAGCAGCCTTGGAGGTCGAGCCTGCGTGAAGCCGACCGCCTTGCCCTGCTTGCTGGCTTCGGCAAGCGCTTCAAAATGTTTCGCAGGGTCCCCCTTCAAGGGTTTGTTGTCGAGATAGAGCGTGGCTCCTTCCAGAATGTTCATACCTAACCTCCTGCCCCTAAGATGCCAGAGTTCGCGGCAGGGCGAGCAGTTAAGCAGCCCCGCTGGGTGGCGCGCTACTCGTCGAAAAGGTCGTCGTCTTGCCGGGTGTAGTGGTGCGTCTCGTAGGGGCCGGTGCGATCACCCGAACCGTACAGACAGAGTAGGGTCAGGACGGCCAGAGCTATCAAGAATTCGCCGAGCATAGCGTCTCCTCTCCGCTACACTGGGACCCAGACCGGACAGCCGTCTTGGTCCGTCGCAGCTTTTAGGTTCGCGGGCGCAGCCGGGGCTGCGACCTCTTTACAGTCGAGTTGTGTCCTGAAGAGTACGGCCTCGCGCCCCACGACGACGCCGTGCGAACAACCGTCCAGGACGCGCTGTTTGGCGGCGGCTGCGTCGGGGGCCTCGACCTGAAAGCACCTTCTTTATAGGGTGGTAACAAACCGGGTCAACTCGAACCTTGGCATCGTGTCCTCCCTTGTAGAATGACAGGGCATTACGTGTCCGTAGCTGTTAAGCTCACGCAATCTTCCTGGCAACATAGTGGAAGGGCAAAGCACCTCCCTAACCTGGCGCACCTCTAAGCACGTAACCTCTGTTCGCCTCCTTGTCGCTCGGGGTTGACGTGCCCGCGCTGCTTGCGCTGTGCGTGTACCGACCTGGCGTGGTTCAAGACCAGAAGCGCCTCGTCGTTGGTAAGGCCGGTGAATCCGCTAACTGTGCGAGAAAGTGCCTCCCCAGCTAAGGCTTGGTGCTCCTGAGAGGTAATAGTAGAGAGTCTACCCAGCTCCTTATGCAGCAAGCTGGCCCTGTGTGCGGTGAGCCGTACCGGTTCCACCGGCTCTCGTCGGGGATGAAAGCGTTCCGGCAGGGTGGGCGTCTCGGTCAGGCGGCGGCTATCCTCGTCGTACCCAACCCACGGGATAGGCACGTCGTAGAGATAACGGCCCAGCCCGAACTTAGAGCACGCTCGTTTGAACGACTGGGCCTCGGCGGACCGTTCCTTGCGCGATCTTGTCGCCGTTGTCGAACTCACCGGTGCTGGTGCGGGTGATCTCCGTGACGGTGCCATCTTCCTGTGTGACCTGGACGGTCAGCTCACAGATGAGGCGCTGGTCGCCCCAGGTTTTGAAGCAGCAGCACCAGTCGGGACCGAGCACCTCGTTGAGGCGGTCCTCGTAGACGCGCGGCTCAGCGTAGGGTAGTGCTTGCGCCCGCTTTTTGTCACGGCTCACCGAGCCCGCCCTGAACATCACTTCTTCGGGCGAAAAGGGCTTGGTCAAGCGCTTTTGCATCTCATTCCAGTCCATAAGACTTGTATCCTTTCTTCAGTTGGGGGAAACCCTGACGAACTCAGGGACGCTTGAGTTTTTGGGGAAGGACGAACCTGACATAAGAGCTGGCCTTGAGCCCGAAAAGGAGATGAGGTCGCCTTTCCCAC
>JAABUN010002792.1_pt1 | contig 29452 bp, 16 predicted proteins | sample 5559311 | NCBI WGS metagenome assembly JAABUN01 (sample SAMN10711877, study PRJNA513370) | rock metagenome | isolation source: Antarctica rocks | place: Antarctica: Victoria Land, Siegfried Peak sud | reverse complement strand
GGCAAAAAAGTTCTATGATAAAATTTTCTTGAGTCACGGCATCGGTTTCCTTGTGTGTTCGGTTTGGTCACCTTCACGATAGAAACTTTTCCGTGACTTTTTCAACTAGCACCAATGGTTATTTAGCAGCGTGCGCGAAAATTCGCCAGCCGCGCGCGCCGGATTAAAAGCGGGCGACATCGTTACCGAAGTCGATGGTAAAGCGGTTAAAACCAACGTCGATTTAATCCGCGCCGTCGGCGATAAAAAAGAAGGCGACGTTACGCTGACAATCGTCCGCGACAAAAACCGCCAAATCATTCGAGTTACACCCGAAGCCGCGAAAGCCGCGCCCGCGCTGTTTCAATATTTCGACGGAAACAATTTGCAGGAAATTCAAAAACAGTTGAATAATTTGCAGCAGCTTCAAAAACAACCGCAGAGCAATTAACGCGCTGGAAACGTCGTTTGAATGTTTGCAGGCGGCGAGTTTTTTATAAAAGGGCGAATTGAATAAAACATTTTATTCAATTCGCCCTTTTCATTATTATCCGCGCCAATCCACCGAAATCCGCATTTGCCTGCATCCTATTCTTCTAATTTTATATTTTTCTCGTAAATAATCTTGCCGTTAAAAATCGTGTAAATCGGCTCGGTCGTCAAAATTTCCTTCGCCTCAATCGTCAGCAAATCTTTTGAATGCACGACCAAATCGGCGAGCATTCCAACCTTTATTTCGCCTTTGACGTTTTCGGCAAATTCCGCGTAAGCCGATTCAAACGTATGACAGCGTATCGCATCTTCAATAGTCAATCTTTCCTGCGGCTGCCAGCCGCCGACAGGCATTCCTTCCGCATCTTGACGCGAAACGGCGGCGTAAAGCGTGTTATACGGATTAATTGATTCGACGGGAAAGTCCGTCCCGAACGGAACGTGAACGTTATAAGATTTCATCAAATGCCACGCATACGCGCCCAAAACGCGATATTCGCCGAGCCGCTCGCCCGCCCAGCGCTTATCGGAAATCGCGTGCGAAGGCTGCATCGAAGCGACGACGCCGAGTTCTTCAAAACGCTTGAAATCATTTGGACTGACAACTTGCGCGTGTTCGATGCGATGTCGTTTCAAGAGTTTTCCACCCAATCCGCCAGAAGGAGTTGCACTAAAAATGAAAGTGTTTCCACTAGCTACTCCATTTTTAGGCAAAGCAGCCCTAAAACCGTCCAAAGCCATTCGATTCGCTCTGTCGCCAATCGCGTGAAGCGCAATCTGAAAACCCGCCGCGTCGCGCTCGACAATCATTCTGGTCAATTCTTCGGGCGTGTGGCGCGGAATACCCGAATTTCCAACGTCGTCCGAATAAGGTGCAAGAAGCGAAGCGGTGCGCGAACCCAAAGTTCCGTCAACATAACCTTTGAGCGCGGTCAATTTCAAACGATTTTTGTCGTCGCCAAATGCGGCAAACTCGGCGCGCTGGCGTTTTATCTCGTCAACCGAATTTTCAAAATCCTGCCATTCGGCGACGCGCACGGTTAATTTATCTTGCCGCAAAAATTCGCGGTAAAGCTTCGTCGTTTCGTAGCCGGAATTATCGGAAACCGAAGTGATACCGTATCGCCGCGCCATATCGAGCGCCAGTTCCAAACCCTTTTGCATCTGCGCCGCGCTGGGTTCGGCAATAAGACCGGCAACAAGACTCTGCGCCGTTTCCTTCAAAATTCCCGTCGCTTCACCGTTTGCGCTTCTTTCGATTTCGCCGCCTTCGGGATTTTTCGTTTCCTGTGTAATTCCCGCCAGTTTCAGCGCGGCGGAATTTACCCACGCGACGTGTCCGTCAACGCGCACCAGGTAAACCGGATTGTTCGGCGCTATTTTGTCCAAATCGTTTTTCGACGGAAATTTATTTCCCCAAACGGTATGGTCCCAGCCGCGCCCGACAATCCATTCGCCCGCTTTTGTCGTCTTAACCTTTTCCGCGATTTTACTTTGCGCTTCCGCCAAAGATTTCGTATCGGTCAAAACCACATTTAAAAGCGAGAGCGCACCGCGCAGAAAATGAACGTGCGCGTCGTTAAATCCGGGCGTAACGAGTCGTCCGCGCAAATCGATTTCTTTTGCCGCCTGATATTTCGCTCTTAAATCGCTCGATTTTCCGACCGCGACAATCTTTTCGCCGTCAAGAGCGACCGCTTCGGCTATCGTAAATTGCGCGTCCGCCGTAAAAACCTTGCCGTTAAATAAAAGCAGAGAGATTTTCTGTTTCATCTGCGCTGTGATTAAATCCGGCAGACAGAGCATTAAAACGAGCGTGATTACAAAGAATTTTTTCGACATTTGTGTTTTTCCTATTATTTTTCTTTGGGAACGGTAAATTCTTCGCGGGCGAAAACTTGTCGCTTCTCGCCGTTAGCTGCGGCGGCGACTTCGGCACGCAATTTTCTCGTCGAACCGTCGCGTTTCTGGTTGGTCGGCGTGTAGGCGACGATATACTGCGAGCCGAGTTCGGTAATAATCGCCTTCAAAGCCGAAAGGAGCGCGGCTTCAAATCCGTTCTTTTTTTGATTATCCACAAAATATGACGCGCCGCCCGTTTCGAGCGAAAGCCGATTGATAAAATCTATAGAATTTTGCCGTGCGCCTTTATTTAGGGGATTTTGCCGAGCTTCTTTGCCCGGCAATTCGCCAATCAGCCCGATTGTAAAAATCTGCGCGTCGATGCCTTCAAACAACCGGAAAACGTCTTGTTTCGTATAAAAACTGTCGCGGTCTTCGCCGTCGGTGATTAAAATTAACGCCGGGCGCCTCGATTTGTCCGCCTTTTCGCGCTCGACGAGTTTTCCGGCGGAAAGATAAAGCGCGTCGATGACTGCAGATTGTCCGCCTTCGACGAACATCTCGGACAAGCCTTTGTTTAAAAGATTTTTGTCCGATGTCCATTCCTGAACGATTTGAAGCTTGTCGCTGCTGACAAAGCGCAGCAAAAACACCGCGTCGCCCGGTCTTAAAACGCTGACAAAAGTCGCGCCCGCCGATATGACCGCATCGAGTTGAGTTCTCATCGAGCCGGTGTTGTCTAATACCAACCCGATGTTCAGATAACCTTCTTTTTTGGCGAAACGTGTGATTTTCTGCTCGACGCCGTCTTCGTAAATTCTGAAATCGGCGGCTTGCAAATTGTTGACCAATTTCCCGCTCGAATCTAAAACCAAAACGTTCACTTTGACTTCAATCGGTTTATCGGATTTTTCCTCTTTGATTTTCCGGTTGTTTTTTCTTTCGGGTTTATCGACCGTTGAAATTTGCGAAAAACAAACGGTCGAAAAAAGAAGAAAAAGAATCGGCGCGAAAAAGCGTCGTGAGAATTTCATAAAAAGCGTTCCTCGGAGTTTGAAGTTTAGACAAAGATTTTATAACACTAAAAGCCTTTTGCCGAAAAGTTTTTTCTTTGCGCGTCGGGAATTATCGCGCCCGAAAATCTTTAAATAATTTGTGGGCAATTTGTTTTTATTTGATTCGATATTTTCACAAAAGCCTGAAATTTATTTGCTTTCGCGCCCGATTTACATCTAAAATCCGAATATTCGCATCTGTAATGACAACAACCGAATCCAAAAATCTTAAGGCGCATCTTTTATGAAAATACTTTTAACTGCTTTTCTGACAGTTTTATTGTTTGCCGTCGGCGGTTTCTCGCAAATCAAAAAAGAAGATTCAAACGCCGCGTTAAAAGCGGCGACGCTTAAAATCACCTTGCTCGATTTGCCCGGCGTAAATCTCGAAAAAAGCAAATGGGAACTCGCTTACGAACTGCGAATCGCCAGCGAAAAAGAATTGTTCGACGCGATGACCAATGGCAGATTAGACTTAAATCCTGACAAGAAATTAGGCGAATTCGTCGCCAAAAGCAGTTTTACGAAAATCGCTTTGTCGAAAAAGGAAAATCGGGAAGCATTTTTGACCATTCCGCTTGACGCAAAAATTCAGGAAAAGCTGGCAAGCGAACTCGAAATGCTCAATAAATCTGCCGCCGCACCGAATAAAAATACGCCCGAAGCATTGCGGGAACGCCAATTGAAAGCACAGCATTTTCTAATGTATGCCAACATTTTGGTCTACGACGCGAAGCTCAAGAAAACCATTGTTATCCCGTTCGACTGGGGATTTCCTTTCGCGCGTTTCGCACATTTCCCGGGAGCGAATTTTCAGATGACGTTTCAAATAAAAGAAAACGGCGACGTTACCAAAAGTATTATTCTGCCGGAAAAAACTAAAAATTCTAAGACGATAACCACTAAACAATAAAGGTCAAATTTATGAAAAAGCTCGCTTTAATCGCCGTTTTATTAACGTCTTCGCTTTCCGTTTTCGCGCAAAAGCCTGCGCCGACGCCGAAAGCCTTGACCGAACGGGAACAAAAACTTTTGTCGCAAAAAATTCAAGCGGTTGCGATGATTGAGCGAACCGCCGGTGAAGCGACGTTTTGGGAAGATAGAAAGACGGCAATCGAGGCGTTGGCGGACGCGGCGGATTTGCTCTGGGCGGAAAACGCCGGTCAATCGGCGCGCTGGCTGACGAAGGGTTGGGCGATGATTGGCGAAGTTTCCGACGCGAAAAAAGACGAGAAGATGAGCGAGTTTTTCAACCATTCGGACAAGTCGAGCTTGCGGGCGACAATTTTGAAAGTCGCGTATAAACACGACGCGCAGCTTGCCGAAAAGTTTTTGAAACAATTGACCGAAAACGAACCGGACGAGAAAAAGGACAAAGGCGCGTTCGACGACAAAAGCGCGCGAAGCGAGCAGCTTTTGGGTTTGGCTTTGCAGACGATTGAAACGAATCCGAATCTCGCTTTCAGCCTCGCCGAAAGAAGTCTGGCGGACGGAATTTCTTTTACTTTTCAAACCGTTTTGACGAGCTTGCGGCAAAAGGACGTAAATTTAGCAAATCGTTTGTTTGACGTTGCATTATCGCGTCTTTCGACACCCGACGAAGCGCAGGTTTTATGGGGTTATCTTTTCAGGTCGGGCTTTACTTTCGCGGTCAATTCAAAAGGCGGAATGATTTTAGCCGTTAATCCGAATCAGCAGAATCTGCCCGCCGTCGCGCAAAGCGAACCGGCGCGCGCCCGAAACTTTTTGAGCGCGGCTTACCGGACGTTTTTCGCGCGACCGATTCTTCTCGACACGCCGGAAAACAAACGCAAAGCCGGAAACGTGCTGCTTTTGGGCAATCAAATAGAAGGTCAATACGACCGATACGCGCCCGAACTGGCGCAGGCGACAAAGACGTTTTTGTTTCAACTGCGAAATCAAATTAACCCGAACCGGCAAAACGAAACCGCTAAATCCGAAAGCCGCTTGAGCAATTTGCCGAAAGACGCGACCAAAGAAGAAACTTACGAGGCGATGATTGCCGATTTGGAAGAAAAAGCCGACGCCGAAACCGACCCGATTGCGAAAAAGCTCGCTTATATCCGAGCCGCGCTCGCCACGAACGCCGAAGATTACAAGCGCGCAAAAAGCATCGCGGGGAAAATCGACGACGAAATCTTGCGCGAAGATGTCGTTTCATTCGTTCTTTACCGCGCAACTCTCAAATTCGTCGAAAAAAAGGAAATCGAGATTGCCGAAGAACTCGCGCCGCAGATAAAAGAACCGCTGCGCCGCTCGGTCGCCAAAATCGCCGTCGCCCAATTGCTCGTTCAGCCGAAAAGCGGCAAAAAAACCGAACAGGCGCAGATTGACTTTCAAAAACAGCGCGCTTTCGCTTTGCTCGAAGAAGTTTTGCGCGATTTAAAAAACGAAGACGTTTCTTTGAATTTAGTAAAAACTATGCTCGGCGCTGCTGCCGTTTCGTCGAAATTCGATAAAACGCAGGGAATTTCAACGCTTGAACAAACCGTTCAAATGATAAACAAGCTGGAGAAATTTAATTTAAAAGACGCCGCCGCGCCGAAGCTCGGCATCGATTTGTCGGCAAGCTCGAGCGCGACCGTTGCGACGCCGCGCATCGGTTTCGGATTCGCAAACGCGATTGAGCCGCTCGTCGAAAACGATTTTGAATCGCTCGCGGCAGTCGTCGAAAGATTGTCGGCAAAAGAAGTTCGCGGCGTCGGGCGCATCGAAACGGCGAAAGCGTTTTTGCAGAAAAACAAAGATTTACTGGCAAAGCTGAATCAATAATTTCGCAGATTTTCGAGCGGTTTGACGCGGCTTGCACGAAAAGCCGGATAAATCGTCGCGGTCAAACATAATAGAAAAGCCGCGAAAATTATCTGCAAAATGTTCGTCAAATCCGGGTGAAACGGAATCGATGAGAGCGAATAAACTTCCGCCGACAAGCTGATTATTTTGAAATAATTTCCTAAAAAACAGGCGAGCAAACCCAAAACGACGCCGCCGAAAATTCCCGCGAAACCCAGAAACAAGCCTTCAAACAGAAAAATCAAAATCAAACTTTTTGAGCGCGCGCCGCACGTTCTTAAAACGGCGATGTCGAATTTTCTTTCATTGACAAGCAGCGCAAGCGTCGTCGTAATATTTAAAGCGGCGATAAAAATTATCAGCGATATTATCGAGAGCGCGACTTTTCTTTCCAGACTCAAAGCGGCGAAAAGCGGTTGATTCGCTTCTTGCCAATCGACGACCTTAAAATTTTCGCCTAAATTTTCACGAATTTTCCCGGCGGTTTCGTTCGCCCGATAAATATCTTTGACCGACACGCTCAAAATCGTCGGCGTAAATTCGCTTTCACCGGCAAGCCGCGCAAAGTTTTCGGGCGAAATGTAAATCCACGTTGAATCGTATTCGTAAAGTCCGGTTTGAAAAACCTCTTTGAGCCAAAAAAATGTTCTTTTCGGCGAGCCTTCATTCTCAAACGAAGCGATTTCTGCTTCTTCACCCACTTTCAAATTCAGCTTTTCTGCAAGCCGCACACCGAGCGAAATGGTTTCCGAATGCGGATTGCCAATTGCGGGTTGCGAATCAGTTGATTGATTTTCAGTGTCTGTTTTTCCCTCTTCTGTTTCTAATTCCGCGCTCGGCGTTTCGCGTTCCGCATTTGATTGACTTTGAACTCTCAAAATCGCGTAACTAGTCGCCGTCTCGCCAATAATAACTGCGTTTGCGTAAGTTGTCGGCGAAACTTCGCGGACGTTTTCGAGCGTTTCAATCTTTTCTTTTGCCGCGCGCCAATCGGGAATTTCCGTTTCGTCCTTTGAAAAAACCGTAATGTGCGCCGTGTTTGCGAGAATTTTATCGCGCATCTCATCGCTAAAACCGCGCGCGAGTGACTGTGCCACGATGAGGCTTGCGACGCCCGCCGCGATGCCGACGACGGCGACAAAAGACGTAAAACGCGCCAGAGATTTTCGGCGCGCGCGCGCATATCGCCAAGCAAGTTTCAATTCAAAAGACATCGAATAATGGTAAATGGTAAATGATAAATGGTAAATGTGAAAAAATTTCGTTAAAATCAAAGTCTTTCTGGAAAAGTTTTGTTTGTAGTCCGAAATCTAAAATCTGAAATCCAATAATCTAAAATCGGAAAATGCCTTTTGCCACGATTGAAGACGCCGCCCGCGACATTGCAGACGGCAAAATGATAATAATTGTTGACGACGAAGACCGCGAAAATGAAGGCGACTTGGTTTGCGCGGCTGAGAAAATCACGCCGGAAATCGTCAATTTTATGATAACGCACGCGCGCGGGCTGATTTGTCTGCCGCTGACCGAAGAACGCTGTGACGAGTTGAATTTGCAGGCGCAAACTTCGGAAAACACTTCGAGTATGGGAACGGCGTTCACGATTTCCATCGAAGCGCGGAGCGGAGTTACAACCGGAATTTCCGCCGCAGACCGCGCGAAGACGATTTTGACGGCGGTTGACCCGCAATCGAAACCCTCGGATTTGGCGCGTCCCGGACATATTTTTCCGCTGCGGGCGAAAAAAGGCGGCGTTCTAGTGCGCGTCGGGCAAACCGAAGCGAGCGTTGACATCGCGCGCATCGCGGGCTGTAATCCGTCGGGCGTCGTCTGCGAGATTATGAACGACGACGGCACGATGGCACGTCTGCCGGAACTCGAAAAATTTGCGAAAAAGCACGATTTGAAAATCATTTCCGTCGCGGATTTGGTTCGTTACAGAATTCAAAAAGAAACGCTCGTGCGCTGCGTCGTCGAATCGGATTTGCCGACCGATTACGGCACGTTCAGGGCGCGCGTTTATGAAAACATCGTCAACGGCGAAACGCACGTCGCGCTTTTATTAGGCGATGAAGATTTTTCGCGTGCAACCGAACCGGTTCTGGTGCGCGTCCAAACCGAGAATATTACGTTTGCAATGTTCGGTTCGAAAATCGGTGAAGCAAATCACGCCATTCAGTCTTCGCTCGAAAAAATCTCCCAAGCCGGATGCGGTATAATCCTTTACTTGCGGCAGCGTGAAGCAAATTTAGACCTCGTTCATCAATTGCAGACATACCGCTTGATGCAGGAAAAAAACCTTGACTTTCAAACGGCGCGGCGCGAGACCGGTTACGGAAATTTCCGCGATTACGGCATCGGCGCGCAAATCTTAAACGACCTCGGCGCGCGCAAAATCCGTCTGCTGACCAATCGCCCGCCGCGCATCAGCGCGCTCGAAGCATTCGATTTGGAAATTGTCGAAACAGTGAGTTTATGAAAGTGAAAAACTAAAAGTGAAAAGTGAAAAGTTTATGCCTGAACCACTTTTATTTTCTCAAATAATTCCTTAACTTTTAGTTTTTCACTAAACAAAGAATGTCGGAAGAAAACAACAAAATCGAAGAACAAACCGAAGCAACCGACGCGCAGAACGCATCGGCAATCGAAGCAAATGCGCCCGCGACCGTTGCCGAACGCCGCGCTTTTTTCACGCGCCGCCGCGTCGGTTACTCGCTCGGGTTTCTCGCACTTATTTTGGTTCTGCTCTCGGTTTTGTCCGTTGTTCTTTACCGCACCGGTTATTTCGACAATCGCATCAAAGAGCAGTTTGTGGCGAAAATGAACGACATCGGCATTGTTTTCAGCGCCGACGTTTTCCGCGTTCGCATCGCGCCGCTTCGACTTGAATTGAAAAACGCGACTTTCCACGACAAGCTGACGGGCGACAAATTGTTTTTCGTTCGTCAAGCCGACCTCAATTTAAGCGTTACAAATCTTTATGCGTGGCAGCTAAGCCGCGACATTAAAGTTGAGACGACCGATATAAACGGCGTCGAAGCGTGGGTGAAATTTGACGAAAACGGCAATTCAAACTTTTCAAATTTGAACTTGGTGCAAGACCAAGCCGGCACGCGCGTCAATTTTAAATACGATTCGGCGAAATTTTCCGTCAAAGACGGCATCGTCCATTTCGGCGACGTTTCGCACAAAATTTCCGGCGACGCGCGCAACCTTTTGTTTCTTCTCGAACCGGAAAATGCTCTCGTGCCTGACGAGCAGAAGCGTTATCGGTTTGATGTAACTTCGACCGATTCAAATCTTGTTTATGACGACCGAAGCACGCTGGAAAATATAGACGTGCGCGCCAAAGGCATCGCCGACAGCTACGGCGCGGAAATCAGCGAGTTTAAGTTAGGCTCGCCCGTTGGCGAAGCGAGTTTGAACGGAAAACTGACTGATTGGGAACGGCTGCAATACGATTTTGATGTCGATTCGACCATTGATTTAACGCAGACTTCGACGATTTTTCCATTAGGAACGGCGATTCGGGGTGTCGGCAATTTTTCGGGCAAGGTTACGGGCGAAGGCGAAAACTGGCGCGTCGAAGGCGGAATTCAATCGGACGCGCTCGCCGCATCGAACATTCGCTTAAAAGGCTTGAAAGTTGACGCGACGGTTGCGGGCGAAAATTCGATGTATGAAGCCAACGGGAAAGCCATCGCCGAAATGCTCACGTTTGAAGATTTCAAAATAGATTTTCCGCAGATGGTCGGCAACATTCGCGGCACTGGAACTGACTTTAAATGGTTCGGCGAGCTTCAGGCGGCGGCGGCGAAATCTCCTCTCGGAACAATCGCCGGACTTTATGTAACCGATGCCGTCGGCGAATACAAAGATAGTCAATTGCGGGCGAATTTAGGAAACATTCGCGCCGGAAGTTTTACTTCGGCGGACGCGAGCGTTCAAGGCTTGCAAGCCGGAAACGTCAGAATTTTCTCGGACGATAACCGCACGGAAGTTTCAGCGCCTAACTTGCGCGCGGGCGTTCTTAAAGCCGGCGGCGCGACCGTCAGAAGCGTTGGCGCGGGAAATTTGAAACTCACAAAGCGCGGCGCGCAGACCGATGTGAGCGCCGGAAATTTGCGCGCCGGCTCGATTGACAGCGGCGACACAAAGCTGCGCGGCGTCGATGCGGGAAATTTGAAATTGTCCTCGCGCGGCAATCAGACGGGTTTGACAGCCGGAAATCTGCGCGCCGGTTCGATAGACATTGCCGACGCGAGACTGCGGGGCGTTAATTCGAGCGATTTCCGTCTAAAAAACAACGGCGGCAGAACGGACGTGAGCGCGGCAAATTTGCGCGCGCAGAGCGTGGAAGCTAAGGGCGCGCGCGTCAGAAACTTGAACGCACGCGGCATCAACATTCAAAGTCGAAACGGCTCGACAAATGTGCAGGCAAATAATGTTCAAGCCGACGGCTTAAACGCGAGCGGCGCAAACGTCGGCGCGTTAACGGCGTCGGGCGTCGAAGTAAAAGACGGCGGAAACGGAACGGAAGTTTTCGCCGACAATCTGCGCGTGGCGAAAGTCGAAACCGACGCGGCAATTTTGGGCAGCCTCAACGTTGCGGGCGTGCGAATGACAATCAGGCAAGGCAGAATCGAAGCGCGCGCGGGCGGCGAAGTCAACGCCGGAAACATTGCCTTAACGAACTCCGCCGTCGATGGCGGCGGAAATCTGCAAGCCGTTAAATTATATAAACCCGTTTTCATACTCGAACCGTCGGGAAGTTACCGCGCGAGCGCCGACATGAGCTTGGGCGGCGGCGTTCTGGGCAGCGTCAAATTAGGCGCGGCGCGCGCGTCCGTCGTCGCGCAGAATAATCAAGTCGCGCTTAACAATTTGACCGCCGACGTGATGGACGGCTCGATAAACGGCAACGCCGTAATTGCTCTAAATAAAACGGGACGCTCGCGCATCGACGCTGCGTTTGCCGATTTGGATTTGTCGAAACTGCTCGCGCTTCAAGGCGGACGAATCGTTCCGATTGAAGGCAAAACGACGGGAAACGCGAATCTGACTTTCGCGGGAACGAACTTTAAAACCGCTTCGGGAACCTTGAATGCCGATTTTGCCGCAAATGCCGGAACTGCCGAACGCGGGCTTGTTCCGGTCAACGGAAGGTTAGGCTTGCGCGCAACGAACGGACTTTTCAACGTCGATTATGCCGATCTGAACACGGAAAAAAGTGCGATTGACGCGAGCGGGCAATTTGATTTGAGCGGCAATAATTCCAACTTAAATCTCGCTTTAAATTCTACCGACGCGAGCGAAATCGAGCGAATAATCAGAGTTTTAAACATCTCGCCGGAACTCGAAGCAAGGCTTGACCAGTATCAGGCGCAGTTTGCCGGAAACTTTAATTTTAAGGGAAATCTGACGGGCAATCTTTCAGACCCGACAATCGATGGGCGCGCGTCAATTGACTCACTGATTTTGCGCGGGCGTAATCTCGGTTCTGTGGCGACGAATTTATTTGTCTCGTCCGTTGGAATCGAACTGCGCGACGGCGTTTTGCAAGAGCCGAACGGCGGCGGAAATCTCGCCTTTAACGTCAACGTTCCGAGCGTCGGCACGAACAACATCTCTGTTCAAGCCAAACTTAATAACGTAAACACGGGAAATTTAATCGCGGCGCTGCCCGTCGATTTGCTGCCCGCGCAGCTTAAAAATTTCGACGCGCAGACTTCCGGCACGATAAACGTTTCGGGAATTCCCAATGCTTTGCAGGGCGAAGCCAACATTTCTTCAAACAAAGGAACGATAAACGGTCAGCCGTTCGACGGTTTCGAGGCGAAAGCGACCTTTGCCGGAACGCTCGTCAATCTCGAAAATTTCCAAGCGCGCTTCGGAAATGGATTTCTCAAAGCAAACGGAACTTATCAAACCGACACGACGGCTTTTAATTTCGACGTTACGGGCAAAGACATTGCCGTTGCGCGTGTAACTCCGTTTCTGCCCGCCGGAACTGATTTGTCGGCGATAAACGGCATCGTCGATTTGCAGGCGAAAGCGACGGGCATTGTCGACGAGCCGAAAACTTATGACATCAATTTTAACGGCGTCGGGCGCAACGTCGTCATCAACGAAAACAACTTAGGCGAGGTAACTTTTGCGGGAAGAACGGAAAATCAGCAACTGAACGCGAATTTGACCGCGAATTTTCAAGGTCAGCCGCAGGCGATTACGGCGAACGTCAACTTCGCCGACCCGAATTTGCCGTTTCGCGCCGAGACGACTTTTAACAACACCGAGTTAGCGCCGTTTATCGCGCTCGTTCGCCCGCCCGAAGAAGTTTCGATTACGGGGCAGGCGACGGGCAGAGTTTTTCTGCAGGGCAATCTTTCGGTTTTGGGCGCGGACGGCAAGCGCACGTTTTCGACCGATAATTTAGCGGGCGCGGCGGAGTTTAACCAGTTCGGTCTGCAAATCGGCGACACGCCGCTGGTTGCGTCCGAGCCGGTCGCCGTGCGCTTTAATTCGAAGGAAATTGTCATCGAGAACGCGAAATTCTCCGGCAGCGGCACGAACATCGTCGTCAGCGGCACGAAGGCTCTGACCGAAGACGGTGTGAACAATTTATTCGTTGACGGCAAAATAAATTTGAGCGTCTTTAACGCGCTCTCGAAAAACACTTTCGCGTCGGGTTTTGCTACGGTTTCGGTGCGCTTAACCGGCGTCAATCGAACGGCGCGATTGAACGGCACGGCTGATTTGCAGAACGCTTCGGCTTCGGCTTTCGTCGGCTCGCAAAGACTTTCGCTTGAACGCATACGCGGGCGCTTAATGTTCACGTCAAATCAGGTGCAGATTGAAGAATTAAACGGATTTCTGGGCGGCGGGCGCATTACGGCAAGCGGCGGCGCGACGCTCGAAGGCTTGCAGTTGCAAGGCTTTCGCCTTAACGTCAGCGGCGAAAACATTACCGCGCCGCTGCCGCCGGACTTTATTACGACGGGAAATGCGAATATCGAATTCAGCGGCAGACGCGAGGCGACGGGAGTGATGAATTCGCTGATTGCCGGAGATTTTATCGCGCGGCGCAGCGTTTATACCAAAGACATCGACATCGCCGATTTTATCAGCGGGCGGCGCGAAGGTTCACTGGCGGAAAGCGGCGGTTCGTCGTCTTCATCCGCTTCGTTTATCGGCGTGCCGAATCTCGACATTCGCATCGAAGGACGCGACGCGCTCGTTGTGCGCAACAACCTCGCGGATTTGACGGCTTCGGCTTCTTTGCGCGTTACGGGCGACACGGAATATCCGCAGGTTTCCGGCAGAATTACAGCCAACAGCGGCACGATAATTTTCCGTAAAGACCGCTACGAAGTTCAGCGCGGCGTGCTGGAATTTCCGCCGAATACGACCATCGAGCCGTTCATCAATCTACAGGCGACGACCGAAATTCAGGGCTATCAAATCATCGTCAATTTAATCGGCGAACTGACCAATACCGATGCCTTAAATGCGACGGTGCGCTCATCTCCGAACTTGCCGCAAGCCGACGTTATTTCCCTGATTACGACGGGAAGCCTTGCAAATACCGACACGGGAATTCCGACGCTCGCGCAATCGGGCATCAACACGGCGGCGGAAATTTTGACCGACGAGCTGATTAACAATCCGCTCAGCAAGGCGACCGACAAGCTGTTCGGCTTGAACAGATTCGAGATTGACCCGATTATTTCCGGTCAACGGCTCAACCCGTCGGCGCGTCTGACCGTCGGCAGACAAATCAACAAAAATCTTCTGATAACTTATTCCACGAATTTGTCCGAAGACCAAAATCAGGTTTTAGCATTAGAATATCGCGTCTCGAACCGCCTTTCGTTCGTCGCTCAATACGAGCAGCGTTCGTTGAGCAATGTTACGCGCCAGAACAAAAATTTTAACTTTGAAATTCGGCTTAGAAAAAGATTTTAGAAAAATGGTTTTAACGGAAAATGGAAAACGGAAAATGGAAAATACGGGAAACCACAATTTTCGTCGTTCGTCGTCCGTCGTTTATCGCTTGATGTTTATCATTCGTCGTTTGTTTTCCGCTTTCCATTTTTCGCCGTCAAACGCCAATTCTTTATTTACCATTTACCATTTACCATTTACCATTAAAAAAACGTTTTCCGTTTTTTCACGTTTCGCCGTTCTGATTTTGTTTTGCGGTGTAGCTGTTTTTGCGCAGACGAACGGCAGTAAATACGAAGACAGAACGATTTCAAACGTCGATGTCGCTTTTGAACGCGCGGGCGCGGACGAGGCGGCGAAAGAGCAGTTTCGGCTTGTCGCGCGCGGCGCGTTGGGCGAAAAGTATTCCGCCGTCCGCGTCCGCGACGCTATCGAAGCTCTTTATAACACGGGCAGAATCGTTTCGGTTTCCGCCGTCGAAGCGAGCGAAAACGCGGCAAATTCCGGCGTCAATCTGCGTTTCGTTCTGCGCCGCAAAGTGCGCGCCGAGCGCGTCAATATCCAAATCGGCAACACTGTCGGCGAAGCCGTAACCGAGCAGCAGCTTCTTTTGAAATTGAATTTACTTAACGCCGGAACGGACGTTACCGAGCAGACTTTAAACAGCAACGTCGATTTGATTTTGGATTATCTGCGCGAGCGCGGCTATTTCAACGCGCAGGTTACGCCGACGCAGACGCCGCTTGCCGCCGACCCGACAAAAGTTGCCGTAACTTTCAACGTCGTGCCGAACGCGCAGGCGACGGTCGAGAATTTTAATATAAATATAAAAGGTTTTGACGCGGCGAAAGTGCGCGAGAAACTGGAACTCTCGCCGGGCGAGACGTATTCGCGCGAACAGCTCGACGCGGACGTTGCGAAAATCCGCAAAGCGCTGCGCGAAGAAAAATATCTTGCGCCCGAACTCGAAGAAGCGCGCGTGGTTTATAACCGCGAAAAAAACTCGGTCGGCATCGAGCTGAACGGCAAAGTCGGCGCGACCGTTAATATAAAAGTCGATACGGGCGACAAGAAAAAATTGAGCGATAAAACGCTGACCAAATTGCTTTCAATCAAACGCGAAGGCACGCTCGATTACGCGGCGATTATCGAAGGCTCGCGCCGCCTGCGGAATTATTATCAGGAACGCGGCTATTTTTTCGCCGAAGTTACGCCTCTTTGCGCCGTTCTGCCGGAATTTGCCGAAAATGAAGCGAGCGCCAACGCCAATCAAACCGAAGTTTTGTGCGGCGCTCTCTCCGGCGCGGATTTGACCGACCGCGTTGTTGACGTGCGCTATAAAGCCGACTTGAGCCGCCAGTTAAAACTCGTCGATATTCGCATCGAAGGCACGGACAAAATAACTGCCGCCGACGTTCAGAGCGTTTTGAAAACGCAGAAAAAAAGTGCTTTCGGCGCGATCCCTTTCCTCGGTTACGGGCGCGGCTACACGAGCGGCGAGATTTTGGAAGACGACCGACGAACACTGCAATCGCTTCTGCGTGAACTCGGCTATAGAAGAAATATCGTTACTGTTCGTCAGGGCGTTTCGCCGAACGGCGAAGATTTGATTATCACGTTCGTCGTCGAAGAAGGCATCCCGACCAAAATTGCCGACGTTTCAATCGAAAACAACAAGGCTTTTACGAGCGCCGAGCTTCTCGCCAAACTGCCCGATTTGGCGGGCAAAAATTTTTCGCGCGCCCGCGCCCGCAACGGCGTAAAAAAACTCGCTGAATTTTATTCCGAACAAGGTTTTTACGACGCGAAAGTAAATTATTCGCTCGTCGAGATTCCGCGCGCTGAAAACGCGACGGAAGAACAAGTCAAAGTCGTCTATAACCTGCAAAACGAAGGCAAAAAGGTTTTCATCAACCGCATTCTCATCAACGGCAACGATTTGACGAAAAACGCGGCGATTTTGCGGGCGATAAACTTGCGCCCCGGCGACGTTCTGCGCGCGACTGATATTTTCGCCAGCGAACAGAATCTTTACGGAACGGACGCTTTCTCGCTCGTCGAAATCAAACCCGAACCGGCGGGCGAAAGGGACGACGGCAGCGGACGCCTAAGCGACATAATCATCAACGTCGAAGAACAAAAACCGCGCTTGATTACATACGGCGGCGGCTTTTCGACCGATTTTGGCGCGAACGGATTTTTCGATATTCGACATTTTAATCTATTCGGCAAATTGCAGCAGGGCGGCGCGCGCGTTCGCGCAAGTCGATTGCAGCAGCTCGTCCAAATCGATTACATCAACCCGCGCTTTATGCCGGACGGAAAAAATCGCTTCTCGCCGCTCACCTTTACCGCGCAGTATCAGCGCGACTCGACCGTTACGCGCTTTTTCCGCACGTCGTTCGATAAAGGAACGTTCGGCATCGTGCAGAGAGTTGACGAAGAAGGCAATCCGATTGACGTATTCGGCGAGAAAACCGGCAGCCCGACGATAAACCGTCTAACCGTTCAAGTCGAAACCAGCCGCACCATTAGCCGCAAATATCGCAGCGTCGTCTTCGGGCGTTTTCGTTTTGAAGACGTCCGGCTTTTCAACATCGAAAGTCTTTTAATCAAGGATTTACTTCAGCCGGACGAGCGCGTGCGAACTTCGGGCTTGGGTTTGAATTTCGTTTTCGACACGCGCGAAAACTGTTCGATAAAATACACCTTGCTCGAAATCATTCAAAAAGGCGACCCGGGCGAACCTTGCCGTTATAATCCGGGCGACCCGACGCGCGGCAATTATATTACGGCGGATTATAATTTCTCGTTGCCCGCGCTCGGCGCAAACATCGGCTTTCATAAATTTCAAGGCTCTTACAATACTTTTTACACAATTAAAAAGCTGAACAACACGACGTTCGCCGGACGCACGATTCTCGGCTTGGCAAGCGTTTTTTCGCGCAGCCGCAGTTTTACAAGCGCGCAGTTTCCGGGTCTTGAAAACATTTTGCCGATTAGCGAAAGATTTTTCGCGGGCGGCTCGACAACCCTGCGAGGTTTCGAGTTTGAAGGCGCGGGACCGCGTGTCGTTGTTATGCCGCAGGGAATTTTTCGCAACGCAAAAGGCGAGATTGTAACTTTGAATCCGTTCACGATTCCGTTCGGCGGAAACGCTCTTGCGATTGTCAATCTCGAAGCGCGAGTGCCGCTGACCGAACGTCTGCGCGTCGTTCCGTTTTACGACGGCGGCAACGTTTTTCGCAGCGTCGGCGATATTTTCAAAAAGCTGACAATCGACCCGAACGACGTTTTCCGCCAAAATCTGAACGCGCGCTGGACGAACACCGTCGGTCTCGGCTTCCGCATCAAAGCGCCGGTCGGCGGCGAATTTGCCGTCGATTTCGGTTATCTGCTTAACCCGCCGCGATTTATTATTCCGCAAACCGAAGTGCCGAACACCATTTTCCAGCTAAAACGCGAGCGCATCCATTTCCGATTCACGCAGGCTTTTTAATTTCAATTAGGAAGTTACGCACGGTTAGTGCAGAAGCCCGCACGAAGTAAGGGCGCAAATAGACAATGCCCTTACTTCGTGCGGGCTTCCGCAAAAAAATCTCAGTTGATGGCTGCCGAAGAAATAATGTGGCTTTCGTCGATTTCGATGACGAAGCCGTCGGTTTTTGCAGTCTTTGCAGCGGTTGAATTGACGGGCTTGTTAGTAAATTCCGGTGTCGATAAAATCGTCGCTTCGACAAGCGGCAAGCGGCGCGGCGGCGTTTTCGGAGTTTGAATTTTCTTCTTTTTGCGCTCGTATTTCACGCCATACATCGCTTTGTCGGCGGCGATGACTATCTGGTCGAGCGTTTCGCCGTGCTGCGGATACGAAGCCGCGCCGAGGCTGACGCCGACGCGCGCGACGCCGTTTTCCGCGCCGCTGCCGCCATCGACGAGCAACTTAAAGTCGCCGACCGCTCGCTCCATTCGTTTGCACAAATCCGCCACGCCGTCGTCGCTCATCTCGGGCGCGATGATAACAAATTCGTCGCCCGCGTAACGCGCCAGAAAATCATATTCGCGCAGCTCGCCGCGCATCACTTTTGAAATTTCCTTAAGCAGTTTATCGCCCGTCTTGTGTCCGAAAGTGTCGTTGACGGCTTTAAATCCGTCGAGGTCGAGCATCAAAAGCTGAAAATTGCTTCCGGTTCTGCCCGCGCGCGCCGTTTCTTTTTCAAACTGTATCTGAAGACTGCGCGCGTTCGGCAAGCCGGTCATCGGGTCGGTCAGAGCTTTCGATTCGGTCGCCGCGTGCTGCTGCGATGTCCGAATAGCGTCGGACGCGATGCGCGCAAGGGTTTCGAGCAGACGGAGATGTTCTTCTTCGTAAGTTTCGATAACGCACGAATAAAGCGAAACCGCGCCGAGCAATTTGTTGTCGGCGACAAGCGGAAACGAAATCATTCCCGCGTATTCTTCGGCAAGCTCGGCTTGGTCGAAAGCGAAATCAAGCGCCGGGTCAACGTCAATTACGGGTTGGCGTTTCGCAAGCACGAAACCGCTCGCGCCTTCGCCGGATTTGATGGTTTTTGCGCCGAGAATTTCGCTGTTTTTCCCCGCCGCGTGCGCCGCCCGCGCCTGCTCGCCGTCGCTCGACAAATAGACAACGCACGAATCGAACGGCACGAACTCGCCGATTTTTTCGACGAAAAGACAAAGCGTGTCTTCCAAATCCAGCGACGAGCTAAAGACGCGCGCCAGTTCATAGAGCGAAAAAACTTCGCGGTTCGCGCGCTTGATTTGCTCGACATAGCCTTGCCGGTCATTTTTATCGCTGCACGAAAAAACGATGTTGCTGTGCGTTTCGTCCGAGGCATAAGAGAACCCTTGAGCTTCGGCTTCGGCTTCGAGCTGGCGCATATTTCGCAGAAACACGTCGACGATTTTCGGGTCAAACTGCGTTCCGGCGTTATTTAAAAGGAATTTGCGCGCGTCTTCGCGCGAAACCTGCGGGCGATACGGACGCGCGTTGCGCAGAGTGTCGTAAGCGTCTGCAACCGCCAGAACACGAGCCGTCAGCGGGATATCTTCTTTTTCCAAGCCTTCAGGATAGCCGCTTCCGTCCCACATTTCGTGATGATATTTAACGGTCGGCAAAACCGGATACGAAAAATTTACGCGCTCTAAAATCGACGCGCCGACGGACACGTGAATTTTCGTTTTTTCGACTTCGGCGGGCGTCAATCTGCCGGGTTTATTCAAAATATGGTCGGGAATGGCGAGCTTTCCGATGTCGTGCAGCAGCGCGCCGGTGTTTAACGCCTGCAAATCGCCGTCCGATAAATTCAAGATTTTGCCGATGCCGACGGCGTAAATCTGCGTGCGGCGAACGTGTCCGATGCCAACCTGGTCGCGTGCGTCGATTGCCGTCGCAAGAGCTTCGACCGTTGCCAGATGAACGCGGCTCGCTTCGCTGATTTCCCGCGTTTTCTGCGTCAGGCGCGCGACGTGGATGCGATAGGCGAGATGACCGACAACGGCGAATGCCAAAATCACGAGACCGAAAAACAAGCCGAATTCCAAAAACGCGCAGTGAAGCGCAAAAACCGCCGTTGCCGCAAACGAATAATTGACAGACGTCAAGGAGAAATTTCCCTTCCAGATTTCAACAAACGGACGCTCGTTCCGCAAAGACAAAAACGCCGACGTTAAAGCCGACGACAAAACGTAATGCGCCAAAATCATCGAAACGGCGGCAGCGGCGAACCAGCCGAATCGAACCGAATTGGCGGCAACGGCGTTTTGCGCGAAACCGCTGCCGTAGTTCAGAATAAAATAAAAAATACTTCCCGCGCCCAATGCTGCGATGACGGCGACTGAAGCGTCGAAAAAGCCGCGTTTTTTATCGGTTGAGTTCTCGTCCGTCAGTGCGTATGCAATCGCGCCGACTGCCGCCGCCAAAACGCCTTGCGGAGTGCCGAGCCAGAGAATCGCCCAAAACACGATTAACTCGCCGAACGTGATTTTTATGCGCTTTTGCGGCGGCACGCTAAGACAATATTGACCGGCGAGCGCCGCGACCGTTAAAGTTACGAGCAGAACTAGGAGCTGCGAAAGTTCGAGCAGGAAGCCTTGATAAATTGCCGAGCCGAAAACGCCGACGCCCGCGAGCAAAGTCAGGCAGAAGAAAATTTTCGTCGGCGAATTGTAACCGGCAAGATTGAACGATAGGAAATTTTTGTTCGGTAAAATATTTTTCACGTTTTTGCAGTTTTTCCGCGTCTGAAATTTTTCGCGGCGAGCGGTTGTCGAATCGTTTTAAGTTCGGCTTGCAAAAGACAAGTCGCGCGAGCGTATAATTCAATAATCGTGCCAATCGCCGACAAAGGCGAAAGCGGCGTGTTTGCGCGGGAAAACGGCGGCGGCAACGCGCGCGTGATATACTCGCAGTTCAGATTAAACGGTCAAAGTGAACGATTATTTTCCAAACTGAACAGTTTCGCCAAATTAAATTTGAGTTTTTTCGGGCAACAAAAATGCCGGTTTAATGTTTCATATAAAGACAAAAAAATTTTCAGCGCGCGAAGAAAAAATTCCCGGCAAACGATTTTCTAAAATTTTAAAATTTCGATTTCGGGCGACATTTAAAAATGCGTCGAATAAAAAATAATCAAATCGAATTTCTGCTCGCGGCTCTCCGGTTGTGCGCGCTCGTTTCTCTCGTCTGCTCTCCCGTTTTTTCGCAGCAGAAGGACGACGTTATTCGCGTCGAAACCGAATTAGTGCCGTTTGAAGTTACGGTTACCGACCGCGACGGCAAAGCGGTGCGCGGGTTGGAAGCAAAGGATTTTCGGATGTTTGAAGACGGCGTGTTGCGGCAGATTGATTTTTTCGAGTCGATAAGGCGCGAGAACGACAGCCGTCCGCTTTCGGTAGTTTTCGCGCTCGACGTTTCGGGCAGTATGACGCCGGAAGAACTCGGAAAACTGCGCGGCGCGATGCACGGCTTTACAAAGCGCCTCGCCGATTATAATTCGTATTTCGCCGTAATGACTTTCGGAATGGACGTAAAAGTCGTCCAATCTTTTACCAATCGGGCGGAAAAACTGGAAAAAACGTTCGAGAAAATTATGCGCGACGAAGACGGTTTATCGACACACGCTTACGACGCGGTTGATGAAGCTGTTCGCCTGCTCGAAAAAAAATCGCCGCCGCGCTTGAAAAATCAATTACCGAAACGCGCCGTCATTTTGATAACCGACGGCTTTCCGGTCGGCGACACGGTTTCGCCGAAAACCGTCATCGAGCGCGCCAACAACGCCGAAACAAGCGTTTATTCAATTATTCTGCCGTCTTTCTCGCGCCTGCAAGCCGACAAAAAGCCGCTTCCGACTTTGCTCGACGCGAGCGGCTTAATCGAGCGAACCGGCGGGCGCGCTTTTTACGCAAACGACAAAAGTTTCGAGCCGCTTTTTAAATCGCTAGCCGAAGAAATTACTTCGTCTTACGTTTTAGCATTTTATCCGAAAACGGAAAATGCCGCCGGAAAGTTTCGACGCATACGAATCGAAGTTGCGAAAGATTTTCAAATCAGACAAAATCGCGCCGGTTACGAGATAAAAAAATAAAAGTAAGAACTGGTTTAACAGAAATAAAACTATTAACTGTTTGCTATTAACTGTTCACTATTTTTCAATAAAAAACTTTTTATCGAAAAACAACGAACAGTTAATAGTTAACAGCGAACAGTTTTTGCACTTTTGTTGATTTTCCGCCGCGCTAATACTCGGATTCTTCTTCGTCGTCCGCCGGCAAATCTCCCGCTTCTTCGGAAATATCCAGCTCAATCGGGTCAAGCCCGACGATTTCCAAATCCGTTCCGCATTCGTCGCACGAGATAATGTCGCCCTGTTCTGAATCGGCGTCGACATAAACGTCTTCACTGCATTCGGGGCAAGTCGATGTTGGCATTTTTTTCCTCTCTCCAAAAATAATATAAATTTTTATTGCGCTTCACTTTAACAGCAAGTGAAAATTTCGGGTATAGTTGTCAATCTAACTTTTTCCCGAACGGTTTGGCAAGAATTTGTTCGACAAAAAAAGTTATGTTTATTTGCCGTCAAATAAAAGCAAAAGTTATATTTACATTCGAGCTTTGCGATTTTTTCTATGCGATTTCCCTTCAAATTAGCCGAAAATAAACAATTCGACGCGGTAGGCTTCGGCACGAACGCGGTCGATTATTTGATTGTCGTGCCGGAATATCCGGCGTTCGATTCAAAAATTCGCCTGACCGAATACGCGCAGGCGGCGGGCGGCGAGATTGCGACGACGATGACGGGCTTAAATCGTCTGGGTTTAAAGACTTCGTATGCGGGGCGTTTCGGCGATGACCGCGAAGGCGATTTCGGTTTGCAGACTTTGCGCGACGAAGCGGTTGACGTAAGTTTTGCCGAGCAAATCAAAGGCGCGCGAACGCAAATCGCGTTTATCGTCATCGACGAGCGCAACGGCGAACGAACCGTTATCTGGGAACGCGACGCGCGACTCTCATACGCCGAAACGGACGCGCCCGTCGAAATTGCGTCGCAGGGCAAAGTTCTGCATTTCACGCCGCACGACACGCGCGCTTGCGTGCGTCTGGCAAGAGCGGCAAAGGCTGAAAACACGATTGTTTCGATTGATATTGATAATTTGTTCGCGGGCGTCGAAGATTTGCTGCCGTTTGTCGATGTTTTTATCTCGTCCGCCGAATTTCCCGAAAAGCTCGTCGGCGTCAAAGACAGAAAAGAATCACTGCGCGAGATAAACCAGCGATTCGGCTGCGCCGTCGTCGGTATGACTTTAGGCGAAAAAGGTTCGCTAATTTTGTGCGAAAACGAGTTTGTTGAAACCGGCGGATTTGATGTTCCGGGCGGCTGCAAAGACACGACGGGCGCGGGCGACGCTTTTCGCGCCGGTTTTCTTTACGGTTTGTTGACGGGTGAAACCATTGAAACGACGGCGGCGATGGCAAATGCCGTTGCCGCGCTCAAATGCCGCGCACTCGGCGCGAGAACCGCTTTGCCCGACGAGCGCGAACTGCTCGAATTTATAAAATCGTAAATTGAATTTAAAGAAATTAGAAGTTACGCAGTTGGATGCAGAAGCCCGCACGCAGTAAGGGCATTCTTATGCTACTGCGCCCTTACTACGTGCGGGCTTCTGCAAAATCAATGTCAACTGCGTAACTTCTAGAAATTTAAAGAAGACAAGCCGCCGCCGAACAATTTTATCTTTACACTTCACTCAAAACGACAATCTCGACGCGGCGTTTGGCTTCGTCGAGAAATTTTTCGATGTCGGCAGCGACTTTTTGTTCGGTCAGTGCTTGATTGATGTTCGCGCGCATTTTGTCGAGTGCCGGCATCAACAGCCCGGGATTTCTGCGTCGAAAATCGGGCGTGAAAACGTCGCGGTAATATTTTGTTTCGTCTTCGGGCGTGATGACGACGAACGAGCGGAAACGAAAATCGAGATATTTTTCAATCGAAACTCGCTGCGCCATCATTCGCTCGAAATTCTCATCCTTGACCGAATCGAAACCGACTAATCTCAAGCGTTTTTCAAATTCGGCGGTTGACGGGAAAAGATTTAAAACGCGCTTTATCTCGGCGTCAACATCCGCCTGCAAAGCGGCGGCGCGCGGAACGCGGTCGGCTTCGAGCGCGAAAAGTCTTTGATTTATCTGAATTTGCAGTGCGCGGTTTAATTCTTCGCTCGTCGGCGGATTGAGCGACGCGTTCGGTATCAAAGCAAGCTGCCACATCAAATCCGAATAAGTTATCAGTTCGGTGTCCGTGCCGTCGCCGACCGTCGCCACGATTTTATCGACCGTTTCCGCAGCGCGACTTTTCACGGGCGAGAACGCCAAAACCAGAAACAGCAAGCCGAAAACGAGTGTGAGATTTTTTATTTGTAATTTCGCCGCGCGCATAATTTAACTTTTTTAAGTTTTTTTAGTTTTCAATGATTTCGATTTTGTGTCAAATACAATCGAAAATGTGTTAAAACTGTTGACAAAATGTTTAAAATCTTTTTTAATTAGATGTGAAGTCCGAAGACTTTTCACATCAGACATTTAAGCCAGCCTTTTTCAGATGACAAATTAAAGCAAAAGTTTGTCGAAATCGCCCGCGCAAAAAGAAAAACCCGAATGTTAGCTCCGAAGCGAATAAAAATCAAATCGGAAACGTATGCTTCCGCAAAAAGCGGCGCGGAAAATTCTAAGTCTGCATCGTCGTCGCGCGAATTGAAGTTTATCGCCGAACTCGGACGAAGTTTGCTTTTCACGGTTCACCCGAAAAAAGTCGCGCTGCGCGTGGCGGAAGCTGTGCGCGCCGAAACAAACGGAAAAGTTTGCGCGATGGTCGTCGAACTCGAGCAAATCGGTTTGATAAGCTGTGCTTTTACTGCGGCTGGCGAGATAAAAACTAATTTTCTGCAAAAGGCGCGTTTTCAAAAATGGCTGGAATTTCTGCCGCCGCAAATATCGACATACAAAGAAAGCGATGAAGAATTTTTGCTTCGAGCAGCGAGCAACGCGCCGCACGACTTTGAATACGTTTCGCCGCTTCATATAAACGGCGAAGTCAAAGGCGCTTTGATTGTCGGTTTCGAGAAAAAGCAAAATTGCACCGAAGCGGCGCAGCGTCTGATTGACGCGGCGACGCAGATGGCGGCGATGAGCGTTAATTTGTCGGCGCATTACGAAGCGACGATAAACACTTCGATAAATCAGGCGAAAGAAGAAAATCGCAAATTTACCGAAGCGGTCGTCGACGCGTTGCCCGTTTCGCTTTACGTGATTGACCGCAATTACCGCATTGTTACGTGGAACAGACATCGGGAAATCGGCAATCAGGGCATTTCCCGCGACGCGGCAATCGGGCGCGACGTGTTTGAAGTTCTGGCGAAATATCCGCACGGAAAGCTGCGGCAGGAATTCGAGCGCGCATTTAAGACCGGACGCATCGAGCGCATCGAGCAGCGGACGATAAACGACGACGGCACGACGAAACACTGGATGGTCAGCAAAGTTCCGATGACGGATGCCGAAAGCGGCGCGGTTACGCACGTCATCACAATCGGCGAAGACGTAACGATGCGCGTCGAAGCGATTCACGCCGCCGGACGCGCCGAAAAACTCGCCGCCGTCGGAAGACTCGCGGCGGGCGTCGTTCACGAAATAAACAATCCGCTGGCGACGATTTCGGCGTGCGCCGAAGCACTTGAAACGAGAGTTGCCGAAGGCGCGTTTGACGAATCCGAAGAAGTCGCGGACTTGCGCGATTATCTGGAACTTATCCGAAGCGAAGCGTTTCGCTGCAAATCAATTACGACCGGCTTACTCGATTTTTCACGAGTGAGAACGGGAAACCGTTTGCCGATAGACGTTGCCGAAACCTTAAAATCTTCGGCGCGGCTTTTGTTTCATCAAAAACGCGCGAACAATATCGAAATAAATATCGAAGCGAGCGAAAATCTGGCGCTTGTCGAAGCCGACGAAGGACAAATCCAGCAAGTTGTCATCGCGCTTTCGACAAACGCGATTGACGCGATGAGCGAGCGCGGCGGAACGCTTACTTTGCGCGCTTTTGCGCAGGAAAATCGCGTCGTCGTCGAAATTCAGGACACGGGCAGCGGAATCGCCGCCGAAAATCTGTCGAAAATCTTCGAGCCGTTTTTTACGACCAAAGAAGTCGGCAAAGGAACGGGCTTGGGTCTTGCCGTCTGCTACGGCATCATCACCGAACACGGCGGGCGTTTAAGCGTCCGCTCAAACGTCGGCACGGGAACAACCTTCACGATGTTTTTACCGATAAAAAGTTGACAGAAGTTTGGCGAGTTTAGCGAGTTGACCGAGCTTTAAAACTCGCCGAACTCGCCGAATTCGTCAAACTCGCCGAACTCAAAATTATGCCAAAACTCCTAGTAGTTGACGATGAAAATAATCTGCGGCTCGTCGTGCAGAAGGAAATGACCAGACAGGGACACACGGTCGAAACCGCCGCCGACGGCGAAGCGGCGTGGGCGCTGCTCGAAGAACAGGATTTCGACGTTTTGCTGTGCGATATAAATATGCCGCGTCTCGACGGTTTGGGCTTGCTGCGCCGGATGCGCGAGCGGGCGCAGAATCCGCCGGAAATTATAATGCTGACCGGACAGGCGACGGTCGAATCGGCAATCGAAGCGATGAAATTGGGCGCATATGATTATCTGACAAAGCCGTATCGCATCAACGAACTCGGTGCGCTAGTCGTCCAAGCTGCCGAAAAGCAGAAACTGAAAATCGACAATCAAAGATTGCGCGCGCAAATCGAGCGGACGACGAATCAGAATATGCCGGAAATCGTCGCCGAATCCGCGCAGATGAAGGAAGTTCTGCGCCTTGTTCGCCGCGTCGCCGCATCCGACACATCCGTTCTTGTAACGGGCGAATCGGGAACGGGAAAAGAACTTATCGCGCAGGCGATTCACCGCCTTAGCCCGCGCAGCAATAAAACTTTTATCGATTTAAATTGCGCGGCTTTGCAGGACACGCTTCTTGAAAGCGAATTATTCGGACACGAAGCGGGCGCGTTTTCCGGCGCAAGAGCCAGAAAACTCGGACTTTTTGAAATCGCCGACGGCGGCACGATTTTTCTCGACGAAGTAATGGAAATGCCCGCGCAGTTGCAGTCAAAATTGCTGCGCGCGCTTGAAACACGCACGTTTTTCCGCGTCGGCGGCGTCAAAAAAGTGGAAGTTGACGTTCGCCTTGTCGCCGCGACAAACCGCGACGCGATGCAGTCGATTTCGGACGGCACGTTTCGCTCCGACCTGCTTTACCGCATCAACAGCTTTGAAATTCACTTGCCGCCCCTGCGCGAACGCCGCGAAGACATCGAGCCGCTGGCGCGCTACATTCTGCAAAAAATCGCCGGACAAAACGCGCCCGAACTCGCGCCGCAAACCGTCGACGCGCTTTGCTCCTACAGTTGGACGGGAAACGTCCGCCAATTGAGAAACTGCTTGGAGCGCGCTGTTTTACTGGCAGACAACGGCATCATCACGACAAAAGAGCTGCCGCCCGAAGTCGTCTGTAAATCAAACGAACAACGGAGCGTCTCGGTCAGCTACAACGGCGCGGCAAATGAAAACGGCGCGACAAATTCGTTCCACAATTCCGCGCCCGCCGCGCTGCACGAAATGGAAAAACAGCAGATATTAAAGGCGTTGGAGCAAACCGGCTGGCATCGCGGAAAAACGGCTGAGCTTTTGGGAATTTCATCTTCGACGCTTTACCGGAGACTCAGAGAATACGATTTGGAAACCAGATAGAATCTTAAATTAAACAAAAAAGAAACAGGATGCGGACAAACGCGGATTCGGCAGATTGTTACGGACTTATTTCAAATAATTTATCCGTGAAAATCCGCATAAATCCGTCAAATCCGCGTCCTGTTTCTTTTATTATCTTCTAAGCCGCGCTTCGACGTTGTTTGCTTTCAGCGAATTTCCCGTCGCGCGCTGCAAGTCGGCGATTGATTTATTCAGTTCGGTTTGCGAGCGTAATTCGACGCTGCGCGCCGTCGTCAACGCGGTTTGCCGGTCTAAAACCTGATAAATGTTCGATTGTCCGGCGTCGAGTTTTCGCTGCTCGGAAGCGTATTGCTTTTCGCTGTTTTCGCGCGCGAGCGTCGCGGTTCGCAATCTGGCTTCGGCGCTGATGACCGCCTGCAAAGCGTTTCGCACGTCGACTTGTATGTTTTGTTCGACCTGTTCGCGCTGTGTTTTTATTTGTTCGCTTTGCACGAGAGAACGTCCGAGCTGCGCTTTCGCCGTCGTGTTGCGCAGCGGCAGATTGAACTGAACACCAGCGCGATATGTCGGGTAGCGGTTGGCGAAAATATCAGTAACGGTTGAAGCCGAGCCGCCGATGCCTTGCAGAAAAGTTTGCTGCTGCGCGGCTTGCGTTTGTTGTCGAAGCAGGCACGCTTGAAAATCGGCGGGCGTCTGTGTGTTCGCGTCGCAAATTTGCGCGAACGGGCTGCGGAAATTCGGGTTCTGGCTTCCGCCGATTCCCGCCGACGTATAACTTGCAATCAAATCAACTTGCGGTTTTGTCTGCTCGCGCAAAAATCTCCGTTCGATTTCGTTGATGTCGCCTTGAACTTTGTTGATTTCGATTTCGGGACGATTTTGCAACGCCAAACTCAACGCTTCAGGCAAACTTGTGCGCGGCGCGTCCAAATCAATTGAATCGGTCGGCACGATTGATTCGCTCCAAAGCGTGTCCTTGCGGCTTTCGGCAATCAGATTTTTCAGGGCGTTTTCGGCGCGGTTCACGTCTTCCAAAGCGGTATAAACATTTTGCTCGATGTTGGCGACCTGCGTTTGCGCCGCGATTATATCAATCGGCGCGAGCTGTCCTTCGGCGACGAGACGCCGGTTGTGTTCGAGCTGTTCTTTCGAGTCTCTAACCGCGTCGCGCTGCACCTGCAAATTTCTTAAAGTGTAAGTCAAATCCCAATAAGCGCGCTGGACATTCGTGATTGTGTCAATCGAACGCTGGCGAAACTGCGTGTCGGTCAACGAAAGATTACGCTTTGCAATGTCAATCGTCCGGCGCGGCGCATCGAAACGGCGTCCGCGAAAAAGCGGCTGCGTAACAGAGAACGTCAAACTCGTGTTTGTCTGCGGACTTAAAATCGAAATCGGATTGTCGCTGCCAAGCCGCGAATTGTTTCCGGTTACGTTAAAAATCGTGCCGTATTTTTTGATAAACGCTTGAAAACCGACGTTGCCGACAAACGAATTTGTCGTCGTTGTTTTGTTCGTGCTGAAAATCGAGACGTTCGGCACAGTCGCGCGTTCGTAATAAGTTTGCCCTGTAAAACGCGGGTCGTAAAAACCGTTCGCCGACTGCAAATCGAACTCGGCGAGCCGCACGTTTTGCCGCGAAACTTCGATGTCTTTGTTATTTTCTAGTGCCTTTGCAATCGATTCGTTCAAAGAAAGCGGCAACTGTCGCATCATATCCACACCGACGCGCCCCAATTCCGGCAAGCTCGTATCGTCGTTTTTATAATTCGGCGCAACGGCGGGAACGCCCCGCAAATTTTCCGGCTGAACCTTCTGCGCGTCGTCAACCGGCGGCAATTCGGGCGTCGGTTTTGTTTCGACAGTCGGCGACGGAACAGGTGTCGGCGTTGCGTCCTGCGCCTTCGCGTTTCCGAAACTCAAAAGAAAAATAAATACGAATGATAAATATAAATGCCTGTTCATAATTTGTAGGGGCGACGGCTTGTCCTCGCCCGCATTCT
>JAABUN010002791.1_pt1 | contig 29454 bp, 31 predicted proteins | sample 5559311 | NCBI WGS metagenome assembly JAABUN01 (sample SAMN10711877, study PRJNA513370) | rock metagenome | isolation source: Antarctica rocks | place: Antarctica: Victoria Land, Siegfried Peak sud | reverse complement strand
CCCACCACCTGCAGGGCCGGCTCCGCCGGACCTGCAGGTGGTGGGGGCGTCGGCGTCAGCCGTTCCTCAAGCTCCGAGGAAGGGATCGAGCGCAGCGAGATCCCTGACGAGGAACCTCACCAAAGCTCGTCGGTGTAGGTGTCGGTGCCGGGGATGGTGGCTCGGAACGGGGCCACCCAGACCAACTGGCCCAAGCCGGCCTCGGCGAACCGGCCGCCGAGGCCGCCAAAGGTGTCGGTCCAGGTGGCCGGGAGGTCGTCGTCGACGAACCAGAGCTGGCAGAACCGGTTCTCGGCCTGGTTCGCCTGCACTCCCGCGGCTGCGTCGGTCGGCAGCGGGATGGCGGTCAGCTCGGCCCCCACCACGCCGAGGAGGGGCTGGTCACGAAACCAGTCGTCGACGTCGTCGAGCGACGTGCCGGCGCTCGGTTCGCCGACCACCACCACCACGTACGGCGAGCGGTGGTCGAGGGCCAACTCCACCGGCACGCCGTCAGGCTTCTCGAACTCGGTGCGGAACTTGTACATGAGGGTGTGGACGTGGTCGCGCTCGTCGAACATCCGGTCGTGGTCGTGGAGCCACTGCACCTGGGCGCTTCCCCACTGCATCCACTGGCCGAAACCGCCGGCCAGCACCCAGTAGAGGGCGAGGTAGGAACCGGTTGCGGGATCGGGGACGACCGGCGAGTCGGCCGGGTACCGGAGCGCCTTGAGGTCCCGGGTGGCCACGAAGCGGGCGCCGCTGATGTTCCAGGCACCGATCATGCAGCCGGCGTAGAAGTGGTCCCGCTCGTACCAGCGGTTGTAGGCCACCTCGTGGCCACGGTGCGGCTCGACGATCGTGACCAGAGCACCGCCCAGACGGACCGGTCGCTCGTTGGTCTTGCCGCTGCCCAGGTCCTGCACGCTGTCCCCCGTGTCGCTGGTTGGAGTCCGTGGCCCGCCCGCCCGACGAGAACACGTTCTCGTTTCAGCATGGCATGGGAGCTCGGCCATCCCGAACTTGTTGGCAGAGCGTGCTGGAAGCAGCGCGTCTAGCCAGCATGTTCGAGGTTGGTCCGTCGGTCGGTCGGTCGTCGCCGGGTGATACGGGGAGCGGCACCTGAGCTCCGGTCAGTTCGCATCGGCGACCGCGGCTTCGATCACCACCGTGGTCGGCACCGTCGGTCAACCCGTCGCAGCGACCGCAGCCTCGATGGCCGCCGCGGTGGCCAGCAGGCGCGCCTCGTGGTGATCGGGAGCCACCAGTTGGAGGCTGGCCGGCATCAACCCACCGGCCGGGACGGGCAGGGCCAGGGCCGGGTGACCCGAGAGGCTCACGGCTGGAGCCGCCGAGTTGGGCGCCAACTCGTGGCTACCGATCCGGGCCGGGTAGGCGACCATGGCCGGCAGGGCCAGCACGCCGACGGCACCGAGCAGGTCGGCCAGCTCGCTGCGCCAAGCCACACGGTGGGCTCGAGCATCGCCCAGCTCGGCTGGCCCGATCGTCTGGGCGAAGGTGAACCGTTCGACCAGGTCGTGGCCCAACCGGCCGGCGTGGTGGCGCCAGACGTCGTCGTTGACCAGGAGGGCCTCGCCGAACAGGACGGTGGTGGCTGCTGCGTGGGCGGCGTCCCAGCCGACCAGGTCGACCTCATCCACGAGGAAACCGGCATCGAGCAGGGCGGAGTCGATGGCCGCGTCGATGGTGGGGTCGGTGTCGGGGAGGCGCACCCGTCCGATGGTCGGTGAGGCGGTGAGGTCGCCGTCGGTGAGGCGCGGGTCGAGGAGGGTGGCCCCGGCGGCCAGCTCGGCCACGGTGCGAGCCAGCACCCCCATGGCGTCGAGGGTCGGCGCAAGGGGCCGGACGCCGGCCATGGGTACCACGCCCCACGTCCCCTTGAGGCCGGCGATGCCACAGCACGCGGCGGGAGTGCGGATCGAGCCGGTGGTGTCGGTCCCGATGCCGATGTCGGCCTCACCGGTGGCCACCGCCACCGCCGAGCCGCTCGACGAGCCGCCGGGAACCCGGCGTGGGTCGAGCGGGTTGACCGGCGTGCCGTAGTGCGGGTTCACGCCCGACGAACCGAAGCACAGCTCGTGCAGGTTGGCCTTGCCCACGATCCGGGCTCCGGCCGCACGGGCACCGGCCAGGCACACGGCGTCGACCGCAGCAGGCTTCGCGGCGCCGGCCACGGCGGGGGACCCGGCGGTGGTGACCACGCCGGCCACGTCGACGCAATCCTTGACCGCTAGGCGGAGCCCGTCGGGGCGGGCCAGCGGGTCGGCGTCGGGGTCGAGCCGGGTGATCCAGGTGGCGTCCGGTCCCGCGGGCGGCTCATCGGGCATCAGGCGACGGTACCGATCGGGGATCAGGGCGTCAGTGGCCCGACCACGTCGGGGGGCGCCTCTCCAAGAAGGCAGCGATGCCCTCGGCGGCGTCGGCGGCGTCCAGGTTGTCGACCATCACCCTCGAGGCGTGGGCGTAGGCATCGACGAGAGGCAGGTCGCGCTGGCGCCACCACGCCTCTTTGCCGATGGTCACCGCGTGCGGAGACTTGGCGGCGATCTGCTCTGCCAGGGCGGCGGTGGCGGCGGCGAGCTCCTCGTCGGGGACCACCCGGTTGACCAGGCCGATCCGAGCGGCGTGATGGGCGCTCACCAGGTCGCCGGTGAGCAGCAGCTCCATGGCGTGCTTGGGGACGACGGCTCGCGAGACGGCCACCATGGGCGTCGAGCAGAACAGGCCGATGTCGACACCGGGCGTGGCGAAGCGAGCGGACTCGCCGGCCACGGCCAGATCACAGGACGCCACCAGCTGGCAGCCGGCGGCGGTGGCCACTCCGCCCACCCGGGCGATCACCGGTTGGCGCAGGCGGGTGATCCGCACCATCACGTCGGAGCACCGGGCGAAGAGTCGCTCACGGAACGCCGGATCGGGATCGTCGGCGATCTCGCGCAGGTCGTGGCCCGCACAGAAGGCGGGACCGGCTCCGGCCAGCACCACCACGTGGACGGACCGATCGTCATGCACGTCGGCCAGGTGGTCGGCCAGCGCGCCGAGCATCGCCATCGACAGGGCGTTGCGCGACCTCGGCCGGTTCAGCGTGAGCGTGGCCACGTGGTCGTGGTCGTTGCGCACCACCGGCCTCTCATCGACGTCACCCATGCACCGAACGTACTGCCACCTCGAGGCCGCCCCGGCACAGCGACCGCTCCGCCTGCCCGTTCTGACCGATCTTTCGGTCAGCTGGTGGAGCCGGCCCAGTGGGCGGAGAGGTCGCCCATGAGGTCGATGGCGAAGTGACGCCGGGCGAAGTGCCAGGTGCCCGAACCGTCGGCCTCGAAGCGGTCGACGTAGCGGCCGGCGATGATCGGCTGAAGGGCGAAGCTATCGGCGGCCTGGAGCACGAGGTAGGACGACCGGGCCGTCACCGATCCGTCGGTCGTCGGCTCCTCGATGACGGTGTCGACCACTAGGTGCTTGGTGCGAGGGCTGCCGTCGTAAAGCCGGGCGCCCTTGGCGTAGAACGCAGCGATGGCCTCGGCGCCGGCGACGAAACCGGGGGCGTCGACGTCGCCGGCGGCCAGCTCGGCTCGGGCGAACAGCTCGCCGACCCCGGCGAAGTCGCCGACGTCGATGCGCTCGCAGTAGCGGCCGAGCAGGTTGCGGATCTGGTCAGGCCCGCTGAGGAACACCATCAGGCGAAACCCGACTCGGAGATGGCTCGGAGCAGGGCGTCGGACTGGAGGCTGGGGAGGACCGAGCCGCCGTCGACCACGATGGTCTGGCCGGTGACGTAAGACGCGGCATCGCTGGCCAGGAAGGCGATGACCTCGGCCACCTCGTCGGCGGTGCCGATGCGACCGGCGGGGGTGCCGGACTCGGCGGCCAGGCGCCACTCGGGGTTGGCCACCACGATCTCGGTGAGCGGCGTGTGGATCATCCCGGGCGCCACCGCGTTCACCCGCACCGCGGGCGCCAGCTCCAGCGCGGCGTTCTGGGTGAGGGCCAGCACGCCCGCCTTGGCCGCCGAGTACGGGCCCTCGCCTCGGGTCGGGCGGATCCCGGTCAACGAGGAGTTGTTCACGATCGACCCCCGCCCGGCGCCGACCATGATCGGCGCTGCGGCCCGCATGCCGTGGAAGGTGCCGGTGAGGTTGACGGCGATCAAGAGCGCCCACTCCTTGTCGGAGTAGTCGACCAGCGCTTTTGCGGTGCCGATGCCGGCGTTGTTGACCAGGTCGGTGAGCCCGCCCATGGCCTCGGCGGCCTCGTGCACCGCCGCGGTCACGGCATCGCCGTTGCGCACGTCGACCACCGCCGGCCGGCCGCCGACCTCGTCAGCCACCCGGGCCGCCGCCTGGGCGTTGCGGTCCAGCACCGTCACGGTGGCGCCTTCCCGGGCCAGGAGCCGGCAGGTGGCCTCGCCGATGCCGGAGCCCCCGCCCGTCACGATGGCCTGCCGTCCGGCGAACCGCTCGGCGGAGAAGCCGGCCGACGGGGCGGACGGGTCGCGGCTCACGGGTGGGTGCTCACGGCTCGATCTCGACGTCGGTGCCCGAGACCGGCTCGATGACCACCACCGGGTCCTCGGTGAAGACCACCTTGAGACTCGACGGGTCGAGGAAGTTGGCCTCGTCGGCCCGCATGGCCTCCCCGGCCTCGCCGCCCAGCATGGCCACGAAGTCGTCCCACGAGGCGAACTCCTGCACGGCGACGCCGTCCCACCCCGACCGGTCGTCGGGGCGCGAGGGGTGCTGCTCGTAGCGGACGGTTCGGTCGCCCAGCCCCGGCGTGTCGCGGATCAGCGGTCCGTGGCTGTGGTGCCAGTACTGGAGGAAGTCGTCACGGGACATGCCCTCCTTGCGCTTCACGAACGCAAACAGCTTCACCGCGGCCCGCCCACCGCGTCGGTGCTCTGCACCCCACCGCTCACCACGTGGTCAGTCCAACCCGTGCCGTCGAAGTAGCGCTGCTCGTGGCGTCCGGCCGGGTCAGGGTGCCAGCCACCTGCGGCGGCCGACACAGTCGGGTTCTGCCGTGCGTCGACGGCGGACAAGTCCTCGACGGTGATCGTCCCCTTGAGGAACACCAACCAGGGCGCCCGCCACCACACCCGGACTGCGCCTCCCGGCGGTACGTCGACGATGACACCGTTCTTGCCCATCTGGGTGAAGAACAGGTACGGCAGCCACACCTCGACCTGGTACCGGCCGGGCGGCACGGGGACCGGCGTCTGGCCCCACCTGGTCTGGAACGGCGGAGCCCCGTTGATGGAGACCTGGGGCTTGAAGAGCGCCAGCAAGAAGGCGAGAGGGAAGAACGAGGTCTTGACCTCGATGACCGACTGCGGACCCGGGGCGTTGCTCATGGGGCCAGTCTCCACCTTTCGCGATCAACCGTTGAACCAGTGACCGGCGTTGACGCCGATCATCTGCCCGGTGACCGGTTTGGCCAGGGCCGAGGCGAAGTAGACGGCGGTGCCGGCGATCTCGTCGGACCCCGGCAGGTAGCCCAGGCACGTCTCGGCGGCCACCTCGTCGTAGACCTCCTGGAACGGCACCTCGCGCTTGTCGGCCAGGTGGTTGAAGTACCACTCCACCGACTCGCCGTAGATGTAGCCGGGGTGGATGGCGTTGACCCTGATGCCCTTGGCGCCCAGCTCCCGGGCCAGGGTCTTGGTGACCGAGGCCAGCGCGCCCTTCGACGCCACGTAGGCCCCCCAGCGAGGCTGGATCCGCTGGACCGACATCGAGTTGATCATGATCACCCGACCGTCGCCGCGCGCCTCCATGTGGGGGACCACGGCACGGGTCATGGCCAGCGACCCCCAGAGGTTCACGTCCATCGTCTTGCGCCAACGCTCCAGGTCGGCGTCCATGAACTCGGTGTTGTCGCCGCCGTCGTAGGCGTTGTTGACCAGGATGTCGACGCCGCCGAGCTCCGCTGCGGTCCGGTCGGCGGCTGCGACGCACGCCTCTTCGTCGGCGATGTCGCACACCACGGGCAGCGCCCGCCGGCCGAGCGACTCGACCTCGGTGGCCAGGTCCTCGAGGCGGCTCAGCGTGCGGCCACCGAGGGCGACGTCGGCCCCTTCCCGTGCGTAGGCCAGCGAGATGTCGCGACCCATGCCCGGTCCGATGCCCGACACGATCGCCACCTTTCCTTCGAGCAACACGTGGGTCCTCCTGGAGGATCGGGTGACGGGGAAGCGGTCAGGCGTCGAGCGTGAGCTGGGGGACGACCTCGGAGCCGAAGCGGCCGATCTGGTCCACCAGCTCGTCGACCGAGCGCGAGCGCAGGCGGACCTGCACCTGGCCCACGCCGAGCGCCGCGAGCTTCTTGAGCACGTGGGCCAACTTGTCCGGGCTACCGGTGAGCGCGGAGCCGCCGAGGTCCCAGTCGGGGTCGCCGACGTAGGTCGCCCCGATGAGGGCACCGATGTCGAACGGGTCGTGGCGGCCAGCGGCATCGCGCAACTCGGCGATCCGGGCTACGTCCTCGGCGGTGACGGGACCTTGCGGCAGCCAGCCGTCGCCCCGCTCGGCGGCCCGGCGGACTGCGACCTTGGACGAGCCACCCACCCAGATCGGCGGGCCGTCCTCCTGGACGGGCCGGGGGTGCTGGCCCAGGTCGGCCGCCGGCCAGCGCGGTCCGGGCAGCGTCGGGTAGTCCTCGGCAAAGGCGGCGCGGAGCGCGTCGATCGACTCGTCGAGTAGCGCACCTCGCTCGGCGAACGGGACACCGAGCGCCTCGAACTCCCCTTCCACGTGACCGGCGCCCAGGCCGCAGATGATCCGGCCGGCCGACACCACGTCGAGGGTGGCAAAAGCCTTGGCCACCTGCAGCGGGTGCCGGTAGGCGGGCACGTAGACGTGGCTCAACAAGCGGATGTGATCGGTGATGCCAGCCAACCAGCCCAGGGTGGCCACGGTGTCCCACCACTCGGTGCCCATTGCTGGCGCCTTGTCAGCCGGGATGGCCACGTGGTCGCACACGGCCACGTAGGCGAACCCGGCGGCGTCGGCCGCGCGGGCCACCGCAGCTAGCTCGGGCGCACCGGCGTCGGCTTCCCACGCCTCGGCGTAGAGGGTCGACTGCGACTGGATCGGGAGCTGCATGCCGACCGACAGGCGCCCGGCGGGCAGGACGGTCCCCATAGACCTGACACTGTGTCAGATCCGTGCTGGTCGACTGGTCCGTCCCACCCGGTCCCGGCCCACCTCCTCCCGAAGTGGGTTGGAAATGCCGCGCTCTGACACCGGGAATCCAACCCAGTTCGCCGTATCCGACGAAGTGGGTTGGAAACTTCGCGCCATGACACGGGGGATCCAACCCAGTTCGCCGTATCAGGCGAAGGTGTCGCAGCGGGCGGCGTCGCCCGATTCGTAGCCGGTGGTGAACCACTTCTGACGCTCGGCCGCACTACCGTGGGTGAACGATTCCTGGTCGACGCGACCCTGTGTCTGCTCCTGGATCGAATCGTCGCCCACCGCTGAAGCGGCATCGAGGGCCTCGGCCAGGTCCCCCTCCGACAGCCGGCCTCCCTCGAAGGCCGAATTGCCCCACACGCCGGCGAAGCAGTCGGCCTGGAGCTCGAGCTTCACCGAGACGGCGTTGGCATCGGCCTCGGATGCACCTTCGGAGAGCCGGCGCGCCTCGTCGTTGATGCCCAGCACGTTCTGAATGTGGTGGCCATACTCGTGCGCGATCACGTAGGCCAGGGCAAAGTCGCCATAGAACCCGAGCTGGGTCTCGAGCTTCTGATAGAAGCCGAAGTCGATGTAGATCTTTGAGTCAGCCGGGCAGTAGAACGGCCCGGCTTCGGGCGAGCCCACGCCGCAGCCACCGGTCTCGGTGGGGGCATCGAAGATCACCAGCCCGGCCGGTTCGAAGCCCTGGTCCGATCCTTCCAGCGCGCTGGTCCAGTAGTCCTCCAGGAGGGTGCGCACGTCGGCGACGAACTCGTACTGCTGGTCCTTGGTGGTGCCCACCGACTCCACTGGGGCCGGTCGCGACGCCGCCGTCTGCCCGTTGATCTGGCCGAGGATGTCGGTGATGTTGCCACCGCCACCGCCACCGTTACCGCCGCCGCCGCCGGCCTGGCTCAAGAAGAACACGACCACCATCCCGATGATCGCCGGGATGCCGACCTTGCCCCCCCTGCCCAACGGGAACCCGCCCCCGCCCCCGGCGCCACGCTGACCCCGTCGGTCCTCGATGCCGGACCGGTTGCCCCTGACGTCGTCGAGCTTCACGCCCCGCAGCGTACGAGGTGGCAGACCTGCGACCACCAGCTGCGTCAGGTGGGGTGGGGACCTGGTCGGTCCTGCGACCGGCTGCGTCGTCAGGTGGGGCGGGCGGGGGGAGGAATCAAAGGGGTGGCTTCTGGCCGGTGACCGACCAGAAGATGATGCGGGCCATGGTGTCGCGCAACTGCGCGGTGCGGACGCCCCAGAACTCGAAGCCCAACCGGTGGGCCGATACGTGGGCCAACATGGCCACGAGGACGCCGGCGATGGCGTTGGGGTCGAGGCCTACCTGGCCGCGACCCCGCTGCTGCTGGTCACGCGCCGCGGCGGCGAGGGTGTTGTTGAGGTCGTTGAGCAGCCGGGTGCGGACGTTGGCGAAGCGAGCGTCGCCCTCCTCGGTGGCCAGGTCGACCACCCGCAGCACCGGCTGGTGCTCGTCCCAGAAACGCAACAGGCCGTCGGCCAGAGCCTCGGCACCGGCGTACCCGCTCCGGCCTCTCCATGCCGTGGCCGACGCCAACGCCGCGAAGCGCGACTGGCCGATCGTGACCATGTCGTCGGCCAGGACGAGGATGGCCGACTCCACGTCAGGGAAGTACTGGTAGAAGGTGCCTGGCGACGTGGCCGCCTCTCGCGCAATGTCGACCACCTTGAGGTCGCGGTAGGACGTGGTCCGCAACATCTCCGATGCGCACTCCAGGAGCCTCTGACGGGTGGCCCGACCCCGCCGTCCCGGCACCCGGCCGTCGGCCGCCCGGGGTGCTCCACCGTCGGCGGTCTCGGTGACCGAGGCGTCGTCGTCGGCTCCCACGGGATCAGAGGTCAGGACCCCTCCGTGGATCCGCCGGGCTGACCAGCGACGCCATCAGCGACGGTCGGGTCGCCCGGGGCTTCCTCGGTCGGCGAGGCGTCGTCGTTCCCGCTGGCCGAGGCCGGTGGCCGGTAACAGGCGGCCAGCAACCCGATCCCGGCGGCCACACCCAACCCGGCTGAGATGGCCAGGCCGAATTTGGGCTCGAAGGGGAACGAGAGGTCGAGGAGGTCGTCGAGCGAGTAGCGGCCGGGGCCGATCGTGCTCACCCCCACGGCGACGGTGGCCAGCACCAGGTTGTACTCCCAGCCGTTGTCGACGATGAAGAAGTGGCCCCGATGCACGGTCCAACCAGCCACCACCATCAGGCCGACGATGGCGGCGCCGGCGAGCGGCGTGACCAGTCCCAGTGCGAACAGCAGACCGCCGCCAAGCTCGGTGGTCGCCGCCAGCACGGCGTGGACCTTCCCGTTGGGCTTCATGCCCATGGCATCGAACCAGCGAGCCGTGCCCGGGATACGGCCGCCTCCGAAGAACTTGTTGTAGCCGTGGGCCGCCAACGACAATCCGACCACCACCCGGAGCAGGAGCAGCGCAGCGTTCAAGCCGTCGTAGTCGTCGATGGCGCTGGCAGCGAAGAGGGTGGTCACGGGCGGGCCTCCAGGAGGCGTTGGCGGAGCTCGAACTTCATGACCTTGCCGCCGGCGTTGAACGGCAGGGCCTCGACGACGTGCACCGTCTTGGGCGCTTTGTAGTTGGCCATGTTCGCATGGGCCCAGGCCACGATCTCGGACGGTTCGGGCGTGGTGTCGTTCACCGGCACCACGAAGGCGGCGCCGATCTCGCCCATGCGCTGGTCAGGCACACCGACCACCGCCACCTGGGCGATCAGGGGGTGGGCCAGCAGGAGGTTCTCGATCTCGGCGGGATAGGCGTTGAAGCCCCCGACGATGAAGAGGTCCTTGATGCGGTCGGTGATCTTCAGGTAGCCGCGCTCGTCGAAGACGCCGACGTCGCCGGTGTGCAACCAGCCATCGGGGTCGATCGCCTCGGCAGTGGCCCGTGCGTCTTCGAAGTACCCCGCCATCACGTTGTAGCCCCGCACCAGCACCTCGCCCGGCTCGCCGGCCGGCACGTCAGTACCATTGACGGCCGCCACCCGGACCTCGATCCCCGGCATGGCCCGTCCCGAGGTGGTGGCGATGGTGGTGGCGTCGTCGTCGCGCCGGCACATGGTGGCGAAGCCGCACCCCTCGGTGAGGCCGTAGGCGGTGATGACGGTGTCGAAGCCGAGGTCGTCGCCCATCTGCTCCACCAGCCGCACCGGTACCGAGGCCGCACCGGTGACGGCGAGCCGCAGCGACGACGAGTCGAGCCGGCCCCGCTCCGGGTGGTTCAGGATCGTCTGGTAGAGCGTGGGCGGGCCGGGGAGCATGGTGGCCCGCTCGGTGGCGATCAACCGCATCACCTCGGGTACGTCGAACACCGGGACCGGCAACAGCGTGCCCCCAGTGACCAGCCAGGCGATGATGCCGGCCTTGTAGCCGAACGAGTGGAAGAAGGGGTTGACGGCCAGGTAGCGGTCGCTCGCACCGAGGCCGACCACGTTGGCCCAGGTGGCCACCGTGCGGAGCGTCTGGCCGTGGGCGCAGATGACGCCCTTGGGCCGACCGGTGGTGCCGGAGGTGAACAGGAGGTCGGCGACGGTGTCCGATGACAGGGCGTTGCGACGGGCGACCAACGTCGCTGGGTCGATGCCTTCACCGGAGCCGAGGAAGGCCTCCCACGACTCGGTCGTCTTTAAGGGCTCCACCCCATCCTCACTGCGGAGGACGACGATCCGCTCGAGGTGCGGCAGGTCGTGGTCGACGAGCATCGCCGGGTAGTGGTTCCCGAGGAAACCGTCGACGGTGATCAGGATGCGGGCTCGGCTCCGAGCCAGGATGTCGGCCGCCTCGGTCCCCTTGTAGCGGGTGTTGAGCGGCACCAGCACGGCCCCGGCCGACTGCAGGCCCAGCAGGGCCGCCACCCACTCGGCACAGTTGGGCGCCCAGATCGCCACCCGGTCCCCCGGCTCGATGCCGGCGGCGAGGAAGGCGGCGGTTGCCCGTTCGACCTGTCGTCCGACCTCGGCCCAGGACCATCGCAGGTCACCGTCCACGAGGGCCTCGCGGTCACCGCCGCGGCTCACCGCGTCGACCACTGCGGCGCCGACGGTCCCCCAGCGCAGGTCGGCTCGAGGATCGTCGGGATCGGTTGCGGCCTGGCGGCCGGTCGGGTGAGCCCGCAACGGCCCTGTCGCCCCGGTTGGCTCGTCCGTCGTGCCGGGGGAGGTCACCGAAGGCCCTCGATCGTCGCCGTCGCGGACCAGGCGGCAACGATCTCGTCGACGCTGGTGACGGTGGCCAGCAGGGCCAGGGTGTTGTCGATGACGGCGTCGGCGTAGTCGGCGGGGATGCCGCACACTGCGTCGCGTGGGAGCACCACCTGGTAGCCACCGTTGACGGCGTCCATCACCAGGTTGGTGACCGCCACGTTGACCGAGACGCCGGTGACCACCAGCGTGGTCACGCCGAGGTTGCGCAGGATGGGGTCGAGGTCGGTCCCGGCCATGGGGCCGAGGCCGTGGAGCCGGCGCAGCACCAGGTCGGTGGGCTCGGGGCCGAGCGCGGGCACCACCTCGGCTTCGGGCGAGTCGGGCAGGAGGGCCACCGGCGCCTTGCGAACGGCGAGGAACAGCCGGGCGTTGGTGTTGGACCCTGCTCCGTCGGCGCGACGGGCGGCGGTGGCGTGGACCACGGGGACCGATGCCGCCCGGGCCGCACCACACAGGAGGGCTAGGCGTTCGACCATGGGGCGGGCGGCGGCGGCCAGCGCCGGGAGGGCCGAGTTCGCCCCCACCACACCGTTCTGCACCTCCGAGGTGACCACCGCCGTGTGCGCCGGGTCCACCAACTCGGACAGGAGGGGTGCGGCCATCGGCGGCGGATGATACCTGACGAGGTGTCAGGTCACGGGGGGAGGGCGGTCCCACCCGGGCCGGGCATCACCCGACGGCGGAGTTGGAGGCGGCGATGACGGATCGGACGAAGGGTTGGGCGCTTCGGTTGAGCCTGGGCTTCGCTCGGTCGGCTGGGCAGAAGGGTCCGCGTGAGTCGAGGGCATCACCGTCGTCCCGTCGCCGTATTGGGGCACCGGTGCCCAGGCGGGACGCTCGCCGGTCACGGCCGGCTCGGTCGGCGTCGTCGTCGGCGTGCTCCGGCTGCTCAGGAGGCCCCCCAACAGGGCCAGGATACCGATCCCCCACCCGAGCAACAGACCGAACGACGCTCCCGAGCCGGCCAGCAAGAACGCGGGGCCTAGCTCGGCGTCGGTGCCAGAGAAGCCGAAGCGGTCGTCGAGGAGCAGTCCCCGGGTGAAACCGGCCACCGCTCCGGCGGCCACCGCCGCCGTCCACCCGGCCACGAAACCGTTGCCTCGTCGGACCGTGGCCAGCACCAGCAGGGCCACGGCCACCGGGAACACGACGAGGAAGGAGAACCGAACCAGCGCGTCCGAGCCGAACCCGAGGCCCCGCTCGCCCCAACTCGGCGCCGCCAGGACGGAAGCGACCACACCGAAGTTCCCATCGGATCGCCGTTCGAGCGCGACCTCCCGCACGAACGGCTCGCTCCCGAAGACCAGCGCCATCACCAACGCCCCGACTCCGCTCAGCAAGGCGGCGATCAGGGACAGGCGTGGCTTCATGGGTTCCTCCCGGGCAGTCCGATGGGCCATACCCTGCCATGCCGCCGGGCTGGTCCGGGTGGACATCGGCGGCGTCGCACCACCCCCTCAGGCGGGTTCGACCGTCAGGCGGTACCCGGTCGCCACGCCCTCCACCTGGTACACCCGCAGCTGGTGGGTGCCGGCCGTCTCGGCGGTGTAGGTGCCGCTGGCGTCGAGGTCGAACAGGCCGCCGCCACCGTCGTCGACCTCTTCGGCTGCGTCGAGCGCCTCGCCGGGGGCTACCACGCTGTAGGCCACGTCGCCCACCGCCGAGCTGGCGGTGATGGCGAGCTCGTCGTCCGCGTCCAAGTCGACGCTGAAGACCCTGGTCGGGTCGAGGTAGCCCAGTGTGCCCTCCACCGGGTCACCATCCACCTTGATCGGCGTGACCTCCGGGTCGCCGGCCACCACGGCGAAGGGCTCGGAGGCGGTCACCGACAGCGGGGTCGCCACCTCGACGCCGGCACCCACGTACAGCAGCGCCGGGAACCCGGCCTCGATCGGAAACGTGTACCGCCCGTCGGCGTCGGGTTCGGTCGGCTCGGGCAGCTCCAGGTCGGGGTCGTCGTTCTCGTCGAGTGCATCGAAGGCGGCCTGGTTCAGCGCCAGCGGGAACTGGCCCACGTCGTCGAGCTCCACCAGCGGATCGGGTCCGTCCACGTCCACCGTGACCATGCGCTCGTCCTCGGCGGCAGGGAAGTAGAGGACACGGGGGTCGGAGCGGCCGATCACCTCGAACGTCGCCGCGGTCTCGGTGGCGTCCTGCGGCGCCGGCAGCCACTCGGAGCCGTCCCCGTCGAGGATCTCCTCTACCGACGCCACCACGTCCTCGCCGGACAGCGTGAGGGCGTAGTCGTCCTCGTCGGAGAGCCCCGAGATGCCGATGACGCGGCCCTGGTCGTCCACGAGGGCGCCTCCGCTCTGCCCCGGAGCGATCTCGGTGTCGGACTGGAGGAAGTCGAGCCCCCAGTCCTCCGCCTGGCGCCGACGCGACAGCACACCGGTGGTGAGGGTCACCTCCGGGTCCGCCTGGTCGCCGGGGAAGCCCACCAGGAAGAGGTCGCTGCCCTGGTCGAGGTCGGTCGGGTCGACGAGGGCAACCGGTTCGTGGTCGGTCTCGATCGGCCCAAGGACCGCGAGGTCGGCATCGAGGTCCACGCCCACTACCTCGACGTCGAGCTCGGTGTCGTCGCCCTCGAAGGTCACGTCGACCACGTCGAAGGGGTCGATGACGTGGGCGTTGGTGACCAGGTACCCGTCGTCGAGGAGCACCGCCGACCCCGAGGCGATCGGTGTGTCGATCAGCGCCACCGATCCCCGGAGTCCCTCCAGCACGGCCTTGCCCCCCAGCGGCTCACCAGGCGGCTCGCTCGGTGCTGCCGTGGCGGTGGGGGGTGATGCATCGGTGCCGCTGTCCTGTCCCGACACGCCACATGCGGACGCCAGCAACGCGACAGCGACGACGAGGAAGCCGAGCCGACGAAGGAGCACGACCCGATGGTGGCAGCCGGGCGGGTGCGTCGCCACGTCGGCGCTGGAGCCCACGTCCGAAGCACCTCCTCTGCAGGACGCCGCTCGCCGGAAGCTGACAGGAGGCGACAGCAGGGTCGGCGTAACCTTGGGCGGTGACGAAGGTGACGGTGCCGGTCGACATCGCGGCCGAGCGCGAGCTCGACCGGGCACGGTCTCTGCGTTCCATCCAGACCTACGGCTGCGCCGGCCAGGCGCAGTCGGCGGTCCTTCCCTCCACCGTCTCCGACCTCTGACCGAGCCCTGGCAGCGACACCGGGAACTGCGATCCTGGGACCTCACCGTTACGCCGGACGCCCACCGTTCACAGCGGCGTGTCGTCGCCGCTCGCAGTGCCCAACAAGCGTCAGGACGCAACGAGGCCCACCAGGTCGGCCAGGGCTCGAAGCCCGTCGACGGCTTCGCGTGAGCGGCGCCAAGGGGTGACGATGAGACGGTCGACGCCGGCTTCGGCCCACCGCTCCAGGTCGGCTGCTTCGGTGATCTCGCCCATGACGGTGATCTCCACGTCGGCGGGATCGCGACCGGCGGCGGTGGCCAGCCGGGCGATCGCCGCGACCCGTTCGGTGGCGGACTCGGGCGTGTGGGCCATGCCCAACCAGCCGTCGCCCACCGTGGCGGCTCGACGCAGGGCCCGCTGGGACTCGCCGCCCACCAGGATCGGTGGGCCGCCGGACTGGACCGGTTTGGGTTCGAAGGCCACCGGCTCGAAGCCGAAGAACTTGCCGTCGTGGCTGATCTCCGGCTCGGTCCACAACCGGCGCACCACGTCGATGGCTTCGTCGAGCCGGGCGCCCCGTGTAGCCGGGTCGAAGCCGGCAGCCCGCCACTCGGTGGTCAGCCACCCGGCACCCACACCACAGAGGGCCCGGCCGCCGGAGACCACGTCGAGGGTGGCGAAGCTGCGGGCTGAGGTGAACGGGTGGCGGATCCCCAGCAGGTAGACGAACGTCCCCAACTTGACCCGCTCGGTCCTGGCGGCCAGGTACGACAGGTAGGCGCAGGCGTCGTAGACGGGCACGGTGGGCGGCACCGGCGGGTGGTCCTCGCCCGGCACCAGTTGGCCACTGATCTCCAGGGGGAACACCAGGTGCTCGGGTAGCCACACCGACTCGAAGCCGAGCCGGTCGGCCTCCACCGCCACCGGTTCCCAAAACGCCGGGTTGAGCTGCCCGAAGGTGATCCCCAGGTCCATAGGTCGCCTCCCTTGGGACGCCATCCTGGGCGCCAGAGTAGTATCTGACGGTCCGTCAGAAACCGTGGAGGGCCGTGCCGTGGCCGAACTGCCCAAGATCATCAGCGTCGACGACCACGTGGTCGAGCCGGCTCACGTGTGGCAGGAGTACCTCCCCCAGCGGTTCAAGGCCGACGGGCCCCGAGTGGAGCGGCGGGGCATCGGCGCCATGAAGCACATCGGTGGCGGGGCCTACGAGCAGGAGTTCGACCCCGACGGCCGCCCAGCCGACGTCTGGGTGTTCGGCGACCTCACCTACATCCACAAGCGCCACGTCGCTGCGGTCGGGTACTCGCGTGACGAGATGACCATGACGCCCATGACCTACGACGAGATGCGCCCAGGTTGCTACGACCCAAAGGCGCGAGTCGAGGACCAGGAGATGAACCACGTGGAGGCATCGTTGTGCTTCCCCACGCTCCCCCGGTTCTGCGGGCAGACCTTCACCGAGCACCCCGACCGGGAGATGGGCCTGGCGTGCGTGGAGGCCTACAACGACTGGATGGTCGAGGAGTGGTGCGGCGACTCGGGCGGCGCCCTGATCCCGCTCGTCATCGTGCCGCTCTGGGACGCCGAGCTGGCCGCCGCCGAGGTGCGCCGCAACGCCGAGCGGGGCGTGCACGCGGTGTGCTTCAGCGAGATCCCGCCCCACCTCGGCCTGCCGTCGATCCACTCCGGCTTCTACGACCCGTTCATCGCCGCCTGCGAGGAGACGCAGACCACGATCAACATGCACATCGGCTCGTCGTCACGCATGCCCGCCACGTCCGGGGATGCGCCGGTCGCCGTGGCCGCGTCGCTGTCGTTCAACAACTCGATGGCGTCGATGAGCGACTGGCTCTTCAGCGGCAAACTGGTGCAGTTCCCCGAGCTCCAGATCGCGTACAGCGAGGGTCAGATCGGGTGGATCCCCTACCTGCTCGAGCGGGTCGACGACGTGTGGCGCGAGCACCGGGCCTGGGGCGGCGTGGCCGACCTCATCCCCGAACCGCCCAGCACCTACTACTACCGCAACGTCTTCGGTTGCTTCTTCCGCGACCGCCACGGGTTGGTGTCGATCGACGTGGTGGGCGAGGACAACGTCACCTTCGAGACCGACTACCCCCACACCGACTCCACCTGGCCCGACACCAAGGCGGTCGCCGAGGGCCTGGTCGAGGGCCTGACCGACGAGCAGATCTACAAGGTGATGCGGGGCAACGCCATCCGCATGCTGCACCTCGACCTCGACGCAGACCACGTTCCCGCCGTCGACCCAGCGCCCGCGGGCGTGCCCACCAGCGTCTGAGCCCGGGACGGTCGCTCCGGGTCGCACCCGCTCCGCTCCATCGCCGACCGGTACCGTCGCCCCGTGGCCGACCTCGACACGTCCTCGTTCACCACCCTGCGCGTAGAACAGCGCGGGGCGGTGGCCTGGATATGGCTGGACCGGCCCGAGAAGTACCACGCCTTCGACCAGGTGCTCTGCGACGAGCTCTCCGGGCTGTGGCGCACGCTGCGCACCGTCGACTCGGTCCGGTCGGTCGTGCTGTCGGCCACCGGCGACAAGGCGTTCTGCACCGGCATAGACCGCGACTTCGTGCCGGCCGAGGGCGGCGCCGCCTACGAGTTCTCCCCGTTCACCTACGACGACCCTGGTCGGCTGCTCGGCCCGAAGGCCAACGACCTGTGGAAGCCGGTGGTGTGCGCGGTCAACGGCATGGCGTGCGGCGGGGCGTTCTATCTGCTCGGCGAGGTCGACGTCATCATCGCCGCCGACCACGCCACCTTCTTCGACCCCCACGTCACCTACGGCATGCCCGCGGTGTACGAGCCGCTGCTGATGCTGCATCGCGGCATGCCCTTCGGCGAGGTCCTGCGCATGACCCTCCTCGGGACCCACGAGCGCATGTCGGCCGCCCGGGCGCTGGAGATCGGCCTGGTCTCAGAGGTCTGCCCGGGCCCGGAACTGGAGGAGCGGGCGGGGTGGCTGGCCGACACCATCGCGTCGGCGCCGGCCGGTCCGGTGCAGGCCACCCTGCGCACGCTGTGGGCCGGCCGCGAGCTCAGCCGCCGCCAAGCCCTCGACCTGGGCAACACCTTCTTGCAGCTCGGCATGAGCGAGGAGTCGCTGGCCGAGGGCCAACAGGCGTTCGCCACCGGCCAACGGGCCAACCCCCGCATCCGCTGACCTGCGAGCGCGTCGGCTGCCCGTCACCGCCGTCGCCTGAGTTCCTGTCGATCATGGGCGCTATCCGCCCGATATCGACAGGAATCCACACGCCGCCGCGATTGCTGTCGATCGTGGGCGCCATGCGCCCGATATCGACAGGAATCCCAGTCGGGCCCGACCGGTCACGAGCGAGCAACGGCGAGAGCGAGCTCGGGGGCCAGATCGCCTCGGGGCTGGACCGCCACGCCGTCGGTGAGGCCGAGGAAGGTCGCCAGCTCGCCGAGCTCGGCGGCCAGTTCGGTGGCGACGTGGCCGACGTCGATGGCGTCCTCGCCGTGGGCGGACTGGACCAGGAGCAGGCCGGCCTGACGGTCGGCTTTGAGGTCCACCCGGGCCACCAGCTCGCCGTCGAGCAGGAACGGGAGCACGTAGTAGCCGTGGACCCGCTTGGCCCTGGGGACGTAGATCTCGATCCGGTACCGGAAGCCCCAGATGCGCTCGGTCCGGCTGCGCTCCCACACCAGCGGGTCGAACGGCGACAGGAGCGCCCGGCTGCGCACCCAGCGGGGACGCCGGGCTGCGGGGTGCATGAAGGCGGGCTGGTCCCAGCCCTGCACCTTCGCCGCATGGAGGCGGCCCTCGGCCACCAGCTCGGCGAGCAACGGACGGCTCTCGGGGACGTTGAGCCGGAAGTAGTCGGCCAGGTCCCTCGCCGTACCCACCCCGTGGCACCTGGCGCCGACAAGAAGCAGCAGCTTCTTGGCTTCCCGGGGATCGGGTGCGGGCAGATCAAGCACACCCGGCGGCAGGGTCCGCTCGGGGAGGTCGTACCAGCGCTCGAAGTTGGCGCCCCGTCTGGCGGTCACCAGACCACTCCAGAACAGGTACTCCAGGGCCACCTTGCCGGGGCTCCACGCCCACATCCCCTCTCCACGAGTGCCGCCCCCCTCGACCATGCCGATCGTGACCGGGCCGGCCTGCACCTGGCGCAGCACGCTGGCCACCAGATCGGGTTGGTCGCAAGCGATGCGCGCTACCCGTCCCCAGGTGCCCCGGCCGGCCCGAGCGTCGTCCATGCGCCAGCGCAGCAGAGGGTGCAGCGCCATGGGCAGGTGCGATGCCTCGTGGCCCCAGTACTCGAACAGGTCGCCGGCGCGAGTCATCCGGGCCACCAGGTCTCGCGGATGACGACCCAAGCGGGCGAATAAGGGCAGTTCCTGCGAGCGGACCACCACGTTGACGGAGTCGATCTGGATCAGGCCCATGCGGTTGACGACCTTGTTGCCGTGCCGCCGGTCAACCGTCGCCGTGGGGCGGGGGTCGCTGAAGCCCTGCGCCGCAAGTGCGATCCGCCGGGCCTGATCGAGTGACAGGTCGATGGGCTCGGCGGTCATGGGCAGCCATCTTGGACCCTCCCGCCACGTCTGGCGCCGGGTCGATCGGGCAGGTCTGCGAGGTCCGTCAACCAGGAGCCCGCCCCGTGTCCCGTCGTCCCGCCGTCGTCGTCGCCCTGTCGTTCGCCCTCACTTTCGCTGTCGTGGGTTGTGGATCCGGGAGCAATGACGCACCGGCCGACGATCCCACGGACACGACGGTGGCTGCGGACGACTGTGGCCAGGACGAGGCCAGCCCTTCGGCCGAGGGTGGCGACGAGGGCGGGTCGTCGTCGGGCTCGAACTCGGGCGCCAGCACCGGTGCCGGCCAGGGTGGTTCCGACGACGGCTCCGACGACGCCGACCCGTCCAGCCGGGGCGGCGGCGCCGGCGAGTCCGGGTCCGACGACCTCGACGACTGCTCAGACACCAACGGCGGCAACGGCACCAGCGGCGACGACGACACCGGATCCCGCGACGGGGAGGGCGAAGGCCTCGAAGGAGACGACCGCGGCAGCCAGAGCGGCACCGACACCGGGACCGATGCAGAGACCGACGTAGGCGACTCCAGCGGCAGCGAGTCCACCGGCTCCGGCTGACAGTGCGGACGTCGGCGGCCGCTCACCGGTTGCGATCCGGGGCGTCGTGCCAGGGCTAGCCCGACCCAGACCCGTCCGACGCTCCCGCCGGGTCGAAGTAGCGTCCGACGACGTGGCCGGGCGTCCGACGGGCGGGGCGCCCTACCTTCCCGTGGTCGTGGCCGAAGCGGCCCGGCGCTTCGGCGACCGTCCGGCGTTCGTGGATTCCGACGGATCCGTCCTGACCTACGTCGACCTGGACCGGCGCAGCACCGAGGTGGCAGCCGGTCTCGCCCGCCGGGGCATCGGACCGGGAGCGGTGGTGGGCCTTGCCCTGGCGTCGACATCAGCGTGGGTCGTCGCCTACGTCGCGGCGGCCAGGGTCGGCGCCGCCATCGCCGGGGTGAACCCCGCCCTCACCGACGTGGAGCGGAGCGCCTGCCTCGATCGGGTGGACCCGGCGCTCGTCCTGTCCGACGCCGACGAGGTGTCGGCTCTGGCCGTTGGTGGCGCACATCCGGACCCCGTCGACGTCGACCTCGGTCGGCCGGTGGCGATCGTGTTCACCTCCGGCACGACCGGCACCCCGAAGGGCGCATGGTTCACCGATCGGCAGTTGAGTGCGATCACCCGCTACGACGTCGGCGACACGTGGGGCGGCCCCACGATCGTGCCCCAGTATGGCGCCACCCAGTTCGCCCACGTGGGGTTCACCACCAAGCTGCCGTGGTACCTGCGGCTGGGTACCACCACGCACCTGCTGAGCCGGTGGCGGGCCGCCGCCGTGCTCGACCTGGTGGAGCGAGAGCGCATCGCCACCATCGGCGGCGTGGCCCCGCAGGTGGCCCTGCTGCTTTGCGACCCTGACCTGGACCAGCGCGACCTGTCGGCTGTTCGACTTCTCGTGATGGGGGGTGCTGCGTCGCCGCCGGCGCTGGTGACCGATGCTCGTCGTCGGTTCGATGCCGACTACTCCATCCGCTGGTCGTCCACCGAGTCGGGTGGCGTCGGCACCGGGACGGCGCCAGACGCTCCCGAACACGAGGCGCTCCACACCGTTGGCCGACCCCGTCCCGGCATCGGCGTCGAGGTGCGTTCCGACGAGGGAGGCCGGGTCCCGACGGGCGAGGTCGGGGAGGTGTGGTTGCGCTCCGACGCCACCATGTCCGGCTACTGGGGCGACCCGGAGGCCACTGCCGAGGCACTGGTGGACGGTTGGCTGCGCACCGGCGACCTCGGTCGCATCGACGTCACGGGCTGTCTCACCCTGGCGGGCCGCCAGGGTGAGCGCTACATCCGGGGCGGCTACAGCGTGTTCCCGTCCGAGGTGGCGGCGGTGCTGGCCGGCCACCCCGCCGTGGCGGACGTGGCGGTCGTCGCCCGCCCCGACGAGGTGCTGGGCGAGGTAGGCGTGGCCGTCGTGGTGGCCACAGATGCGTCGCAACCACTGACGCTCGACGACCTGCGGTCGCACGCTGCTGGTGAGCTGGCCCGCTACAAGCTCCCCGAGGACATCGTCCTCGTGGCCGAGCTTCCCCTCACCGCCATGCAGAAGATCGATCGCCAGGCGGTCACCCGCTTGGTCGACGATGCCGACGCTGACTCCGGTGGCGGCGCCTGAGTCGCTCTGTCCCGAGTGACGATCCGGCGACCGCAGCCCTCCTGCACCCGGAACCCCGAGGTGACCATCGAGGGCGACGAGGCCCACACCATCGCCGGCCGCTTCGACTCGTCGCTGCGGCTCCTGCCAGCCGACGAGTTTTCCCGCTTGGCCATGCCCGCTGACGATGCCGTCACTTCGGCGGCCAGCCAGAGTCGGCCGAGCTTCAGATCGGCCGTCGCTGGCCGCCCGGCCGGAGCGCTGGTCGGAACTGACCCTCCCTTTGGACCGGTGCCTACGCTGCGTTGCCGTCCCCTGAACTGGAGCACCAGTGAGCACGCCGTCGTCCGAGCGTCCGATCACCGAGCAGGTCCGCCACGTCGTCGACGAGCGGGGCTTGGCCCGCATCACGCTCGACCGGCCCGACGTGAAGAACGCGATCAGCCCCGACCAACGCGACCGGGTGATCGACTTACTCGGCGAGGCCAGCGCCGATCTGGGCGTCCGGGTGGTGGTGCTGGGCGCCACCGGCGACGCGTTCTGCACCGGCGCCGACCTGCGGTCCCGACGAGATCCGGCTCCCCGCCCGCCCGATGCGCCCGAACGTGGCGTCGGCGAGATCGCCGCCATGATCCGCGGCGGCGCTCAGGCCTTGGTGGCCGCGGTGCTTGACTGCGAGAAGCCGGTGATCGCCGCGGTCGGCGGCACCGCGGCCGGGATCGGGGCCCACCTAGCGCTGGCCTGCGACCTGGTGGTGGCAGCCGAGGGTGTGCGCTTCATCGAGGTGTTCGTGCGACGGGGCCTGGTGCCCGACGGCGGCGGTGCCTACCTGCTGCCACGGATCGTCGGCCTGCAGAAGGCCAAGGAGCTGCTGTTCTTCGGCGACGACCTCCCGGTCGCCGAAGCCCATGCACTCGGGCTGGTCAACAAGGTGGTGCCCGCCGACCAACTCGACGCCGCGGTCGAGGAGTGGGTCGACCGTCTCGCCGTCGCCCCCACCCGTGCCATCGCCCTCACCAAGGCCCTGGTGAACCGATCGCTCGACAGCGACCGGGCCACCGCCTTTTCCGAGGAGGCCACCGCCCAGGAGCTCAACATGGGCACGGTCGACGCCAACGAGGGGGTGGCCGCCTTCGTCGAACGCAGAACCCCGGCCTACCGGGGCTGGTAGCCGGCGGCCCTCGTCGGCCGACCGGCGGCGGGCGGATCAGGTTTCCGACCGCTGCGACGATCTCCTAGAGTCACCAGGCCCGTTCGGGGGTGGTGTAATCGGTAACACAGCAGCTTCTGGTGCTGCCTTTGGGGGTTCGAGTCCTCCCCCCCGAGCCATCCGGCTAGGTTCCGCCGGCGCAGCAAAACATCCATCTAGCCCCCATCGTCTAGCGGCCTAGGACACCACCCTCTCAAGGTGGCGGCACGGGTTCGAATCCCGTTGGGGGTGCCAAGCAGAGAACCCCTGGTGAGCGCCCCGAAATGGGTCACTGACCAGGGGTTTCGTTATTCCCGGCGGCGGACGAAGGTGCCGATTCGTGCCAACACGTACCGTGGCGTCCCACCCCGTACCGTGAGGTTTGTGCCCAATTTGTGCCCATTTGTGCCCAGATTGTGCCCATCACGCGGCCGGTCAGAGGACTTGCCAGCCGGGTCTGCCGACCCAAGAGATAGGCAGCTCCCGAGCGGCGAACTCATCGGAGCCGACGCTGCCGCGTTCGTTGTCGCTGGCGCGGTGGCGTCCGATCGGTGGGCCGGACCCCGGTCACCGCATGGATTCGGCTAGGGCAAGCACCTCGTCGAGCGGGCGCTCCGCTTCAATCCTCACCACGGTTCCGTCATCGGTGACCCAGGCCAGGGTGTCCACGACGGCCCGACCGGGTGAAAGGTCGTTGCCGTTGGCATCCTGGTAGACGACCGCGTGGGTGTCGCCGGTGAACCACCAGCCGTCGTTGCTACCAACCACCACGGGCACCGCGGCGGTCCCGCCCGGAAGCTCCTTGCGAACCAGGAAGAGCGCACCGGGATGCTCGGTGATGGTCACATCCTCCTCTGGCCAGGTAAGGGTGATCCCGCCCGGCGGCGAGCCCGGATGGGCATCCACCGGGCCGGCGAGGTCCATGGGCACAAGGACGTCGAAGCCGATCTCGCCTCGTGCCTCGGACAGCGGCACCGGCGCGCCTGGAGCGGGCTCCTCATCAAGGTCGGGCGGGAGCTCATCGACGTGCTCGACCTGCAGGCCGTCCAGCCCAACCAGCGGGCCACGGCCTCGCGCACCGGGGTCACGGCGAAGAGCGCCATCACCACGAGCACGACGGCGGCGACTCGCAGCCGCACCTGGCCCGGGCCGCTCCTCCGATGACGGCCGGCGGACTCGTCGGCGGAGGCGGCCGAGACCGAGGCGGCCAGGGCGGGCGCCTCCGGCTCGACGAGCCGCGATCGCAGCTCGGCGAACGCCGCCTCGAGCTCCGGGGTGAGCAGGGCGTCAGCCATCGGTAGCCACCTCCGTCGCCAGCCTCTCCAGTGCTCGGGACAGGTGGGACTTGACCGTCCCCGGCCGCAGGTCGAGCACCGCAGCGGTCTCGTCCACGCTCAGCTCGAGGAGGTAGCGGCAGGCCACCACTTCGCGCTGGCGCGACGGCAGCCGAGCCACGGCGGCCCCAAGCGCGTCGCTGCGGGCCCGGGACTCGGCGGCCACCGACGGATCGAGCGCCCGACTCCCTCGCATGGCACGGTCATCAGCCAGCGCCAGCTCGTAGTGCGATCGGCGGCCGATCGTGCGGCGGTGGTTGCGGGACTCGTTCGCCACGATGGCCAGGACCCAGGTGCGGAACGACGCTCCGTCGCGGAACCGGCGGAGCGAGAGGTGCGCCTTCACAAACGCCACCTGGGCGATGTCCTCCGCATCAGCCGACGAGCCGGCGATGACGTGAGCAAGTCGGATCGCGGCTGCCTGATGGGCGCGCACGAGGGCCTCGAACGAAAGCGCATCGCCGTCGAGCGAGCGCTGGACCAGTGCTGTGTCGTCATCGACCTCATCCCCGTCGCTCGGACCCACGTGGAGATGATCGCTTTCAGGCCCCGACCCGCGCTCGATGGTCGTACGGGACGTCCCCGTCGTCTCGACGACGGCGCCAGGCGACTGCGATGGAGACTGCCGCGACCGCCAAGAGCACCACGGCCGCGATCATCGTGCCGGACGGTCCGCTTGAGCCCCGATGAGCTGCTCGCTTCGTTCGCCGAGGCGCCCGCCGGTGCCGCCTCAGCGGACGTGGCGGCATCGTCCTTTGGGGCGCCCGCGGTCTCGTCCGTGGTCCCACGTGCTGGTACCGGGTTGGACGCGACGAGAGGCTCGATCCCCAGTTTGGCCAGGGTCGACCCGATCCCCGGAGGCGCCTCGTACCAGGCGTCGACGGTCTCCCGGTCGTAGGTCTCTTGGCCGCCGGGCACGTGGATGACCGGGCCGTCGGCGGCCCAGGGATAGACCTCGAAGTGCACCTCGGGGTTGGTAAACCGGAACGTCGCCAGCCCACCGAGCTCGCCGTCGGGTGCGATGATCGGGTCATCCGACCCGCTCAGCGGCCCGTCTGGCATCGCTCCCTGCCAGAACCGGCTCTGATCCATGAGGTCGGTCATCGCATCGGCGTTCGACCAGTCGACCCGCACCGCCGGTCGGCCGTCCACCTCGACCGTGATGCTCGTCGGGCCCTTCGCCGCAGCCGGGCCCGCCCACAGCGCGACGAGACCGATGGTGATCACGCTTGCCAGCGCGAGGACGCGAGGGCGGGAGATGAAGGTTCGGGTGTCCATGCCCCTCCTACCCCGCTCGGCTCCGATCGGTTGTCACGAAGATGCCTGGCCCCTACCTCCGAGACCGGTCGGTAAGGTGCTGTTTCGGGGACTTCACCTTCCTGCCCGCCGTCGATGTAGACGGCGGTCAGGCCGTCCGACTCGTCCGTGGGAGCGCCGGCAGCGAGACCACCCGTGGCGACGCGCTCGACGCTGCGCTTGCGTGGCAGGCCGGTGGGGCAGAGTGGATCCACCTCGTAGATCTGGCCGCAGCGTTCGGGCGCGGCTCCAACGCTGAGCTGCTCGCATCGGTGGCCGGGGAGCTCGACGTCGGGGTGGAGCTGGCGGGCGGCATCCGCGACGACGCCTCACTGGAGCGCGCTGGCCGCGGGCTGCTCTATCTGACGTTCGACGACCCCAAACTCTTTACTCGGCGCGTCCGGGGCCCGGCGATAGGGGACGCTCATGCTGACCGACGGGATCCGGGCAGCGGAGGTGCGAGCTTGACGACCCAGCGCGCCAGTAGAGGTGAACTAATCTGGGCAGATGCGAGGGCCGGGATGGCACCGGGAATGGTGGTCGTGGCCGTGGCCGCGCTGGTGCTGGCCTCGGCGTCTGGGTGCTCGTTTTCAGACAGAAGCGACGGAGGCGAGCCGGCTGATGCTCCCGCCCCGGCGTGGGCGCCGATTCCGATGGCGGGTGGGTCGGCCGGGGTGGGCGCGCAGTTGGGCAACGGGTTCACCGTGCCCGAGGGTGCGTTCCTGGTAGGTGGCCCGCTCGCGCTCGGCGTCCAGGGGATCTACAATGACGAGCCGGTCGTAGACGCTGGGTGGGAGGCGTACCTCGAGGTGCCCGGTGATCCACGACCGGTGGTCGACGAGGTTCGCCGCCAGGCGGAGGCGGCCGGCCTGCCGCTCCATCCCATCGCGATGGGTGACCGGGACCCAGTCGCCTTCTGCGGTCCGGACTCCGACGGCTACTCCTGCCTGGCGGCTGCCGCTGCCGATCGGGGCGACGACGACCACCGCCGTCTCGACGTGTCGTTCGTGCGCACGGCCGGAGCTGGTGCCCGAGCCCCGCAGTCGCACCTGCGGATCCGGTACTCCGATCGGGAGCGGCCGTTCGACCCGCCCGGCCGGCTCGGCCCGATCGATGCGCCCCTCGGACCACGCCCCGACCCGGTGGCGTCTGCCTGGCCACCCCTGGCCACGACTGGCGAGTCATTCGGCGCCGGCTACGGCGACGGGATCGCCGGCTTCACCGTGGAGGCCGGCAGCCGGCTGCTGGCACCCGTGACCGGCGAGCCGTTCGACGGGTGCACCGCCAACGCCTACGTGGCGGTACTCGCCGTTGATGGAGAGCCCGACGACGTGCTAACCGCCTACGCCACGCAGGTGGCGAACCACGTCGAGGACGAGCCGCCGAACCCGACGGGCGACCCGCTCCGGGTGGCTAACGGATCCCTCGTCACCGTGGTCAACGCCGGTGTGCCCGGCGGCGACAGCTACGACCTCCGGCTGATCGAGCCGGCCTCGGGCACTCCGCTCCTGCACATCACGACCTGTTACGACTGATCCCCCGGCGCTCTCAGAGAAGACAGCACGTCCCCATGCCGGCGTTCGGGGGCGGCCTCTCGGATGATCTCGTCGCATGCGGCCCCGACGGCTGAGATGGCCTTCTCCAGATCGCCGGCGGTGGATCCGATGGCCTCGAAGACCCCGTAGAGGTGTGTGAGCTCGGCCCACTGGATCATCCGCTTCTCGTTTAGCACCCACACCCCGCGGTGGGCGAGGCGTGCGTGAGCCGTCTGCAGGACCGCCCGGGCGAGCGCCCCGGCGCAGTTGATGGGGTTGGCCGTCCGGCCCAGTGGTGCGCGTACGACAGCTCTGCCCTGGCGCGATCAAGCCACTTCTCCGGTGCCGCGGCGCGGAGGGCTTCGGGGTACTCGATCGGGTGCATCTCACCCCAGATGGCGATGTTCGTGGCCACTTCCCCAGGGAGCATGTAGGTGGGGATCCAGGCGAGGTGGAACCCGAGGATGTGGACCTCGAACCGTCCGGCCTCGGCTTCGCGGGTCCAGTGCTCGACGACGTCGAGGTTGCGGTAGTGGATGTCGAGGTGCCGGCCGTCGAGGTCGAACACCGCGCCGCCGTACATGACCTGACCCCACTCGAACGGCTTGAACACTCTGCCCTCCCAGTCGAGCGCCTCGAACGGGCCGACGTCGATGTCACCCCGGTAGTACACGGCGAAGTCCCAGTCGCTGTCGGGACGGTGGTCGCCACGGGCGCGGGATCCACCGAGCCCGACGGCCACCGCGTTCGGCAGACGTCGGCACACGCCGACCACCTCGGCGATGAACTCACCGTCGTCCACCTCCCGATGCTGGCACCCACCCCCGTCAGTGACGCCACGGGTTTCCGAACGACAGCGAGATCCCGGGGTCGGAGCCAGCACACCCACCCGAAGCTTCTATGGATGTCAAGCAGCTCGTTCGAGTGGCTGTCGTTGCAGCGATGCGGCGTCGAGGTCGCTGATGATGGCGGTGTGGACTTCGCGTAGGACGTAGCGCTTGAGGCACCGGATCACCTCTTTGCGCGTCTTGCCTTCGGCGAGGCGGCGGGCCATGTATGCCTGTGTGGTGGGGTCCCAGCGGAGCCGGCTGATGACCACGATGTAGAGCGCGGAGTTGGCGTGGCGGTCGCCGCCGCGGTTGAGCCGGTGGCGTTGCTGACGGCCCGACGATGCGTCACGGGGTGACACGCCGCAGAGCGCGGCGAAGGACCGTTCGGAGGTGAGCCGCTCGGGGTTGTCGCCGGCTGCGGTGAGCAGCGCGGAGGCGGTCTGGGTGCCGACTCCGTTGAGCGCAACGAGGTTCGGCGCGCACGCAGCGGTGAGCTTCTCGAGGTGGTCGTCGAGCTCGGTGAGCTCTTTGGCGAGGGCGAGCCAGCGGCGGGCGATGGTCACCAAGGCGAGCTTGGCGGCCCCGGTCGGGGTGTCGATGGAGGTCGGGCGGAGACGTGCAGCGCGAGCGACGATCTTCGGGGTCGACAAGCCGTCGAAGCTCGTGCGCAGGTGATCGGGTGCGGTGACGGGCAGAGCGTGGATCTGGTTGCTGGCCTGGGTCCGGGCCTTGATCGCACTGCGTCGAGCTACCTGCAGCAGCCGGATTGCTTCGACGGTGCCGGTGGCGGCTTTAGGGGTGCCATCGGCTTCGAGCGACTGCACGGCCCGGGCCGCGCCGATGGCATCTGCGGGGTCCGACTTAGCGTGACGGCGCCGGTGCTGGCGGTTCGGCCGGGTCACCTCAATCACTTCGAGGGACTGTGCGGTGAGGAACCGGGCGAGGCCGGCGCCCCAGGCGCCGGTGCCCTCGACGCCCACAGCCGTCACGGTCCCGAACTCGTGGAGCCATCGCCTCAGCGAGCGGTAGCCGGCGGGTGTCGCGGGGAACGCTTCGGTGCCGAGGATCCGGCCGAGTTCGTCGAGCGCAGCCGCGACGTGGGTGTCTTTGTGGGTGTCGACGCCGCCGGTGACGCGGCGTTCTGGGTCTGTCATCGTGGTACCTGCCATCCGTTCGTGTTGTTGGGGATGGCACGCGCAGCCAGGTCGTCGGACAGGCCAGTGATGGGGCTCCTGCACGAGCTTCTATCAGGTCACTTCGACCGGCTGGTTGTGCCGGCAGGCCCTGCTCACCTGGTCGACCGTTCGGCTCGAGGACATCCGAAGAGTCAGGCGTTAGGAGAGTCAGACCAGGTGGGCAGGACCTGCCAACTTGCTACCCCAACATCCTCACTGGCGTTTGGGGACGAGCCGGGGAAGCGGACGCGCTCGACCCTTCGGCATCACATGAGTGAGGATGATGGCGACGGCTTCGTCGACCGACGTGAGTTCGAAGTTGGGTCGGAAGTCGAGGTGATCTGGCCAGGTCCGGCGGTGTGTGAGCCAGATCGTCCGAAGACCCGATAGTTCGGCTCCCGCAGATGTCGGCTCCGGTGTCGGCGTGATCGGGGCCCGTCGGTCGGCGCTACCGCTGAGCGAAATTGGCTGGCTGGGCGACCGACCGTTGCCCAGACTTCTGCCATGGCCGCCATGCCTGACGTCCTCGAAGCGAGCCCGATGACCCTCGTGCGTTGGCGCCCGGAAGACGTTGATGAGGTCCTTGAGGCAGTGCGGTCGAGCTTCGCGGAGCTTCAGCAGTGGATGCACTGGGCGCAGACGATGCCGACCCGGGAGAAGCAGCGGGAGGCCCTAACCGAGGGCAACACCGCCTCGACGCCGGCACCGACTTCGGGTTCCTGTTTCGCGAGACCGCTACCGGCGCTCTCCTCGGCGGAGGTGGCGTGCATCGTCGGGTAGGCCCGGGCGCCGTCGAGATCGGCTACTGGGTTCGG
>JAABUN010002789.1_pt1 | contig 29475 bp, 29 predicted proteins | sample 5559311 | NCBI WGS metagenome assembly JAABUN01 (sample SAMN10711877, study PRJNA513370) | rock metagenome | isolation source: Antarctica rocks | place: Antarctica: Victoria Land, Siegfried Peak sud | reverse complement strand
ACCGACGATGGGGCATTTCTACAGTCAATGTGAAAGTGTAAGCGGGATTATCTTCCTGGGGGGGGCGGGGGCGTTTTCAGGTGAGAAGGGAGGAGCGACGACGTCCATGGCCGGCCGATGATCGTTGGCGGGGTGGTGGACGGCCACGCGCCACGGTCCGTGATGGCGTACAGTCCAGCACGCACGCTGCCAGCGTCGGTCGAAGACGCCGGGAGCGCGGCCTGTCGCTGTCGCGGGGATGAACGATGACTGACGAGGTGTTGCTGGAGGGTTTGCGGTTCTACGCCTACCATGGTGTGAACCCCGAGGAGCGGACCCAGGGACAACGCTTTACGGTCGATGTGAGTCTCGCGACCGATCTGCGGCCGGCCGGTCGCAGCGATGACCTTCAGCAGACGATCAACTACAGCACGGTCAACAAACGCATTCGCGCGATCGTCGAGGGTTCACCTCGGCAGCTCATCGAGACCGTCGCCGAGGAGATCGCGGCGGCGTTACTTGGGGAGTTCGAGCAGGTCGCCGCGGTTACGGTGACCGTCCGGAAGCCGGAAGTCGCTCTCAAGGGCACGATTCTGGAGGCGGCTGGCGTGCGCATTCGGCGATTGCGTGGGGAAGGCTCGGAGTGACCATCGACGACGATGCGCCACGTCCAACACCACCTGCCGCCGCGGATGACGCGGCCGCGACCGAGGCCATCGATCGGCCCAGGATCGCGGCGGCGGTTCGGGAGATATTGCTGGCGATTGGCGAAGATCCGGACCGGGAAGGACTCCGACGGACCCCGGCGCGGGTGGCCGATGCGTACGCGGAGCTCTTCGTCGGACTTCAGGAGGACCCACGGGAACATCTGGAGGTCGTCTTCGACGAGGGTCACAAGGAGATGGTTCTGCTCCGGGATATCCCCTTTGCCTCTGTCTGCGAGCATCACCTGCTGCCCTTTATCGGAAAGGCGCACGTCGCCTATATCCCCCAGGGGCAGATCGTCGGACTCAGCAAGCTGGCACGGCTGGTCGAAGGCTACGCCCGGCGACCCCAGGTGCAGGAGCGGCTGACGAGCGAGATCGCGGACGCGATCATGGACATCCTGCGACCGGATGGCTGTGGGGTGGTGATCGAGGCCGTCCATACCTGCATGACGATCCGGGGTATCCAGAAGCCGGGATCGACGATGATCACCTCGGCGGTGCGGGGCGGGTTCCGCCGCCGTTCGGAGACGCGTACCGAGTTCTTCTCGCTGATCGAGCGTGGATCGCGGTGAGGGGGCCGCTCGATGTGTCTTTGCCTGGTGTAGCACCGCCGGGTGGTGCGGTGTCCGGTGGTGGCGCTCGCGCTGGGCTGCCGCCGACCCGCTGGCATGGACACGAGTTTGCCTGGGGCGCGAAAACCTTTGTGATGGGCGTCGTCAACATCACCCCGGACTCGTTCAGCGGAGACGGTCTTGCCAGTAATCCTGCCGAGGCGGTGGCGCGGGTGGAGGCGGTGGTCGTTGAGGGCGCCGACCTGGTTGATATTGGCGCCGAGTCGACGCGTCCCGGATCTACCGCGGTGCCTGTAGAGGAGCAGCTGCGGCGATTGCTCCCTGTCCTACAGGCCGTTCAGGGACGTGTCGCGGTGCCGATCTCAGTCGACACCAACCGAGCAGCGGTCGCCGACGCGGCACTTCGGGCCGGGGCGAGCATGATCAACGATGTCCGCGGTCTCACAGCCGACCCAGAGCTGGCTGAAGTGATCGCGGCCCACGCTGTTCCGGTCGTCGTGATGCACGATGTGCCGCCGAGTCCAGGCGACGATCTGCTCGTCAGTATCGTGCGGGAGCTCGACCGGCGTCTCAATCGCGCGGTGGAGGCGGGTATCGCTCCGGAGCTGCTGATCGTCGATCCGGGATTCGGGTTCGGGAAAGACTGGCGGCAGAACCTTGAGCTGCTGCGCCGCCTTGGTGAGCTGCGCGTGTTGGAGCGGCCGGTGCTGGTGGGAACGTCTCGCAAGAGCACGATTGGTCGGGTACTCGGCGTCGCGGAGGATGATCGAGTCGAGGGGACTGCCGCCACCGTCGCCCTCGCCATCGCGGCGGGTGCCGATGTCGTCCGCGTCCATGATGTCCGAGCGCAGGCTCGGGTCGCGCGGATGAGTGACGCCGTCGTCCGCGGTGCCCCGGTATCGTCACTGACCTGGGCCGGTGGCCCGTCAGCAGAGTAACGATGCGACCGACGACGGCTACTGCCTGGATCGCCCTGGGAAGTAATCTTGGCGACCGGCTTGCGACGCTTCGCGAGGCGGTGGCGGGGCTGGCGGGGCTCGGGAGCATCGAAGCCCGATCATCGGTGTACGAGACCGACCCGGTTGGTTATCTCGATCAGCCACCGTTCTTGAACGCTGTGATTTGCCTGCGTACGACACTGGAACCAGAGCCGCTGCTTGAGCAGCTGCTGCTCATCGAAACCTCGCTCGGCCGGGAGCGGTCGTTCGCCAATGCCCCGCGGACCCTGGACCTCGATCTCCTGCTCTACGACGACCTCCTGATCGAGACAGCGGGGCTGACCGTGCCGCACCCGCGCCTGCAGGATCGGGCGTTCGTCCTGGCGCCGCTGGTTCAGATCGCACCGAATCTGAGGCATCCGCTGCTCGGTCAGACGATGGCGGAGCTGCTGGCGGCCAGGACGGACACGGGTGCGGTTCGCCTCTTCGGCTCGCTCCAGGACGGTCCGCTTTGAGGTTCGTGCCTCGGAGCGGCGCGATGTGTCGTATGGGCCAGGCTGTTCGGAACAGATGTCGCTCGCTGAGGGCATGACCGCCCAGCGTGCGACAGCACGCATCGCCCAACTGGACCCAGAGGACCGGAAGGTGTCCTTAACGCTTGCGCCCTTCCAGGTAACGCTTCGGGCAACTCGCCACCAGCGAGTAGGTGGTATCGACCATGTTGCCGACGTAGAGACCTCCGGCCTGCGAGAGGAGCTGGTAGGCATCGAGCCGATCGAAGCCGTAGTCGCGCTCCAGCCAGAGGACGAGCTCGCTGTAGGCGATGCGCGCCGCATCCTCCATCGGCCGGGCGCTGCCGACGGTCATGATCGCGTCGAGGGACTCGATCCGTGGCCACTCGATGGTCTGGCCTTTGATGACGTCAAAGGTGAAGGTGCCCTTCGCGGCGATTTCCAGAGCGACGCCGCAGAGTTCGCCCTGACCCTGGGCGGCGTGGGCATCGCCGGTGAAGAAAAGGGCACCGGGATGATGGACCGGGAAGTAGAGGGTGTTGCCGACGGTGACATCGGGAACGTCCATGTTGCCGCCATGGGCGCCCGGAGCGAGGGAGGCAATCGCTTCGAGATGCGGCGCGATGCCGATGGTGCCGAAGAACGGCTTCCAGGGAATCTCCCATTGATCGCGCCACTGGTAACCACCCGCAGCGGTGCGACGGTAGAGCCAGACGCGCTCCGGAAGCGGGTCTTGGAGCGTCGCGGTCAACCTTGTTGAGGTGAGACCGCCAAAGAAGGGGACGAGGCACGAGACGGCCCAGTCGCGGGTCGCCTCGATCGCCTCGATCTTCACGACCAGCGTATCGCCTGGCTCGGCGCCCTCGACATAGATCGGGCCAGTCTGCGGATTGAGGTAGGGTCCCAGGACGGAGGTCGGCGCCTGCTCCTCGCTAGTCAGGAGGTCGCCGAAGGCGTCGATCGTGTGGATAACGACCGTCTCCCCGCGAGCGACATGGGCGATCGGTTCGGCGAAGGGACCAAATGTGTATTGATAGTCGCCTGGTTGCCGAATCTCGCGGACACCGTTCGACATGGTGACTCCTCTTGGCGCGCCTCTGGGTCGGGACGAGGATGCTACCGAGGCGCCTCGGCGATGTCAACGGAGGGTCCGGCGGATAAGTCGCGTCCTGGTCAGGGCATCGCGTCGCCGCCGTTGGGACCGAGGATCTGGCCAACGTAGTACGACGCACCTTCGGATGCGAGGAAGACCGCGGTCGGGGCAACCTCATCGACGGCGCCGAGGCGGCCGATCGGTAAGGAGGCCGCGAGCGCGGCGTTCTCCTCGGGTGTCGAGGGAAGGATGCCGGTCTGAATCGGGCCGGGGGCGATCCCGTTGACCCGGATATTGTCGCGGCTCACCTCGCGAGCGAGGCTGCGGGTAAAGCTGATGATGCCCCCTTTGGCCGCGGCATAGTGGGCGAGGTTCGCGGCCCCAAGGTAGGCCAGCTGCGAGGCAACGGTGATGATGACACCGGAGCGGCGCTCCAGCATGCCGGGTAACACATGACGCACGGCGAGGAACGTCCCACGCAGGTGAACCGCCATCATCCGGTCCCACTGGTCGACGCTCATGTTCGCGACTGCCGTTTCTTCGGCGTAGCCGGCGTTGGTGACCAGGATATCGACGCCGCCGAAGCGGTCGAGCACGGCGCCGACCGCTGCCCTCATCTGCTCGTCCGATGAGACATCGGCGGGAACCATGATCGCGCGTCGACCTTCGGCCTCGATCGCCGCCTCAACCGCCGTCGGGGCGGATTCCGACGGCAGGTACGTTCCCGCGACATCCGCTCCTTCTCGCGCGAACGCTTCGGCGATAGCCTGCCCGATACCCCGGCTCGCCCCGGTCACCAGCGCCCGCTGCCCATTGAGCTTCCCCACTTTTCCTCCTCTGTGTCCGTCCGCACGCTCGCCGTCGAGCCGCTGCCTGCTATGGCGACGGCGTCATCCGACGATCATTCTCGCAAGTTCGAAGGCGATGTTGCGGGTAATATGTCACCCGGGTCGGGGTCGGGGGTTCGACCTCGTGGGCCCGGCAACGGACGGAAGCGTCGGGCGCCGTGCTCGATGAGCCGGTGATAGTCGCGAGAACGGAGCCACTGTGTTTGACTTCTCAGACCTGCCGATGATCGACGATCATAGTCATCCCTATCTCATCAACCGCGGCAATCTCTCCGCTTCCAATCGCTACGAACCGCTGGATACCTTTCTTCGTCAGCCCGGTCTGCATCCTGCAGCGGTCGCTCACCGTGACGCGATGATCTACCAGCGATGGGCGATCCGGCAGCTGGCCGAGTTCCTCGGCTGTGACGCCGCACCGGAAGCGGTTGCCCGGGCGAGAGCGGCTGAGGCGGGCGAGCGCGACTACGTGATGCGGCTCTTCGCCGATGGCGGATTGGAAGCCCTGGTCTGCGACCTTGGCTATCCCCAGCCACCGATCGGTCTCTCAGCGTTTCAAGCGGTCACGCCGATCCCGGTCTGGCCGCTCTACCGGATTGAGCCGGCGATCAAGTCGTTGCTCACCGAGCAGGTGTCCTACGATGAGTTTCTGCGGCGGTTTGATGCGGGTGTGCGCGGAGCGGTTCTGACTGACGGCGCTGTCGGCCTCAAGTCGATCATCGCCTACCGCACGGGTCTTGACATCAACCTGGGTCACCGGTCTGAGGAGGCAGGACGACGGGGTCTGGAGCAGGCGCTGGTGGAGTCGGATTCGCTTCCAGCCTCGAAGGCACTTCGCGATCACTTGCTCCTCCGCACGTTGGAGCTCGCCATCGAGCTGCAAGTGCCGCTCCAGATTCACACCGGGTTTGGTGATATTGATGTCGTGCTGGCGCGCTGCAACCCGGTCGGTCTGGTCGACGCCCTAAAAGACCCGGTCTACCGGGAGACAGAGGTCGTGCTGGTTCACTGCTATCCGTTCATCACCGAGGCGTCCTATCTGGCGGCGACGCTCCCGAACGTCTGGTGCGACCTCTCGGCGGGTATCCCGTTCGCACCAATGGCGGCCGATCGCATCCTGACGGCGGCCCTGGAGCTGGCGCCATCGACGCGCCTGCTGGCGGGATCGGACGCCTTCTCGGGGCCGGAGCAAAGCTGGCTCGGCGCGAAGATTACCAGGCAGGCGCTGGCGCGCGTCCTGACCGATGCCCACGGGAAGGGTTTCGTGACGGAGTCAGAGGCGCCGGAGATCGCCGCCGCTATTCTGGCCGGGAACGCCCGCGCGCTCTACCGGCGCGCGGAGGCATAGGCAATGGATACCATGCTGGTCGCCGGGGTGATCGATGGTCTTTTTCGACCGATCGCGCGTCGCTGATGGCGCGCCGGCGCGCGGCTGAGATGTCTCATCCCTCGGTGTGAACGCTCGACGTTCAGGCTAGCGTTGGCAGGCCGAGAAGCAGCCGGGTCTCCAGCGGAGTAGCGACTGGCCGGCCCGCTTCTTCCGCGATCCGAACGAGCCGGGCGACGAGTTGCTCGTTGCTCTGCGCAAGCTCACCCTTGTGGTAGTACAGGTTGTCTTCCAACCCGGTTCGGACATGCCCGCCCATCGCCATGGCAGCGATGCCCATTGGGAGCTGCGCGCGGCCGATGCCGCAGACCGACCACTGTGCTCCGGCGGGAAGCATCTCGACCAGATGCAGGAGCTGTTTCACGGTGGCCGGTGCGCCGCCGCGAACCCCGAGGACGAATTGAAACCAGAACGGAGGGGTGAGGAGACCGTCGCCGATCAGGCGCAGCGCGTTCTGAACGTGACCTGCCTCAAAGCACTCGATCTCGGGTCTGACGCCGTACCGCGTCATGCGCGTCGCCAGATCGCGAAGAAAGCTGGGGCTATTGACGAAGACGCGATCGCCGAAGTTGACCGATCCGCAGTCGAAGGAGGCGATCTCAGGAGCCAGGTCGACTGGCGCCATCCGTTCATCGTCGGTCGTCTGCCCGGCCCCACCACCGGTGCTCATGTTGAGGATGACGTCGCAGCCAGCGGCTCGAACCGTATCTCGAACGAGCGCGTAGCGGCGCGGATCGCAGGTCACCTGTCCCCGATCGTCTCGGACATGGATATGGACGATGGCCGCTCCTGCCGAGCGACAGCCCACCGCCGCCGCGGCGATCTCTTCCTCTGTCACCGGCAGGGCTGGATGCTGCGCTTTTGTCGGCCACGACCCGGTGGTGGCCGCCGAGATGATGACATGGTCTCGGAGCGCTGGCACAGAATTAGACATAGTTACCACCCTCTTGAGTTCATGGGCTGCCATAATCAATGGTGCTGGTGCTCCGAGATCGAATGGACCGGCACCGCCGCCAGAAGTACCTGGGACTTTTAGGTGGCACGCTGATTGCAATGGCAGGATCGACCCGTCAGGCGTTTCTCCCCGTATGGAAGCGCCGTATCGGCCGCCGAACCGTCAGTTGAGCAGGACGTGGTTTGGTTGCTGAGGAATTTGGAACGTCGTCAATGGCAACCCAGGTCCGCGAGATCAAACATCCCCCTTTCCAGCCACAACCATTCCGCCCGCGCGATGAGCGGGTGGCGCATGAGAAACATCGGGCTGCTCCCCACGGGCGGACAACGATTTTGGTTGCTGACGACGAGACGCATATCGTCGACTTCCTGTCCATTATGCTGGAAGATGAAGGATTCAGGGTTCTTCGAGCGTACGATGGGCAGCAGGCGTGGGAGGCCATCAACCGCGAGCGGCCGTCGCTAGTCCTCAGCGACGTGATGATGCCTCTGCTCGGTGGGGTCGAGCTCGTCAAGCGGCTTCGCTCAACCGCGAAGTTTGCCCGGATGCCGGTGATCCTGATGAGTGCAGGACTGCGTCAGCTTCCGGGACTCGATGTCGCATTTTTGCCGAAGCCATTCGATCTCGACCAAGTCCTTCGCCTCGTGAGTGTCAGCACATCTTCATAGCATCACGGGTTTGATCCTCCGCCGAACGCAGGAGCAGTGAACCGTCGGACCGGTCAGCTTGTCACCGGCCGGGCTGGACGTTCAGCGACCTTCAACGGACGCGCTGGCGGTCTTCAATTCGACTGATTCCTGTTTGACGAGGGGTGGGCGAGATGCTACGATCACCCGCGATCTTGTGGCGCATTCGTCTAGCGGCCTAGGACACCGCCCTCTCAAGGCGGAGACCAGGGGTTCGAATCCCCTATGCGCTACCACGAGGATGACGACCGACCCGGCGAGCATTGCTCGCCGGGTCTTTGTTGTCCGTCGCCCGCCAAGCAGGCGGCCCAATAGGGAGCGCTACCGTCGCTCGCCGGTGCGGCGCCGCTAGTAGGAGACGGTGCGGGTACGATGGCGCGGGTGAGCCTTGAACGCCGGAGCCTGCCCCCTGTTCCAGAAGAGATAATCGAGCCGCATCGAGGTGGTTGGTTGACCCATGGTTCGCAGTTCTCCCGCCAGCAACTCAACCGCGTGGAGTGCGACGGCGCGGATCTCGATCTCCTCGGGCGATCCAGCGGGAATCAATTCCTCTCGCTCGATGCGGGCGAGGAGGCCGGGCACATAGTGCAGGAGGCCGTCAACGCGGAGGACATGCGGGACCAGATTGTCAGCGAAGATCGTGAGGTGGTCGATGTCAACAAAGTGGCCGAGGTCAGAGCCCGGGAGCGCCAGGGCGAGGTCTGCCACCGTCAACTGCGCCCGTTTGTAGAATGAGATCTCCCGATCTTCAAGCGTTCGGACATCACGGTAGAACGGCATCTGCGCGAGCTCGCCGACGAGGCGGTCTGCGGAACCCCCTGCCTGCTGCACCGGGCCCTCGAAGCGGCCCTCGTGCCGCTCCAGCAGGAAGCGCCCGAGGTCATTCAAGGCCGTCGCGAAGAGCTCCATGAGCTCGCCAGCGACCCGGTTCGCCGCATCCTGACCGAAGAGCGCGCAACACGACGCCGCGGAGAGCTCGCTCAGCTCAGCCGCCGAGAACGGCCCCTTCGCGTCGAAGCGCTCTTTCAGGTGAATGGCAATGGTGAAGTAGCCGGAGAGTCCCGGTCGCTTTCGCAGGTGGGGGAAATAACCTGACCCAAAATTGATCGCATCGAGTGTCAGGACGAAGGCGAGGGCGCGGTCGGGTTCATCGACGGCATGGTGATCCGCATCGAGTATCGGAGGCGTGCTCAGCTCCGGCGCGAGCGACCGGGCATAGGGCTTGAGGCGGTCACGGTCAATCTGGACAAAGCGCGCGTTGTCGGCGGCCCACTGACACGACGTTCGGACCTCGTCGAAGATACGAGTCGTCACGGTAGTCTCATCTCCCGGTCGTGCGCCCCATCGCCAACAGGTCCTGAAGGTTTCTCCACCCGGCACCGACGAAGCATCATTGGTTCGAGTCGATACCGCGGTCCTGCCCCCCGGACAGTGTCCTGGCCGTCCCGCTACTCACGCCGTTGGCCGTGCAGACTAGACGACCGGCTGCGACAGATCGAGCTTTGGGGGTTGAGCTACTTTGAGGTGACGCATGGGCGTCGAGGCAAGCCAGAGTCCAGCCAGCCCAATCGTCAGCGATCCGACGATTATGGTGGGGCGGAGGCCGATGGTTTCGCCCAAGGCGCTGCCAAGGAGCGATCCAACCACCATGGCTCCCGCCTCGACGACCCGCACGCTGGCATTGATGCGACCGAGCAGCGCATCCGGTGCAAGGGTCTGGCGCAGGCTCACCTCGACCACGTCATAGATGGTCGACGCCGGGTCAGAAATGAGCTGCTGCCCAATCAACAGAATCAACGCGACGGCGGACGCCCCGCTGGCCAGTGTGACCATGCCCTGCCCTAGCGCGATGACGGCGGTGGCGAGGATCATCGCCGGGCCGAAGCCCGCGAGCCGCGTCAGCCAGCCAACCGCCGCCGCACCGACCAGCGAGGAGAGACCTCCGACCGCGAAGACGACCCCAAGGAGACCGGGTTGGAAACCGAGCTGACCATAGACAAACAATAAAAAGACGGTACCGACCATTCGATACCCGACGGCAATCAGCATGGTCCCGACCGCCATCGCCTGCAAGACGGGGTCATGCCACGTAGCGCGTAATCCGTCCCCGATCTCCCGACGCATGTTTGCCGGGCGGTCCTCGTTTCGAAGCCGTTGCTCGGGCGTGGTGATGCGGAGGATCCATACGGCGGACCACAGAAAGGACAGAGCGTCGACCAGCATCGCGGTAGGAGCGGTGAGCCACTGTACGAGCCAGCCACCGCTGCCGAACGCGAGGGTCTCGGCGGCGGAGCCAGCAGCGGTCAGTTTGCTGTTCCCTTCGATCAATGCTTGGGGTGAGACGAGCGTCGGAAGATATGACCGATACGCCACGTCGAAGAAGACCGTGAGCGCGCTGCCGGCGATCGCCACGGCATACAGCTGCGCAAGCGTAAGCCGATCGACCGCGGCTGCCAGCGGAATCGTTGACAGCAGCGCGGCGCGGCCGAGGTCGCAGGCGACCATGATCGGACGCCGCGGGAGGCGATCGACCCAAACCCCGGCGATCAGGCCAACGAGGAAGCCGGGGGCAAACTCGGCGACAGAGAGCAACCCAATGGTGAGCGGTGAAGCGTGGAGGACGATTATCGCGACGAAGGGGAGCGCCGTCCGGGTGATCAGGGTGCCAAAGGTGGAGACCGTTGCCGCACCCCAGAGACGGACGAAATCCTGGTTCGCCCATAGCCCTCTAGTTCGCCATGTGGCATCGACAGTCGGACGCTTCAGGGGCATGTCACCGAGAGTAGACCCAGCGCCCAGGCTCGGTCAATATGGTGCATCTTGAGGCGCAGTGACCAGGACATAGAATACAGTCCCGACGAACCGCACTGCCGGCTCCACTACCCTCGTCGTCTGGCATCCTCGCACGTCGCCCCGCAACGCGTGCGTCTCTTCCAGTCGACCCTGGTGCCGGCTCGGTCCCGAGCGAAACCCCGCAGCATCGCTCGCCGTTGCCGGTCCCGGTAGGTGGTGGCCCGGAGCCCTCGGCTCCTCGGGACTGTACGAACACTATAAACGTACACCCTCAATCCTGTCAAGGGATTCGCCAAAAGTCCTCAACAGGAAGTCGATCGGAGGACCAGTCGCTGGGCCCTGACGATGCCACCGCGCTCCGGCGGGGAGCCGGCATGCACGAGCCTAAATGAATCTTGGAGGGACATCGTTGCGGCGGTGGGGTCGTCACTCAGCGCCGTCGCCCCGAGGTGGTACAGTCGACCGGAGATGCAGGTCAGGAGCCGATCCCCGGTCGGGGCACCGCGACTGCCTCGTGGCCGCCATCAAGGGTGTCGAGGAAACGTAGCAGCTCGCGAAAGGCGTCCATCTGGCTCAAGGTGCCGGCGACGGTCGTTGTACGCTGGGATTCGATCACCAGATGAAGGACGGTCCCCGCTGCCGTGGCGGTGCCGGCGTGCTCGTCGACGACTCTGGTCAGTGTGGCGCGGATGCGACCCCCGGCGTCAATCGCCAGCAGAAGGGTGCGCGCGCCGCGACTGCGACGCGCGGAAAGGCTGCCTCCGCCGTCAGGGATTCTGGCACACGAGAGATCAGTCTCCCAGCCTGCCCGTTCCAGTTCCTCCCGCAGACGGTCAGGCTCCCAACGCCAACGCAGTGCCGGCGTCATGAGTTTGTCTCCTGCTGACTCTCGGCGAAGTCGCGCGCGAATGTGGCTTGCAACCGGCTCAGACTTGGTCGGTCGGTCAGGATAATGCCGAGCTCGCGGTTCAGATCGAGCGATGTCGCGGTGAAGTTCTGCGAGCCGACAAACGCTCGCGTGTTGTCGATCAGCATCATCTTGGCATGGATATACAGGCCACCGCGGGAAAGCCGCACCTGCACACCTCCCCGTTCAAGCTCCGCCCGATCGTCCGCTCCGTCATCCCCCCCGTCGGGATCGGCCGAGATAATGAGCCGGACGCGCACGCCGCAGCGCGCGGCGCCGATCAGGGCGTCGACGATCTGCTGGTCCCGCACCACCTCGGCATAGACATCGATGCTAATGGTCGCCTCGTCGATCAGGCCGAGGAGCTGCTGACGACTGGTTGTTGGGCTGACGATGAGGGGACCGCCCGGGGGCTCGGCGGCGCGTCGCCAGTCGGCGTCGAAGATGGCGGCTGCCTGCACTACGTCCGCCGCCCGGGTGGTCACCACGCCAAACTCGCGGTTGCGGCTAAATGCCGACCGCGTCAGATTGAGGTTCATGACGATCGCCGTCTGAAGGTCGACGACCATGGTCTTGATGTGGGTGAATCGGAAGGTGGGATTGTTCCAGCGAACGTCGACACCCGCCCGATCGAGCTGGTCAAACACGCTCGGTTGTTCTCCGGCTCCACCGAAAGGATGCTCTTCAAGGATTACCCGGACCGCGATGCCGCGCCGGACCGCCCCTTCGAGCGCGTCGATGATGCCAGGATCGGTGAGTAGGTACACCTCGAGATCGATAGATGTTTCGGCGGCGGCGAGCTCGTCGAGAATCGGCGCTCGCCCGTCATCGGGCTGCACGAAGAGGCCGACCACGCCCTGGCCATCGTCGGGAAGGAGGAATTGCGGGGTCGGCGTCGGTGTCCGCTCCACCTGGCGAGGACGAGCGGGGTTGTCCGGTTGTCTCGACGGCTCATCCTGCAACCCTCGAAACAGGTCGCCAAGCCCCCGGACCAGCACGACGACCAGGGCAAGCAGCAGCAGGGCGATAACAACTCGTTGGGCGCGGGACATCGAAAGCCTCTTCGACCGTACCTGAGACATCGCGTCGAGGGTCTGAGGCCCCGGCGCCGTTGATGTTCACCCTGAGCCGGGCCTGCCCAGATGCCGGCCCGCGCTCAGCGCGACCCTATCGTCCCATGGGTGACGGTCTGTGACCAACCGCCTCAGACGTTGTTGGCGGCTCGCCAGGCGCGGATGTCCGCGGCATGTTCGTCGTAGTGCTTGAAGGTGTCGCCTTCAAGGCAGCCACAAAGACCGGCGACACGGGGATCGATCTCCGGCGTGCTCAGCAGGAGTCCGACGATCTTCGCGTGCGCCCGCTCCATGGTGGTGCGCTGGGTCGCCGCCGCGATGTCGCGGCGGGCGGCCGCTTCCCGTTCATTCAGTGTCTGCACATCCACCTCCGAGTCCGGCGCACTGGCGAGGTGGCGTTGAGCGGCGCCGAGCGCCTGCTCGTCCCAAAAGGCGATGTGCCCCATGATGTCCTTGATCGACCAGTCCCCAACGGCACCCGGCTCGGTCAGGCGGTCGTTGGGGATGCCATCCACGGCGTCGAGCAGACCGTGCCAGCTTGCCTCGATCCGTGCGACCGTCTCTTGAATCTCACTCCCGGCACTCTGCTGCTGCATCGTCAGTGCTCCTCAGGCTGTCGTCTCTCCATTACACGGGCGCCACCAGATCGCGTGGTGTGATCCGCGCCCGACCAAAGAAGGAACGCGTGACCCATCAGTCTGTGAGACCAGGGAGACGCCGGACTGAACGGGTGACGCCTAGGCGGCCTTCACCGCGGCGATGAGACGGGCGATCGAGTCCTTAGCGTCACCAAAGAGCATCGTCGTTTTCGGGTTATGGAATAGCTCGTTCTCGATCCCGGCGAACCCTGATTTCATGCTTCGTTTGAGGACGATCACGTTCTCGGCCTGATCGACGTTGAGAATCGGCATCCCATAGATCGGACTGCTGGGATCGTTGCGGGCGGCCGGATTCGTCACGTCGTTAGCGCCGATGACGAGCGCAACATCGGTCTTGCTGAAGTCATCGTTGATCTGCTCCATCTCATAGAGGTCGTCGTAGGGAACGTTCGCTTCGGCGAGCAGCACATTCATGTGTCCCGGCATGCGGCCCGCGACCGGATGGATCGCGTAGCGGACGTCGACGCCGCGTTCCTGCAGGACATCGGCCAGCTCCCGTACGGTGTGCTGCGCCTGGGCGACCGCCAGACCGTAGCCGGGCACGATGATGACGCGCTGGGCGTAGGCAAGGGGAACGGCCGCGTCATCGGGCGAGATCTCCCGTACCGGGAGCGCCTCACCACCCGCGGCCGACGACGCGCTGGCACCCGGCTTTACGGCCCCGAACGCGCCGAACAGGACGTTCGCCACCGAGCGGTTCATCGCCCGTGCCATCATCAAGGTCAGTAACGAGCCAGATGCGCCGACCAGGGCGCCCGCGATCACCAGAACCTGGTTGCTGAGGACAAAGCCGGTCAGCGCGGCCGCGAGCCCGGTCAGGGAGTTGAGGATAGCTATGACAACTGGCATATCGGCGCCACCGATCGGAAGGACAAGGGTCGCTCCCAGGGCAAGGGACGCCACAAAGATCAGGACCAGGAGGAAGCGCGCGCCGTTGCCGTCCTGCAGACCAAGCACACCAATCGCGAGCAGGAGAATCGCCGCAAAGAGCGCGGCGTTGATGATCTTCTGCGACGGAAAGACGATTGGCCTTCCGGAGAGGAGCTCTTGCAGCTTCGCGAAGGCGATCATGCTCCCGGTGAAGGAAATCGCCCCGATGATCGTGCCGAGGACAATCGAGAGACCCTCCCCGCGCGGGACGTTGACCTTGTGCTGAAACTCGGCGACCGAGACGAGCGCGGCGGTGGCGCCGCCCATGCCGTTGAAGATGGCGACCATCTGCGGCATCGCCGTCATTTTGACGGTCCGTGCCGGGTAAACCGACACGGCGGCGCCGATCACCATCGCGACCAGGATCAGCACGACGTGATCGAGGCCGGGTGTGAAGAGGGTCGCCAGGATGGCGATCGCCATGCCGATAGCGGAAAGCTGGTTCCCCCTACGAGCAGATGCGGGAGAGCTGAGAAGCTTCAGACCAACGATGAAAAAGATCGCGGCGATGACATACGCGAGATCGATAAACGCATCCTGCCAGTTGTCGATCATCGCTTTTGCCCTGCTTCCGGCTTCTTCCGGAACATCTCGAGCATGCGATCGGTGACGACGAAGCCGCCAAAGACGTTCGCGGCGCCCAGGATGACCGCGACAAAGCCGACCGCTTCCAGGATGAAGCTATCGACCGAGCCGAGAATGATGATCGCCCCGAGGAGGACGATGCCATGAATGGCATTCGTCCCCGACATGAGCGGGGTATGCAGCGTCGAAGGGACGCGGCCGATCAGCTCCAGACCGAGAAAGATCGCGAGCAAAAAGACATACCCGCCGAGCAACACATCCTGATTCATGCGCGCCCTCGCCTAATCGACTGACCGTAAACCTTCATCGTCGTGCGGCTCCTTCCCATGATCGTCGTGTCGAGGTGGTCATTTGAGCGCGCGGTCAGTTGGTCCCCGCCACCGGGCCACGCGCTGGATCGGCGGCAGTAGTCGCCATTTCAACGGGTGGTGGTGGTGGAGACGTTAAAGGGACCGTCGGCGCCGCCTCAAGACCAAGCGTCGCCCGGGTCGGGCCGTGCGTAACACTACCGTCCCGGCAAACGCAGGTCCCTTTGACGACGTCATCCTCGAAGTCGGGAGCGAGCCGTCCGTCCTTGATGAGGAGCGCAAGCAGGTTTTGGACGTTCTTCGCGTACATCTGGCTGGCGTGGACAGGCATCGTGCTGGAGAGGTTGAGGGGGCCGAGAATCGTCACGCCATGCTCAACGGCAACCTCTCCTGGTCGGGTCAGCTCGCAGTTCCCGCCGGCTTCGGCCGCCAGGTCGACGATGACAGAGCCGGGGCGCATCTGCCGAACGGTCTCAGCCGTGATCAGGCGCGGCGCGGGCTTGCCGGGTACGAGTGCCGTCGTGATGACGAGGTCAGCACGTGCGGCCCGCTCGGCGAGGACCTCGGCCTGACGGGCTAACGTCTCCGCTGACGCCTGCTTGGCATACCCCCCGGCGTCCTGGGTATCGGTGGCGCCAGTGTCGATATCGACAAAGGTCGCGCCGAGACTTTCGACCTGCTCCTTGACGACAGGGCGGGTGTCGTAGGCCTCGACAACCGCGCCCAGGCGGCGGGCGGTAGCAATCGCTTGCAGGCCGGCGACGCCGGCGCCGACGACGAGCGCCTTGGCTGGGGCAATCGTTCCGGCGGCGGTCATCAGGAGTGGAAAAAACTTTGGCAGGTGATCGGCCGCCATGATGACCGCCTTGTAACCCGCGATCGTGCTCATGGCGGAAAGGGCATCCATGGACTGGGCTCGGGTGATCCGGGGGATCGCGTCCATGCTGAATGCCGTGACTCCCCGGTCCGCCAGCTCTTTGACGAGATGTGGTTCGTTTAGCGGGGCCAGGAAGGCGACCAGCGTCGATCCCGATCGCAGGAGGTCAAGCTCGTTGGGCCCGGAGCGGTCGCCTGCGGTTGGGCGCTGGACTTTGAGAATCAGGTCCGCCTGGCCATAGACCGAGGCGGCGTCGGGGACGAGCGTCGCTCCCGCCGCGGTGTAGGCGTCGTCAGCAATGAACGATCCCTGGCCCGCGCCGCTCTCGACGATGACGGCTGGACCAGCTGCGATCAGCTTGGCCACTGTATCGGGGATGAGGGCTACCCGATTTTCACCGGGCGTGGTCTCGCGCGGAACGCCAATCGTGAGCCGCGCCGCCGTTGCAGGGTCCCCGTCCATCATCACCTCGCCTCCCCACACGTTGCACCCTTAACAGCCCGCCCGGTGCGCGGCCGCAATTGTTCCTGGACGCCCCCGCTGACCGCCAAACATTCGTCACGATACGTTCGAGCTGCTCCCGACCGTGAACTTGCCGATACAGAACGGAAGCCGAACCTGCAGGACTCTTTTCCGCGTCCCGGCAGTTTACACAAATCGTTTCAACGGCGGGAGGTGGTTGAGAATGCCACGACGCCACCGCTTAAAGCGGTGGCGTCGCCTGGTTCGCAGATTGTTCGATGGGTCGTGGCGCTCTTAGCGCTGACGCGAGGAACGGTACTCCGGCCGGCGGCTTGGAACCGGCACGACCGCCGGGACCGGTGCCGGTGCAATACCGAGGTAGCGCCGAACGATATTAACCAGTGTCTGGCCGATCGAGAGAGGGGCGGAAGGGCGATTCATGGAGTTCTCCATCAAGGCGAGCAACGTCGTCGGTGACGATGTCTATTGTACGTCCAAATGAGGCTGTCGGGTTCCCGTTTCGCTACAGCCGTGTTTTAAACCCGGCGTTGACGGCGGCAAGCGATGGTCCGCGTCTCTGACCAGAATGCACTGTACGTGCCACCCGTTTTGGCGCACCTTCATTGCTGACGACGCTGGTGGTCGTACGGTCTTATCCATACCGACGAGCACCCTCGTAAAAGTGAGGCGTTCACCGCGGTCCCGCGGCTGCACGTTCGGCTGGCGCATCACAAACATGTCCCCCAATCGCCAGCTTCGGTGTCGAGCCTGTGGAGTAAACTCGCACTTGAAGTCGCCGCCAGAATCTCGCGTCATAGTCGCTACAAGGCTGGTACTGACGGGGAGCGCGATGTGGAGAACACTCCGGGCACCGACCGCTCATCGGCGGCGGCGATCGGTGGAGCCGTCAGGTCCGCCGCGCTGACTCGTCGCGAGTTCTTCCTTGATCTGGTCGACGAGCTTCGGCGCACGCTGCCCGCGCCGTTGGCGGACTTTCAGCTCCGCCAGACGGCGAGTCTCATCAAGATCTACTATGGCAATGAGCGGATTCATTTTGAGGTCTGGACCAACAGCGCTCGCGGTACGCTGGAAGTGGGGCTTCATTTCGAGGATGGGCCGGCGAGTACCGAAGACTATCTGGCCTTTTTCGACGACCGCATCGTTGAGATCAAACACCAACTTGGGTTGCCAGTTGAGCTTGAGCGATGGACGCCGTCGTGGGGACACCTCTACGAGGTGATGCCCTTGCCACGTCTGGACCGCGGAGTCGTGAAACAGACGGGGCAACGACTGTCCTTGCTCATCAGTATGCTGCAGCCACTCGTGGAGCAAGCGGGTATCCCGCCGGGGAGCGTGGTGCAGATGCGGCAGCCGGCCTCCGGTCCGTGGCGCGGACGACGACGGAGGCGATGACGGAGACGACTCCGGGCGCCATTACAGCGCGGCGGTGACACCTCGCGCCAACACGTGACCGCGACCAGATGCGCCCCGCACGACACCCTGGTGGTAGACGATCTCGCCGCGGCTGATCGTTGTCACCGGCCAGCCAGTGACAATCCACCCCTCGTACGGCGAATAGTCGGCGTTGGTCTGGTGGTCGGCGGCCCGTACGGCCTGACTCTGCACGGGATCCCAGATGACGATGTCGGCATCCGCGCCGGGTGCGATGCATCCCTTTCGGGGAAAGAGGCCGAACAGCTTCGCGGCGTTGGTCGATGTCGCGGCGACGAAACGCTGGCGTGAGATGCGACCCGTCGCTACGCCCTCCGACCAGAGCATCGGCAGCATCGTGTCGAGGTCCGCGACGCCAGGCCTGATCGTCGTCAGATCCAACCCTGGAGCGACTTTATCGGCGTAGCGCCACGGAGCGTGATCGGTACCAATGGTGTCAATGTCTCCCGTTTGCAGACCCTGCCAGAGGGCGGCGACATCGGTTTGGCGGCGCAGCGGTGGCTGGCCGACATATTTGGCCCCGTCCGGTTCCGCGAATCGCTCCTCGGTCAGATGCAGATACAGCGGTCGGGTCTCGACGAAGAGCGGCGCACCGCGCTGCCGGCCGCGGCGTACCTCATCGAGTGCACCGGCCGAGGAAAGATGCACGATGTAGGTCGGGGCGCCAGTCAGCTCCGCGAAGGCGACCGCACGAGCGGTGGCGGCCACCTCGGAGCTCACGGGCCTCGACTCGGGATAATGGGCAATGTCCCCGTTGCCCTGAGCCATCAATGATCGCGTCGCATGGTCGATCATCGCGGCGTCTTCGCAGTGGACCATGGTTAGCATCCCAGCATCGGTCGCTAGCTGGGTGGCCGCGAGATACGACTCGGGATCGGTACAAAACCCGCCAAAGCTCATGAAATATTTGAGCGTCGTCTGACCGCGCTCGGCGAGAAGCGGGATGTCTGACAACGGTTGGGTCTCGGGATCGGTGAGGACCGGATGAAGCATGACGTCGATGATGGCGTCGCGCTCGACCAGCCGCGAGTCGCGATCGATGGCCTCGATCAGCGTCTCGCCCGGCATTGGAAAGGTCATGTTGCCAATGGTCGTGATGCCACCGGCGACAGCGGCCCGGCTCCCGCTGGCGAAATCGTCGCACCACTGGGGCTCATCATCTGGCGGACTGGAGAGGGTGAGGTGGACGTGAGGGTCGATGCCGCCAGGCAGGACGAACATCCCCTGGGCGTCGAGGTCATGCTTCGCCGTGAATTCCCCGCCGATCTGAACGATCTGTTCGCCACGGATACCGATGTCAGCGATCGCCTCGGCACCGGCAGAGACAAGCGTGCCACCCCGGATCGCAAGGTCCATTGGATCGCTCATCTGGGAAACCCCTTTCGATATACCGAAGGGGCGGCCCTCATGGACCGCCCCTCGGCAGTGCACTGCTGATCGTCGGACGGTGTTACCGGCTGTTCTTCGCCCGATCGAATCGTTGGGCCACGGCGTCCCAATTCACGACGTTCCACCATGCGTTGAGGTAGTCGGGGCGGCGATTCTGATACTTGAGGTAGTAGGAGTGTTCCCAGACGTCGATCCCGAGGATCGGTGTCCCCGTCGTCTCCGCCAAACCGGTCATCAGCGGGTTGTCCTGATTTGGCGTGCTGATGACTGAGAGAGCGCCATCGCTCCCGAGAATGACCCAGGCCCAGCCCGAGCCGAAACGTCCGGCACCGGCCTTATTGACCGCTTCCTTCATTGCGTCCAGAGAGCCGAACGCCGAGGTGATCGCCTCGGACAGCGGACCGGACGGCTCTCCGCCGCCGCTCGGTCCCATGATCTCCCAGAACATCGAGTGATTGACGTGACCGCCGCCATTGTTGCGGACGGCGGTCCGTTTCTCCTCGGGAACGCGGGAGATGTTGGCCATCAACTCTTCCGGGGTCATCTGCTCGAATTCAGTTCCCTGGACCGCGGTGTTGAGGTTCGTGACATAGGTGCCGTGGTGCTTGTCGTGATGAATGCGCATCGTCTGCTCGTCGATGTGCGGCTCCAACGCGGCGTAGTCGTACGACAGTGGTGGCAGCTCGAAAGCCATCGCGTGATTCCTCCTGGTAGGGCTCCCCTCGGGCGCCTCGCTTCGGCGTTGCCTCGTCGCCACTCACCGCGGGGCGAGTGATCGCAAGGGACAACGCGTTTCGAACAGGGAAGGTACCAGAAAACCCCGCATTGGGGTACACCGCGCCGGCCTGTCATAGGCCCGATCAGGCATGGGTGAGCGCGGCCGACACGCCTCCGCGATCCGAGCTCCAAGGAACTGGGAGCTACTGTGGCAGATGGATAGGCGTGAACGGGCCAATCGCTTGAGTCCATTCCTGGAGAGGTGACGATGCCGATCGGACCATCGTTGCGGCGTTTGGCGCTCCCAGCGTATTCCCAGCGAGCGCCCCGGCGGCCTTGAGGATTGAACCCTATCGTTGGACGTACGTCAGGAACGACGGATAAGGAGGCACCACGATGAACACTCGCATCTCCTCCATCGCAGTCGATCCAGAATTGGGCTCATTGGCGGAAGTCTGGCCCCTGTTGGCGGGAATCGGCGGGACCGCGGTGTTGATGGCTCTCGCGGTCCTGGCAGCAGCATCGTCGGTCGAGATCGGCATGCAGCATGTGACAGCGGCTACCTTCCGGGCTATTGGGCTGATCGCCGGCGGGCCGTTGTAGGGGGGCCGATGGTAGGGCACCAGGGTGGTGAGTCCCGGGTGGTCGCCGCCCGGCGCCGCGGCTCTGGGGAACCCGTCCTCGCAATTCTGAGGTGAAGGCGCTATGCCCAACTCGTGTAGGGAGCGGGTTCCCGTTCCCAGTCTCCGGCGAGGGTCCGGTCATCGTTTGCGGCGAGCAACCGGGTAAAGCTTGCCTGACGATAGCTGAAGATCGCTTCGGCTCGCGGGTCGCCGTCCAACTGGGCCAGGCGAATAATCTCATCGTAGGCGTGCTCGATCGCTTCTGGGTCGCTGGCATGGTCGAGCTGTCGACGCCAGTTGAGAAAATCGATGAAGTGCTCGGCGGCGCCCAGGGGGTCACCATGCTCTTCGGCGATGGTCGCCAGGCGACCTGACGCCTCGGCGACCGCGTCGCCATGACTGGCATCGGTTGCCGCGGCGAGCACCCCTTCCCAGAGCGTCTCAGCCAGCCCGTCCTCCGACTCGTCGAAGAACTCGGCGAGCTCCAGGCGAAGATCGACCAGCATGTCTGGATCGGTTTCGGTCAGTAGGGTCTCGACCGTCTCCCTGATCTCGACGGCAAACGGCGGGTCCTGGACACGGTGCGCGAGCCATGTGGCGACGACCGCCGCGCCCGCGTCTCGGGCGGCGGTTTCCCAGGCCGACCACCCGCGATGCACGGCGGCATCGAGCCTGGGATTGACGCTGAGAACAAGTGGCGTTCCAGGGGTTGCTCGGGATGACTTCGTCGGCATAGACCTCATCTGGGTGGACGGGGATCGACGCTGCTCCGTCGCGACGTGATTCCGCGCAGTTTAGCGCAAGGGTTGACAGGGTCTGCTTGAACCGCTAGGTTACGAGGCATGAACCACCTCGACGTGGGACGAACGGTACCAGCAGTCGCGAGCGCCACGGCCATGCCGTGGTTCGCTGGCGTCTGGTTTGGCTTTACCTATCTGCCTCCGGCGGCGCTGGTGGGAGGAGAAACGCGCATGCGTTGATCCACCCGTAGAACCCGAAACCAGCACCGCCGGAGCAGCCGAGGCCCCATGCCTCGGTTTTTTGTTGTCTTCGGCAGTGCTTCTCGGAGCAGGTATGGGTGATGGAGCCGGTCCGCAACCTCGCGGCGGGCTCATGCGATTGATACGAGAAGGAGGAGCGTGATGATTGTCTCTCTGTCGGCCGAAGCTCCGAGCACGACCGCACGGGACCTTCTCGCGGCGGCATTGGCCGCTGGCATGGAGGCACGCGGCATGGATGATGGTCACGGGGGAACCGTCATCGGTGTCGACGGCTCGCTTCCAGACGATGTCCTTGGGCTGCCCGGGATTCGTGCTGTGCACCCGACTCACAAGCCGTACATGCTGGCGAGTCGCGAGCACCGGCCACACGCGCCGACGATCGTCAAAGTCGGTGACGTACGGATTGGGGGCGGTCGCCCGGTCATGATGGCCGGGCCATGCGTCGTCGAGGGACGCGAGTCGTTGCTGGAGACCGCCGACGCGGTCAAAGCCGCCGGGGCCGACATCCTTCGTGGTGGCGCGTTCAAGCCGCGGACTTCCCCCTACGCCTTCCAGGGCCTCGGCGAAGAGGGGCTCCGCTTTCTTGCCGACGCTCGTGAAGCAACGGGGATGCCAATCGTGACCGAGGTGATGGAGCCAGATCAGGTCGACCTCGTGGCCCGCTACGCGGATATCCTGCAGATCGGCGCCCGCAACATGGCGAACTTCCCGCTCCTGCGCCGGGTCGGAGCAACCGATCAGGCGGTTCTGCTGAAGCGGGGTTTCTCGGCGACGGTCGAGGAATGGCTGATGAGTGCCGAGTACGTCATGGCCTCTGGTAATTCACGAGTCATCCTCTGCGAGCGGGGTATTCGTGGCTTCGATCCCGCACTCCGTTTCACCCTAGATCTGAGTGCGGTCCCGCTCGCCAAGGAGCTGACCCATCTGCCGGTGATCGTCGATCCGAGTCACGGCACTGGGAAACGGTCGCTCGTCGGACGAATGGCGATGGCTGGGCTGGCGGCAGGGGCGGACGGTCTGATCATCGAGGTGCATCCTGATCCCGAGCATGCCCGCTGCGACGCCGCGCAGACGATATCGCCTGTGGAACTCGCGCGTATCAGTCGCTCTGGCCGGGCGCTCTACGCCGCGCTCGTCGAGACCAGTGACGTAATGATCGAACCGTCTCCTGGAAGGGATTCTCTCGCTCTCGCTGTGTAACGGATGCATCCCGCGGCCCTGAAGTGCGCGGCCACCGCGCACGCTTGATGTCAAACGAAATCGGAGCTGGTCGCAATGGGTGATCGGGCAGGTGCCGGAGAGAAGGGCCACGAGTTGGTCGACGAGTACCGGTACACGATCTGCGATGTCTTTACTGACCGTCCGCTGACCGGGAACCAGCTTGCGGTCTTCGCTGACGCCGAGGCGATTCCATGTGAACTGTTGAAGCCGTTAGCGCGTGAGATCGGTTTCTCAGAGACGGTCTTCGTCTATCCGCCGGCCGCCAATGAAACAGCGCGGATCCGCATCTTTACGCCCGCTGCCGAGTTGCCGTTCGCCGGTCATCCGGTCCTCGGGACGGCGGTCGTACTGGGCGCTGCCCAAACGTTGACCGAGGTGCGCCTCGGGACTGGCCGTGGCGTCGTACCGGTCATGCTTGATTGGCAGGACGCTGACGCTCCGACGGGTTGGATGGTGCAGCCGCTTCCTGTGGTCACCGACGTGACCAACGCGCGTGGGCTGTTAGCCGGCCTCGGGGTAGAGTCGAGCCTGCTACCGGTGGAGCGATACGACAATGGCGCCAGCCACGTCTATGTGGCCTTGCCGGATGAGCAGGCGGTGGAGTTCCTGGCGCCGGACATGGCCGCGCTCGCTCGCGCCGGCAGGGAGACAGACGGCGGCATTATTGGAGTGAACTGTTTTGCCGGTGCCGGACTGAGGTGGAAGACGCGAATGTTCGCGCCGGTTGAAGGACTTGAGGATGCCGCGACTGGCTCCGCGGCCGGGCCGCTGGCCCTTCATCTCCTCCGCCATGGGTTGATCTCACCTGGCGAGACCGTCGAGATCTCTCAGGGCGCGGAACTGGGCCGACCTAGCCGGCTCCAGGCGCGAGTGGTCGAGGACGGCGCCGGTGTGCATCGGATCGAGGTCGGGGGCCAGGCGGTGATCGTCGGGTTTGGTGCGTTTGGTGCCGCGGTGCTCGCCCGTCGTGTCGCGGACGCTCCCACGGGGGGGTGAGCCCGCCAGACCGCCGCTCGCCTTATCGAACGATCGCTGGTGTATGAAACGCGCGGTGCGGTGGGGCAGGTCGTCGCGCTGGCGGTTTCTCGCTGTCCGGTGCTTGTCGGATCGGTGATCGGCGCGGCACACTCAGCGCACCGACAGTGCAGTGTGGGCCGGTGAATGGGGAGCATGGTGTTACCGATCAGTCGACCCGATGCCGATCAGGAGATTCGAGACCGCCTCGATTGGAAGGACTGGCGCCCGACCCTCGTCGCGGGCGTCCTGACCTTGTTTGGACTCGTGGTTCTGGTCTTCGCCTTCGCGAGTGTGTCATCGAGCGAGCGGCGGATGGCTCTGGAAAGCCTTTCGACGACGATTTTCTGGATGGCGGCGGCGATGATCGGCGCATGTGGCACCATCGCCGCGCTGATGCTCACGACGGTCAGCCTCATGGAGCACCTCGATACACGCCGTATGGGGCCGCGCTTTCTGATGCATATGCGGCTGACTGTTCTTGGTGCCCTGGCCACAATCGCTGTGGCGGTCGGTAACCTGCTCCTGACCATCTTCCCCTTTGCGTCCGGTGTCGATCTTGACCCGCCGCAGTGGCACATCAACGCGGTCTATTTTGGCTTGCTCAGTGGTACCGCCGTGATGATTTGCGGGTTCGCGGTGGTCTTGAGCTCGCTCTACTCCACGATCGCCGACGTGTTCAGGAACCTCCCTCAGACGTGGGTCGAGGAGATCCTCGCCGAGGATGCCGAGGAGGAGCGGCAGGATGAGATGTTGCGGCGCCGCCGTCGCTCCGGTGCGCGGCAGGTGAGGCGGTGACGACCGCGCCGGCCACCCATGTCGCTCCTGGTCACCGTGGCAGCCGCGGCTTTGTGGTGGGGACTGCTGGTCACGTCGACCACGGCAAATCGACCCTGGTCAAGGTGCTAACCGGCATCGACCCTGATCGACTGGCCGAGGAAAAGGCACGGTCGATGACGATCGATCTCGGCTTCGCCTGGCTCCAGCTGCCAAGCGGCCGCTCCGTCAGCGTGGTCGACGTCCCGGGGCACGAGCGTTTCATCAAAAATATGCTCGCCGGAGTCGGCGGAATCGACGCCGCGCTCTTGGTCATCGCTGCCGACGAAGGACCAATGCCGCAGACGGTTGAGCACCTGGCGATCCTCGACCTGCTGCAGGTGGAGCGGGGTCTGGTCGTGCTGACCAAGACCGACATGGTCGACGATGATTGGCTCGATCTTGTCCAGGAAGAGGTGCGCGAGAGGTTGACCGGGACGGTGATGTCCGGCGCGCCACTCATCCCGGTCTCGGCGCTCCTCGGAACCGGGCTGGACGCGTTGCGGGAAGCGCTCGATCAGCTACTCGACGCTGCACCGGACCGCACCACGGGTCACCGCCCCCGCCTACCGATCGATCGTATCTTCACCGTCCCGGGATTTGGCACCGTCGTGACTGGCACGTTGACCGAGGGCGAGCTCCTCATCGGCCAGGAGCTACGGGTCTATCCGGACGGCCCGCTGACCCGTGTCCGCGGGCTTCAGACCCACCAGACAAAGGTCGACCGCGCCGTGCCGGGTAGTCGTGTCGCCGTAAACCTCACCGGTCTCGCGGTCGATGGCCTCCGGCGCGGCCAGTTGCTCGCGACGCCGGGGACGCTCGTCGCATCGCAGCGGCTCGATGTTCACCTCCGGCTTCTAGCCGATGCCCCGATCGTGCTGGAGCAGAACGACGAGATCGACTTCTTTTCGGGGGCGATGGAGCTACCGGCGCGTGTTACGTTGCTCGATCGCGACCGCCTGGCTCCCGGGGAAACCGGTTGGGTTCAACTGCGGTTCCGGGAGTCGGTGGCAACGCTGCGAGGCGACCGTTTCATTGTCCGGCGGCCGTCGCCGAGCATGACGATCGGGGGCGGGTCGATTGTCGACGCGGCGCCGCCACGCCATCGACGGTTTCGACCGGAAGTTCTCGACGCACTCGAAACACTGGCAGCTGGGAGTCCGGACGAGATCGTGCTGCAGGTTCTGGAAGGTGGGCCGCGTGAAGTCCGGACACTGCGGGGCGGCGGCATCTCCGGTCTCAGCGACGATCTGGTCGATCAGGCGCTCGCCGATCTGATCGCGGAGGGCGATGTGCGTCTGCTTGGCGTCCCGCACGCTGTGCCGCGCCCGGCCGATACGGTGGTGGCGACAACGAGTTGGGACGCGATAAAGTCGACGCTCCTTTCGGTCGTAGCCGCCCATCATCGTGAGCAGCCGTTACGGAGAGGTATGCCGAAGGAGCAGCTACGGAGTCGCCTGCATCTGGCAAGCGGGTTCGACGATGTCATTGCGGCGGCAGCGTCCGATCACGTGGTCGTTGACGGCGGGCAGACAGTACGGCTGCCCGACTTCGCTATCGCGCTCAGCACCTCGCGGCGGGCGGCGGCGGACCGATTGCTCGCCGCGCTCGCCGCGCATCCATACGCCCCACCAGCGCCGGCCGATTTTGGCCTCGACGCTGAGACGCTTGGCGCCCTGGAGGATCTCGGGGAGATTGTGCGTGTGGGGGACGGAGTCGTCTTCGATGCGGCGACCTACGAGACGATCGTCCGGTCGGTGCTAGAGCTCATCGAGCAGAACGGCTCGCTGACGCTGGCCGGTTTTCGCGATCACTTTCAAAGTAGCCGGAAGTTTGCCCAGGCGACGCTGGAACACCTGGACCAGCGACGCGTGACCCGCCGCGTCGGCGACGAGCGGGTTCGCTTTCCAGGTTTTCGTCTCAACGGAGTTCCCGAATCGTGATGGGTACTCCGGGGACCGATCGAGCGCTGCTCGGGCGGCCAACGTGGCACCGGTTTCTTTCCCCGCATTACGACGACATCGCGCTCTCCTGCGGTGGAACCGCCGCCCTACTCGCTGGGGAAGGACGCGCTCCGGAGGTCCTCATCGTCTTCGGCGCCGAGCCGGGGAGAGGAGAGGCCCTCTCGGACTATGCCGCTGCGATGCATCGGACTTGGGGACTCGATTCCTCCGAGGTCAACGCGCGACGGCAATCAGAAGAACGGGCCGCCTCGGTGTTCCTCGGGACGACGTTTCGTGTCCTCCCGTTTCGCGACGCGATCTACAGGGGCGACGCCTATCTGGGCGATGACGATCTTTTCGGTCCCGTGGCAGCGGACGACGTGATGCTGCCCGGCGCGATCGCCGGGGCCGCTGAACTGGCTCATGCTCCCGACCCGGCCACGCGTATCTACGCGCCGCTTGCAGTTGGGCGCCACGTCGATCATCAACTGGTATTCACTGCAGGGGTCCAGCTGGCACGAGAAGGGTGGGACGTCTGGTTCTACGAAGACCTGCCGTACGCGCTGCGGGACGGGGCACTGCGGGACCGGCTTGCTACCGCCTCAGTCAACCTCACCCCGGCGGCGATCATTGATGTCACGGCAACCTGGGGCGCCAAAATGGACGCGATCCTGGCTTATCCGTCTCAGCTGCCGGCAATTTTTTCTTCGGTCGGATCGACGGGTCGTCGCCTTGAGATCGATGCTCTGCTGCGCGCATACGCGGAGCGTCCGGACCACGACACACTTGGTGAGCGGTTCTGGCGTCTGGGCGACCCGGAGTAGGACGCCGAGCTGCACCAATCCACATCACTTTTTGGGAAACCTATTGACAATCGGTCAACGATTCGCTATTGTGTACGTACTGAAGCACATGGGGGCTTGAGCAATCAATCCCAGGTCCAACGGAGCAATCCGCTAGATCGTCCATGGAAGCAGACCGAAACCGCAAGGTGGAGGAATGCGGTGCTCAGGTACGGGAACGGTCGCCGAGACCTTCGGGCCTCGTGCGGACGCGGTTCATTCGGAGGTCGGTGGTAACGCCGACATGACGCATGACTGGTTGGCGGCTAGGCTGCTCGCTGCGGCGCCAATCTCCCAGCGGAGGTCTCAACGGCTTGCCGGAGAGTTTCTCTTGCGCCAGTGCATCGCCGGCCGTTCGCGGCCGGAGCCACGGTCCAGGACTTCAGTGACGGAGCGCCGACGGCTGCGAAAGCGGTTGTCGGCGTTCCTATTTGTAGGAGGATTTCGAGCGCCGAATCACCGACTCGGGAAGTTGAGTAGCCGTCTCTAAAGCCGATCGGCAGGGTCAGCGCTTGATGTCGCGGTACTCGGGCCGCGCGGGAGCCGGGTGCAGAAACAGTTCCGCGTGGCATGTCCATTGCGTTCCTCGGCAGCTTGAGCGGGAACGACCGTCACTGGGTGACCTTCCGATCGAGGTGTAAGCGGCGGAGGACGGTTGGTGGAAGGGGTGCGACTCTACGTCGCGATCAGTCTCGCGATCATCGTCATCGAGACCGCGCTGATCCTTCTCCTCTTCTAAAACCCGCCAAACGGATGTACTGTAGACGCGCCTCTCAGACTTGACGGTGCGTCACGAGAATCAGGAGGAGCGGCCATGTATATCGGCGGCGGACTGATCACTCTGATCCTTATCATCTTGTTGCTCTATCTGATCTTCTAGGCCACCGGTCGACGCCCAGTGGAATAGGGGAAATGACAAACGCGGTGGGGCATGACGCCCCGCCGCGTTTCGTTGCCCGCCCGCGGCGGACGGTCGATCGACACCTGCTCGTTCCTCTGGAACAGCGTCGAGCCGCTGGCGTCTTACAAAAACACTCGAACGAGGATGTCGCTCGGCTCCATCCCGTTGGTCGGCGTCTTGTCCTGCGGGCAGGCGGAAATGGCGATGACCGCGTCGACGAGGGCGGTGAGGATGACATAATCGTTGCGCTCAGAGATGGGCTCTCGAATCTCAAATTCGCCGTTTGGCAGGATCGCCACGTTCATAAACCAGTTGATCGGGTCCGGCACTCGGTCCATCGTGACCCCGAAGGGGGCGAGTGATTCCGCCAGGGCGACTCGGCAGCTCGCGTGACCGGGTGCTTCAAGCTCCTCATAGCGTTTCGGATCGCACGCCGCGAAGAGCATGTCGTGGCGGCCCACCGAATCCTCGGTCAGGTCAAACATCGGCAGACGGCGGTTCGAATACAGTTTCATGCCCTGCTGCAGCATGAGATTGGCGTTGGCGCTTCGCGTATGAGCGACCGAGACGAACTCGTCGGCGTCTCCGGCGCGGAGGGCGACGAAATCCGCGACCTGTTTCCCTTTGACATCGATGATCTGGAGTAATTGCCCGGCGCCGATCTCCACGGCATAGGCCTGGCCAGGCCGTATCTGCCGCGCCTTGATCGCTCGGCGGCCAACATGTGTCACGCTCATTCTGCTCCTCTTCTGGGTGGCACTGTCGGGAATCATCAATTAGTCAGGTCATTGTCGCAGCGATCAGTCCCAGGAACCAACGTAAGGATTCATCAGCGGTGATGGGCGTACCAGATCTCCTCCCTGGACGGAGTGGTCGAGCGGTGACCACCTGTACGGCGCCCGATCGCCACGTACCGCGCGCATGACATACTTGGACGGTAGCATCCACTGGCATCCTGGAGCGTTAAACGCTGTCGTCCGTTCGGCGAGTGGCCGGTAACCGGCATGGTGGGAGGATCGAACGTCATGGAGACTTGTCCCAACTGTCGTGCTACGGTCCGCGTCGGGAGCCGCTTCTGCACATCGTGCGGCTTCCGGCTGCAGGACGCCGAAGCGCCGGTCGCGAGCGAAAGCATGGCACCCGCTGTCGGTGATGCCTTCGAGCCAACCCTCGGGGCGTCGTTGGCGCCATGGGCACCGGCGGACGATGGCCCGTTAGAAGGCGACAACGCTGATGAGTCAGCGATCGCGGAGGCAGCCGGCGAGGTCGAGCAAGTTGGTGATGGCGA
>JAABUN010002788.1_pt1 | contig 29476 bp, 30 predicted proteins | sample 5559311 | NCBI WGS metagenome assembly JAABUN01 (sample SAMN10711877, study PRJNA513370) | rock metagenome | isolation source: Antarctica rocks | place: Antarctica: Victoria Land, Siegfried Peak sud | reverse complement strand
ACGGCGACCTCATCGTGATGGGGGGCTCCTGCCAGCGCACCTGGGAGCACGCCGTCCCCAAGACCAGCCGCCCCGTCGGGCCCCGGATCAGCATCCAGTTCCGGCCTCGGGGCGTCCGCTGACGACGCCGGGTGCGGTGCGCGACCGACGCCGTCGGCAGGAGTCCTCTCGAACGGTCCGGCACCGGTGCCGTCAGCCCGTCAGGTGCGGGCCGACATCAGTGGCGCGAGCCCCACGGCACGGGCCGGGGCGTCGGCGTCGCCGCAGACCGCCAGCCAGTTGGCCAGCATCTGGTAGCCACCCTCGGTCAGCACCGACTCCGGATGGAACTGGACGGCCTCGACGGGCAGCTCGCGGTGCCGGACCGCCATCACCACCCCGCTGGAGGTCAGCGCCGTCACCTCCAGGACCGACGGGACGGTCTCGGGCTCGATGGCCAGCGAGTGGTAGCGGGTGGCGGTGAACGGCTGCGGCAGCCCAGCCAGCACCCCGACCCCCTGGTGCTCGATCAGCGACGTCTTGCCGTGCAGCAGCTCAGGCGCCCGGTCGACGACACCGCCGTAGGCCACGCCGATGGACTGCAGACCCAGGCACACCCCGAAGATCGGCACCACCCCAGCCTGCTGCCGGACCACGTCCACGCAGACGCCGGCGCTCTCGGGCGTCCCCGGCCCGGGCGAGAGCAGGATGCCGTCGAAGCCGGCGACGAAGCCCGGCTCGGCGAACCGGGGGTCGTCGTTGCGCCAGACCTCGACCTCGGCCCCGATCTGGGCCAGGTACTGCACGAGGTTGTAGACGAAGGAGTCGTAGTTGTCGATCACGAGGATCTTCGCGGCGCTCACCGCCCCATTGTCCTCCCGAGCGGGGTCGGTCGCGTCCGCCCGGTCAGCGTGGAGTGGAGGCGTCACCGCCGGTGGGCGAGGAGCCGCCCCGGCCGGGCGGGGCGGCGTACCGCAGGTCCAGGGAGCCCTCGTGGGCCGGGAAGTCGGCGTGGTCAGCGCTCTGCTCGTCATACACCAGCCCGTAGGCGGCCACGTACTGCTGGTAGATCTGGATGGCCGACGACCCGGCCAGTGCGGACCGCAGCCGGCCCGGGTCACCGAGGGCACTGACCACGTAGGGCGGGGCGTAGGGGATGCCGTGCAGCACCACGGTGTTGCCGACGCACTTGACCCCCGTGGTCGAGATCACCCGCTGACCCTGGATGGTCATGGCCTCGGCGCCCCCGCTCCACAGTGCGTTGACCACCGCCTGGATGTCCTGCTGATGGACCACCAGCAGGTCGGCGTCGACGCTGGCCGCCGACACCGTCTCGGGAGCGTCGTCCAGCGTCACCGACACGGCTGGTCCGGTCATCGGGGTGAACGCCGCCGCGGCCGACGCGCGCTCCAGCTGCGCCTGCAGGCCCGGGTCGGTGCCCTCCGCCGCCGAGAGTCCGTCCACCTGCGCGCGCACCTGGCTGACCTGCCGAGCCAGGTCGGCGTTACGCCGTGACTGCGACTGCACCAGGCTGACCAGGTCGGTGTTGCGTCCAGGACGCAGGTCGGTACCCCGGGCGTTGACCGCGCTGGCGACCATCATCACTCCGGCCAGCACGCACACCAGCGCCGTCAGCACCCGCCCGAGGGGTGGCCGGCTGCGGTCCCGACGCAGCTGAGCGGCGCGAGCACGACCAAGGGCATGGAGGACGCGAGCGCCGGGTCCGACCCGCTGCACTGCGCCCACCCGGCCCCTCCGCCCGTTCGTCGCGGCCGGAGGAAATGGCTCCGACCAGGTTCATTGACTACGCTACCCAGCGACAGCGAGGAGTGTGATCGTGCCGGAGTCCAGAACCCGCAAGTCCGCCGACGTCAGGCAGCAGCGCAAGGCCCGTCAGGAGTCCAAGCCGCAGAAGATCAAGGCGCCGTCGAGCCGCCGTTGGGTCCCGCCGACGTTCATCACCGTCGGGCTGCTGGGTGTCATCTGGCTGATCGTCTACTACGTCGCCGGCCCGCGTGTCCCGCTGATGAGCGACCTCGGCAACTGGAACATCCTGATCGGCATGGGCGGCATGGCCGCCGCGTTCGGTATCGCCACGCTCTGGCGTTGACAGCTCCCGCCCGAACTACAGCCGTGTGATACGTCCACAGTGGGGATAACTCCTGTGGACAACGTCTCCGCCGCCCCGCCGCCGAGCGCGCGCAGCGCCGGCCGGCGTCTGGATCGGCAGATCTTCGGGCTGGCCCTGCCGACGCTGGCCACCCTCGTCTCCGAACCCCTCCTGCTGCTGGCCGACTCCGCGATCGTCGGGCACCTCGGGACCGATGCGCTGGCCGGCCTCGGCATCGCGGCGAACATCCTCGGAGTGTTGACCGGACTGTGCATCTTCCTCGCCTACGGCACCACCGGCGCGGTAGCCCGCCAGCTTGGTGCCGGCGACCGCGGCGGGGCACTGGCCGGCGGGTTCGACGGTCTGGTCCTGGCCGTCTGCCTGGGGGCGGTGCTCTGCGTCGGGCTCCAACTGGCCATCCCCAACCTGACGGGCGCCTACGGGGCGTCCGAAGCGGTGACGGCCGCAGCGGCGACCTACCTGCGCGTGGCCGCCTTCGGGCTGCCGTCGGTCCTCCTGCTGCTGGCCGGGACGGGGGTGCTCCGCGGCCTGCAGGACACCCGGACGCCGCTGCAGGTGGTGATCGCGGCCAACCTCGGCAACATCGCCCTGAACCTGCTCCTGGTCCACGGCCTCGGGCTGGGTATCGCCGGGTCGGCGGCGGGCACGCTGCTGGCCCAGTCGGCCGCAGCACTGGTGGTCGGGGCCGTCGTGGTCGCCCGGATGCGGGCGGCGCTCGCCCGGCCGCGCTTCGCCCTTGGCGGGGCTCTCCGGGCGGCGCGCTCGGGCAGCTGGTTGGTGCTGCGGACGGCGACGCTGCAGGGTGCGATCACGCTCACCACCCTGGTCGCCGCGACGTCGGGAACCGTGGCCCTCGCCGCGCACCAGGTGGTCAACGGTCTCTGGGTGCTGCTGGCCTTCGCGCTGGACGCACTCGCCATCGCCGGCCAGGCCCTCATCGGTCGAGCGCTCGGGGCGGGGAATGGCGCGCTGGGGCAGGCGCTGACCCGGCGGATGGTGGGTTGGGGTGTGGTCGCGGGCTTCGGCTTCGGGCTCCTCGTCTGGGCGACGCGACCGCTGTACGTCGGCCTGTTCTCCCCCGACCCGCAGGTGCAGCAGCTGGTGGGTCAGGTGCTGCTGGTCCTCGCCCTGGTCACGCCCGTCGCCGGGGTCGTCTACGTCCTCGACGGGGTGCTGATCGGCGCCGGGGACAGCCGCTACCTCGCGCTGGCCGGGCTGATCGCTCTGGTGGTCTATGCCCCCCTGGCTCTGCTAGTGAGGGGCCAGGGTGCCGGGCTGACGTGGTTGTGGGCCGCGTTCGGGGTCTTCATGGTGGCCCGGATGGCGACGCTCGTGCTGCGGGTGCGGACCGGAGCCTGGATCCGGACGGGCGCGGGCCTGCGCTGATCCGGTCGGCCATGCCACGCGGCGGCCGGCACCAGGGCAGGGCGGCTCAGCCGTTGAGATCGGGCTTGGTCCAGTACCAGGTGCTGTCGAGCCGCTTGCGGGCCTCGAGTCCGCCGAGCACGAGGATGATTCCGGCGAGCAGGGTGAACACCCACGCCACTCCCAGCCGCGACGGCACCCCGGCCGCCTCCAGCTGGCGGTACCCCGTCACCACCAGGACGGCACTGATCGCGAGCAGCCAACCGGACAGCAGAGTCAGGCGGCGGATCCACCGGCCCAGCGTCGCCGCCGCCAGCGACCAGAAGGACCCCAGCCCGGCGAGCAGGCCGATCTGTTGGGCCGCCAGGCCGAGGTAGGTGACGTCGAGGCCGAAGGCGAGCCGACCCTGGCTCACGGCGCCGAAGCCTGCGGCGTCGGGCTGGGCGGCGACGAAGAAGCGGCTGGCCCCGATGAGGCTGCGACCGTAGCCGTCGAAGGCCTGGATGCCGACGTGCGGCAGCACCGCGCTGAGCAGCATGGTGAGGAAGGCGAGCCCGGCGACCACACCCCGGCGCTGGTAGCCGCGACGCCGTCGCAGTCGCGCCTCATCGGTGGGCAGGATCACCCGCCGACCCTACGTGACCGCGGTCCAGAGCCCAGACGCAACGACGCCCCGAGGCCGGTGCCTCGGGGCGTCGTGGACCGAACGGGTGCGTCCCTCAGGTAGCAGCGACGACCGCGAGCTGGATGTGCGCGGTGACCGCGTCGTGCAGCTTCACACCGACGGTGTGCGTGCCGACCGACTTGATCGGCTTGAGGATCTCGACGGAGCGCTTGTCGACCGAGACGTTGCCGGCCTTCTTGATCGCTCCGGCGATGTCCGCGGCGGTCACGGCGCCGAAAAGCCTGCCGGTCTCCCCCGCCCGCACGCCGAGCTCGACGCTGATGCCTTCGAGCTGCGTCCTTACCTCCTGGGCGTGGTCGACGCCCCGGATCTCACGAGCGGCACGGCTTCGCTTGATGCCGTCGATCTGCTTCTCCCCGCCACGCGTCCAGCGGATGGCGAAGCCGCGCGGGACCAGGTAGTTGCGGCCGTAGCCGTCCTTCACCTCGACCACGTCGCCGGCGCCGCCGAGGTTGTCCACGGCGGCTGTCAGGATGAGCTTCATCTGGGCTTCCCTCCTCAGCGCGCCGTCGAGGCGTACGGCAACAGCGCAACCTCACGGGCGTTCTTGATGGCGATGGCGACCTTGCGCTGCTCCTGGACGGAGAGCCCGGTCACCCGGCGGGCGCGGATCTTGCCACGCTCGGAGATGAACTTCCGCAGGGTCGCGGTGTCCTTGTAGTCGATGTGCTGACCCGCGCGCAACGGGTTGGACTTCTTCTTCGGAGCGCGCTTGGCGGGTGGTGTGCTGGCCATTGTGGTGCTCTCCTTTCGAGCCCGGCGCGAGCTGTGCTCGATAGCCGGAATGTGCCGGATGGGTGAGAGGTGTGCTGACCGTGAGGTCAGAACGCTCCCGATCGAACGGTGCCGATCAGAAGGGGGGCTCGTCGCTCTGGGGCGTCGCCCAGGGGTCCGAGCCTTGCGTCCGGGTGCCGCCGCCGCTGGTGCCGCCGGTGGCCCAGGGGTCCTCGCCGCCGCCACCAGCGTTGCCGCCGCCGCCGCCAGCGCCGCTGCCGGCGTTGGCGCCGCCACCGCTGCCGTACCCGCCGCCGCCGGAAGGGCGGCCTGCACCGCCGCCGCCCTGACCACCGCTGGTGGTGCGGGCGACCTTGGCGGTCGCGTAGCGCAGTGCTGGCCCGATCTCGTCGACGTCGACCTCGAACACGGTGCGCTTCTCGCCCTCGCGGGTCTCGTAGCTCCGTGACTTCAGGCGGCCCTGGACGATCACCCGCATGCCTTTCTGGAGCGACTCGGCGACGTTCTCCGCAGGCTGGCGCCAGACGGCGCAGTTGAGGAACATCGCGTCGCCGTCACGCCACTCGTTCGACTGACGGTCGAAGGTGCGCGGGGTCGACGCAACCGTGAAGTTCGCGACCGCGGCACCCGAGGGGGTGAAGCGCAGCTCCGGGTCGGCGGTGAGGTTGCCGACCAGGGTAATGGGTGTTTCGCCTGCCATGGGGTCTCCCTGGGTTCGAGATGCGACGTGCTGAGCTGGGTACGAGCGGACCTGGCGAACCTGTTCCGCCTGCGCCGACCACCTTGCCAGCCGGGACTGACGGTGACGACAGCCCGGGCTGGTCTGTGGACGACGCCGACGACCAGGACGAACCTGTGGACGCCCGCGTCGGCTCAGTGGGCGTCGGTGCGGATGACCTTGGTGCGCATGATCGACTCGTTGATCGAGAACTGGCGGTCCAGCTCCTTCACGTCGACCGGGTTGGCCTGCATCGTGATGATGGCGTAGATGCCTTCGGCCTTCTTCTGGATTTCGTACGCCAACCGGCGACGACCCCAGATGTCGACCTTCTCCACGGTGCCGCCACCCTTGGTGATGACGGTCAGATACTGCTCGAGCGTGGGTTGGACGGAACGCTCATCGGTCTCAGGGTCGAGAATGACCATGACCTCGTAGGGGCGCATGCGCGAACTCCACCTCCTCTGGTCTCAGCGGCTGTGGGCGGTTCCCGCAGCAGGAGGGCGAATGCCGACCGGTCCCACACGGGTGATACCGGTCCGGCTGCAGCCCGGAGGCAGCAGCACAACCCGCGACTCTACCGGGCGACGGCGTAGCGGGCCAATCGTCGCAACGCAGCCGCTCGACCTGCTCACTCGTAGACGAACATCGCCTCGCCGGGCAGCACCCAGCTGAGGCCGTCGCGCAGCCGGTCCCGCCAGGACTCCCAGTTGTGCCCGTCGCGGGACTCGACGTACTCGACCTCCATCCCGGTGCCGGTGAACACGGGCAGCATCGAGCGGTTCTGCACGATCAGGTCCTCGTAGACACCGCAGGAGACGAAGAGCCGGTCCCCGACCCGGGCGGGGTGCGCCCGGTAACGGTTGACGAACCTCACCACCGGGTCGAAGGCGCGGTCCCCGCCGTGGTCGGCGCCGAGGTCGGTGAAGACGAAGGAACCGGACTGCAGCAGCAGCGACCCGAACGTGCCGGGGTGCCGGACGGCGGTGGAGAGCGAGGCGACGGCGCCGAAGCTGGAGCCCATCAGCACCCGGGCCTCCGGGCCGGGCGCCAGCGGCAGCTCCGCCGCCAGCCGACCGAGCAGCTCGGTAGCGATCCAGCGGGCGTGCGCGCTGGAGTTCGGGTACTCCACCAGCCGGTCGCCGGGGTGGGTGAAGGCGACCACCGTCTCGGCCATGTCGAGACGGTGGATGAGGTTGTCGAGCACCGTCTTCATGTCGGCGTACTCGAGGTAGTCCCCGCCGTCGTGGACGACGAGCAGGGGGTAGCGGGCGGCGCGCCGGAACCGGGCGGGCAGGTAGAGGGTGACGCGGTTCTCCCGACGCTGGGCCGTACTGGGGATCCGGAGCTCCAGCAGCTCCCCTGGTCGGGCATCCGGGTCGTGGACGGCCCACTCCGGGGTCGCGTAGCCCGAGCTGTGGCAGATCGAGGAGCTGCCGAAGGGCCCACGCGCCTGACGCGGGTTGGCCGGGTCGTTGAAACGCTCGTACTGGTCGCCGCGGCGGGACTCGAACTGGTACTCCACCCGGGAGTCGGGTGGGATCTCGACGACGACGTACCAGAGGTCGGTGCCCGCCAGCCGACGCAACGGCAACGGGTCGACAAGGCCGACCACCCGGTGCCGCAGGCTGACCGCGTCCACACCCTCCCGGCGCACCGCGAAGGTGCAGCGCAGACCCTCGACGACGGGGAGGGGCGTGCCGCTCGAAGAAGCGCTCCAGCGCGGCCGTGGGCGGTTGGCCCTCAGCGCCCAGCCGGCGGATCCGCTCCCGGAGCCGGTTGACCGCCAGCTTGCGGGGCTGTGCCCTGGAGCCCGGACCGGGGCCGGCCACCCGCTGAGCGCCGCTCATCCGGCGGCTGCCGCGCCGGCCACTCGACCGGCCGGGTCCAGCTGGAGCGCCTGTCGGGGAAGGCCGCCCTGCTGGAGGTCGAGCCGGGCGCCGTCGGGCAGCAGCACCGCCCGGTACGGGGCCAGGCGGCGGGCCAGCACCGCCATCCGTGGGTGGTCGTCCAGTCGGAGCCGGCGTCGGGCGTGCGGGAAGGCGACGACGCCGGCGTAGAGGCCGAGCCCGTCGGCGTCCACCTCAGGCGGACGTTCCCCGCGCGGGGGGTGGTCGTGGAAGAGCACGACCCGCTCGGCCAGTGCCATCGCCCCGGCCGACCAGGCGATGACCGGCCCGCGCACCAGCTCGGCCAGCCCGAACAGGTTCAGCACGTGCAGCAGGACACCGACGTGGCCGCCAGCCACCACCAGCCCAGCGCTCTCGCCGACCAGCCCGGCGACCTCGCAGCGGTGCCGACCGACGGCGTCACGTTCGGGCACCGCCAGCTCGGCACGGTGGGCGGCCCTGGCCTGACGCCCCTCGACGAGGTGCCAGCTGTCCAGCGCGCGCACCGCCGCCAACGCGTCGACGATCGCGCGCTCGGCGACCGGAGCGTCGTGCACCTGGCGCTGGAGGGTCGCGACTGCGCCCAGGGCAGCCCGCAGGCGGATGCGGTAGGCGATGCGCAGAGCGGCCAGCCGCTCGGCCAGCCGCTGCTCGGCCTCCGCCAGCGGCGGGTCGGCCTCCAGGACCTGCTGCCAGCGGCGGTGCAGCTCCAGGTTGACCAGCCGGCCGCCGAGCACCTCGTCGAGCTCACCGGTCTCACCCTCCCGTTCGCGCCAGCCCGCGTTCACCGCGGCCACCGGGCCGTCGGGCAGGATCTCCGCGACCGCGGCCCGGACGCCCGCCACCCGGCGCTGGGGCCCCAACAGGGTCACCCGCACACCGCCTCCCGCCACGCAGGGGCGGCCGCCCGGAGCTGCCTGCGGATTCACCCGGCGATGCTACCGACCCGGTGGTTCGCCCAGGTGCCAGACGTGAGGGGACCGTGACCCCACCCCAGGACCGGGAAGCGGGCCCGCGGATTCTGTCAGAGACCCCCATTAGGGTCGGCGCATGACGACCACGCTGGCGATCGGCGGGCACGGCGAGCAGCTTGACCCCGTAGCGGAGGCGCAGGCCCGCTCGGCGACGCTCGCGCAGTTCTTCCTCGGGGACCCCCAGGGCTGGAAGGGCCCCGAGTTCGCCTATCCCGGGGGGGCGCCGGCCCTGAAGGCTGCCGCCGAGACCGCGGGCATCACCTTGTACGTCCACGCCCCGTACGTGCTGAACGTGGCCACCAGCAACAACCGCATCCGGATCCCCAGCCGCAAGTTCCTGCAGCAGTACCTGAACGCCGCAGCGGAGGTGGGGGCGGCTGGTGTCGTCGTGCACGGGGGGCACGTGCTCTCCGACGACGACCCCGGGACGGGCTTCGACAACTGGCGCAAGTGCATCGAGCGGCTGGACATGCCCGTCCCACTGCTCATCGAGAACACCGCCGGAGGCGACAACGCGATGGCGCGACGGCTGGACCGGGTGGCGCGCCTGTGGGACGCCGTCGGTGCCGCGGCCGGCGGAGACACCGTAGGGTTCTGCCTCGACACCTGCCACGCCCACGCGGGAGGTGAACAGCTGGTCGGCCTGGTCGACCGCGTCCGGGCGGTCACGGGGCGGATCGACCTGGTGCACGCCAACGACTCACGGGACGGGTTCGACTCCGGCGCCGACCGGCACGCCAACTTCGGCGCGGGCCGGCTCGACCCGGCGGCCCTCACCGAGGTGGTGCGGGTGGCCGGCGCCCCCGTCGTGGTGGAGACCCCCGGCGGACGCGACGGCCAGGCCGCCGACATCGCCTGGCTCAAGGAACACGTGTGAGCGAGCACCCGACGAGGTCGCCCGCGCCGCTGACCGCCCCTAGCGCAGGCTGAGCTCGACGGCGCCGGTGCGGTCGCCGCGACCGAACAGGCAGCGGTAGAACCGGTCGCTGCCGTCGGCCTCCTGCGGGGGCAGGGCGAGCACCTCCCAGTCGGTGTCCCGGTCACGGGAGGTCAACATCGGCCCCAGGGTGTCCGGCGAGCAGAGCCGCTTGACCGCCGCCTCCCCCTCCAGCTGGGACTGGCGTCGGACCTCGACGTCCAGCGGGCCGGCGACGAAGGTCTGGTAGACGTGGCTCTCGTCGCAGCCGCGGGGAGTCCCGAGCGAGGGCAGGTCGAACACGGAGATGATGCCGGCCCAGCACTCGGACTCGGTCGGGCAGTAGGCCGTGCCGCCCACGGCGGCTGAGCAGTCCAGGTACCCCGCCGGTGGGCCCGTCGACGAGGACGGGGGCGGGGACGCGGACGGGGACGCGGACGGGGTGGCCGACGAGGTGAGCGCGGACGGCGTGCTCGGCGCGGCCGTCCCGGGAGCCCGGTCGACCAGCAGCAGCGTCCCGGCGAGCAGCGCGACCAGGACCAGCCCCGCGCCGGCGAGCAGCAGCGCCCACAGCGGCCGGCGCCGCCCGCCCGCCCCGTTGCTCCCCCTCCTCGCCCCTGGCGCCGCGGCCGGGGTGCCGGGGGCGGGGAGGGGGAGGGCGGCCAGCCGGTCGCGGACCTGCGCCGCGGTCGGCCGGACGTCGGGGTCGAGGTCCAGCGCCTCGTCCAGCAGGGCGGCCAGCCCGGGGTCGGCGTCGGGCAACGGGATGAGGGGCTGGCGCTGCCGCTCGACCACCTCGGCGAGGGTCGGCGTTCCGGTCGCTGGCCACCGCGGGGGCCGGCCGGCGAGCAGCGCGTAGAGCGTCGCCGCCAGGGAGTAGACATCCGCCGCGGTGGTGGGCGGCTGGCGGCGCAGGATCTCCGGGGCGGTGTAGGCGGGCGTGAGGGCCTGGAAGGCCTCCGCGGGCTCCGTCTCGGGGCCGGGCAGCGCAGCCAGCCCGAAGTCGGCCAGCCCTACCCGGTCATAGGCGTCGACCAGGATGTTGGCGGGCTTGACGTCGCGGTGCATCACCCCGCGGGCGTGGGTTGCGGCGAGGGCGTCGGCGATCCGCACCCCGATCTCCCGGACCCGCTCCTCGCTCGGTCGAGCCGCCGGGTCCAGGTAGCGGGTCAGGGAGCCACCCGGGCACAGCTCCATCACCAGGTAGGGCCGGTCGTCGGACAGGATGCCCGCGTCGTGGACCGTCACGATGCTCGGGTGCGCCGACATCTGGCCGGCGGCCCCCGCCTCGCGCAGGAAGCGCCGCCGCTCGGACTCCACATCCAGCCGACGCTGGTCGACCTTCACCGCCACGAGCCGGTCCAAGGTCTCCTGCCGCGCCTGCCAGACGACGGCGAACCCCCCACGGGCCAGCGGTCGCCAGTCGGTGAGCCCCGGGATCTGCGGGGGTGCGATCGGCATCAAACCACCATAGGCGTGCGTACGGGGCCCGGGAGGTGAGATGAGGAGAACCTGAGGCAGCCTGCGCAGGCGGCTGAGCTGTCACCCGGGCGCCACCGTCGCTTCGCTCCCGGCCGCTACCCTCACCGCATGGTGCACCCGTGAGCCGGAGCGTGTACGTCGCCTCGCCCGAGGGCTTGACGGGCAAGTCCGCGGTGGCCCTGGGCCTGCTGGACGCGTTGGTCCGCGAAGTCGGGTCGGTCGGGGTCTTCCGGCCGCTGACCACGGGCCTGCACGCCGGCGAGGACGACCTCGACCTGATCGTCGACCTGCTGGTCAGCCAGCCCGGCGTCGACCAGGCCTACGCCGACGCCCTCGGCGTCACCTACGACGCGGCCCGCACCGATCCCGACGAGGCGCTGCACGTCATCGTCGAGCGTTTCGGCCACCTCGCCGACCGCTACGAGGTGATCCTGGTCCTGGGCTCGGACTACACCGACGTCTCCACCGGCACCGAGCTGTCCCTCAACGCCAAGATCGCCGCGAACCTGGGCTCCACCGTCGTGCTGGTGGTGCACGGCCGGGATCGGACGCCGGCCCAGATCCGCTCCGCCGCCGACGGTGCGATCGCCGAGCTGCGAGCCCACCACGCCCAGACCGTCGCGGTCGTCGCCAACCGGGTCGAGCCGGCCGAGGTCGAGCCCACCATGGCCGCCCTGGCGAGCCTGGCCCCCCTGGTGGTGGCCGCCATCCCCGAGAGCCCGGTGCTGTCGGCCCCGACCTTCCGGTCACTGGTCGAGGCCGCGGACGGCCAGCTCACCCTGGGCAGCGCCGGCTGGATGGACCGGGAGTCCCTCGGCCTCATCGTCGCCGCGATGAGCCTGCCCAACGTGCTCGACCGGCTCCGGCCCGACGTCACCGTCATCGCCCCCAGCGACCGGACCGACCTGATCCCCGGCTTGGTGCTGGCTCATCAGTCGGGCACCTTCCCGACGCTGGCCGGCATCTTGCTGACAGGCGGCTACCCGCTGCCGGACACGATCCGTCGGCTGTCCGAAGGCGTCGAGCAGGACCTGCCGATCGCCCTCACCGACCTCGGCACCTTCACCACCGCCGAGCGGCTGATGCGGGTGCGTGGGCCGCTGACCAAGGCCTCCACCGCCAAGGTGGAGACCGCCCGCAGGCTCTTCGCCGAACAGGTCGACCAGGCCGCGCTGCTGGCTGCCGTGAACGTGCCGACCAGCGAGGTCCGGACGCCGCTGATGTTCGAGTACCAGCTGGTCGAGCGTGCGCGGGCGGACCGGCGCCACATCGTGCTGCCCGAGGCCACCGACGACCGGATCCTCCAGGCGGCGGCGATCCTGCTGCGGCGCGGCGTGGCGGACCTCACCCTGCTGGGGGAGGAGACCAAGGTCCGGGCCCGCGGCTCGGCCCTTGGCCTGGACCTGGACGGCGCCGCCGTCGTCACCCCCACCGACCCGGAGCTGGTCGAGCGCTTCGCCGCCACCTACGCCGAGGCCCGGGCGCACAAGGGGATGACGCTGGAGCAGGCGCGCGAGCGGGTCACCGACATCTCCTACTTCGCCACGATGATGGTGCACCTCGGGCTGGCGGACGGGATGGTGTCCGGGGCGGTCAACACCACGGCGCACACCATCCGCCCCGCGCTGGAATTCGTGAAGACGCGGCCGGGCGTCGACACCGTCTCCAGTGTCTTCCTGATGTGCCTGGCCGACCGGGTGCTGGTCTACGGCGACTGCGCGGTCATCCCCGAGCCGACGACGGAGCAGCTGGCCGACATCGCGCTGTCCTCGGCCGAGACCGCCCGCCAGTTCGGCATCGAGCCGCGGGTGGCGATGCTCTCCTACTCCACCGGCAGCTCCGGTGCCGGCGCGGAGGTGGAGAAGGTCCGGGCCGCGACGGCGCTGGTCGCCGAGCGTGCGCCGGGGCTGCCGCTCGAGGGCCCGATCCAGTACGACGCCGCCATCGACCCGGGCGTCGCCCGCACCAAGCTGCCGGACTCCGACGTGGCCGGCCGGGCCACGGTCTTCATCTTCCCGGACCTGAACACCGGCAACAACACCTACAAGGCCGTCCAGCGCAGCGCCCACGCCGTAGCGATCGGACCGGTCCTGCAGGGCCTGCGCAAGCCCGTCAACGACCTGTCGCGGGGAGCGCTGGTGGAGGACATCGTCAACACCGTCGCCATCACCGCCGTCCAGGCTCAGGGCCTCGCAGGCCCGGCGGGCCAGGCTCAGGGCCTCGCAGGCTCGGCGGGCCAGGCTCAGGGGGTCCAGCCGTGAGCGCCCCGGACCAGGGACTGGTGCTGGTGCTGAACGCCGGCTCCTCCTCGCTGAAGTACCAGCTGGTCGAGCCGGTCGGTGGTGACGTCCGCGCCAAGGCCACGATCGAGCGGGTCGGCGAGGGGGGCAGCGGGGTGGCCGACCAGCAGGCGGCCGTGGCCGAGATGAGCCGGCAGCTGGCTGCGGCCGGCGTCGACCTCGCCACCGCCGGCGTCCGCGCGGTCGGCCACCGGGTGGTGCACGGCGGGCCGGACTTCTCCGACCCCGTCCTGATCGACGACGCCGTGGTCGACCAGATCCGCGCCCTCAGCCCGCTCGCGCCGCTGCACAACCCCGGGGCCGTGGCCGGGATCGAGGCCGCCCGGGCAGAGCTCGACGTGCCGCACGTCGCCGTCTTCGACACCGCCTTCTTCGCGACGCTGCCCGCTGAGGCCGCGACCTACGCGTTGCCTCGCACGCTGGCCGAGCAGCACCGGATCCGCCGTTACGGGATGCACGGCACGTCCCACCGCTTCGTGTCCCGGAGCGTGCCCGCGCTGGTGGGGCGGCCGCTCGAGGAGCTGAACCAGGTGATCCTCCACCTGGGGAACGGCTGCTCCGCGTCGGCAGTCCGGGGCGGCCGCGCGATCGACACCTCGATGGGCCTGACGCCGCTGCAGGGCCTGGTGATGGGCACCCGTTCCGGCGACGTCGACCCGGGCCTGCACTCCTACCTGCACCGGGAGGTCGGGCTGTCGATCGCTGAGATCGACGACGTGCTGAACCAGCAGTCGGGCCTCAAGGGGCTCAGCGGGGTCAACGACTTCCGTGCCCTGCAGGACCTGCGGCGCGCCGGTGACGCGCACGCGCAGCTGGCCTTCGACGTCTACGTGCACCGGCTCAAGCACTACCTGGGTGCCTACCTCGTCCAGCTGGGCCGGCTGGACGTGCTGACCTTCACCGCCGGGGTCGGGGAGAACAACCCCGCCCTGCGCGCTGCGGTGGTCGCAGGTCTGGCCGGCCTGGGGTTGTCGGTGGACGCCGGGCGCAACGAGGCGTCTAACGGGGCGCCGCGGGTGATCTCCCCGGACGGCTCACCAGTCACCGTCGCCGTGGTGCCCACCAACGAGGAGCTGGAGATCGCGCGGCAGACCGTTGCGCTGCTGGGCTCCCGGGCGCGGGCCTAGGGTTGGCGGCATGGCCACAGCACTGGTGACGGGCGGCACGTCGGGGATCGGTGCGGCGTTCGCCCGGACGCTGGCCGCCCGCGGCGACGACCTCGTCCTGGTGGCGCGCGACACCGCCCGGCTGGACGAGGTCGCGAGTGAGCTGACCGGGCGGTTCGGCGTCGGAGTCGAGACGCTGGCCGCCGACCTGGCCAGCACCGCGGACGTGCAACGGGTCGCCGCACGGCTCCGTGACACCGCGCACCCCGTGCACCTGCTGGTCAACAACGCCGGCTTCGGGACCCGGCAGCGGCTCACCGCCGAGGACCTGTCGGCCTTCGACCACGGCCTGGACGTGATGGTGCGGGCGGTGATGGTGCTCTCGGCCGCGGCGGCCCGGTCGATGACGGCGCGTGGCGGCGGCGCGATCGTCAACGTCGGCAGCACGGCCGGCTACCTCACCATGGGCGGCTACTCCGCGCTGAAGGCCCTCGTCGGCGTCTACACCGAGAGCCTGTCCAACGAGCTGCGCGGCACCGGCGTCACCGCCACGGTGCTCTGCCCCGGCTGGGTGCGCACCGAGTTCCACCAGCGCGCCGGAATCGGCACCGGCTCGATCCCCGGGTGGCTGTGGCTGGACGCCGACGCCCTGGTGGCGGAGTGCCTGCGCGACGTCGCCGCCGGCAAGGTGATCTCCATCCCCTCCCGGCGCTACCAGGCGCTGATCCTGGCGGCCAGGCTGGCTCCCCGGCCGCTGGTGCGCCGAGCGTCGGCACTGCTGTCGTCCAGCCGGCACTGACCACCGCCCCGGAGCACGCAGGAAACGGCGCGGAGACCTGGGGTGCCGAACAGGTGAAGAGCGTCTGACGGTTCGGATACTGTTGCGACGTGTCCCGCCGCAACCGCTACACCTCACCTGTGCACGCCGGGGCGCGGTTCGTGGCTCAGCGGCTGATCCTCAAGCCCGTCATCCGTCGGCTGGCCACGGTCACCGTGCTGGGCGAGGAGAACCTGACGGGCGTGTCCGGCGCCTATGTGGTGGTCTCCAACCACAGCTCGCACCTGGACGCCCCGCTGATCATCACCTCCCTGCCGCGCTCGCTGGCGCGCTACGTCGCCGCCGGTGCGGCCGCCGACTACTTCTTCGACGTCTGGTGGCGTAAGGGCCTCACCGCGCTGTTCTTCAACGCCTTCCCGGTCGAACGCACCGGGCGGCAGGGACGCCGGGGGCTGGCCACCAGCCTGCTCGACGACGGCGTCCCACTGCTGCTGTTCCCCGGGGGCACCCGCTCGCGGACCGGGGAGATGGGCTCCTTCAAGCCCGGCGCCGCAGCGCTCTGCATCAGCCGGGACGTACCCTGTCTGCCGGTGGCCATCGTCGGTGCGTCGGCGGCCATGCCGTACGGCAGGAACTGGCCCGAGCGCGGCCGGTTGCCGGTGCACGTCACCTTCGGTGAGCCGATACGCGCGGAGGAGGGCGAGAAGGTCGCCCAGTTCTCCGAGCGGATCGCCAAGGAAGTGCGCAGCCTGTACGACTACACGACGACCTACCGGGACGAACACGCCTGATCGCCCGGCGCTGAGAGGGAGTGCGGCCATGCCTGCCGTCAAGCACATGAAGTGGTACGGCTGGGGCGTCGAGGGCGTCAGCTTCCACCACGAGGACAAGCCCGCGCTGCGGCCCTTCGTGCTGGAGATCATCGACCTCGACCTGGCCACCCCGCCCGGCCGGCAGACCCAGCTCTCCGACCTGGCCATTCCGGCCCCGATGATCAGCGCCGAGCTGCTCGGGCAGCTGAGCGGCGTCGTCGGAGTCGAGAACGTCGTCAGCGAGGACGAGGACCGCATCGTCCACACCTACGGCAAGAGCATCCGCGACCTGATGCGGCTGCGGGGCGGCGACATCCCCCGGGTGCCCGACGTCGTGGTCTACCCCGCCGACGAGGCCGAGGTCCAGCAGACAGTCGACGCGGCCGTCGCCGCTGACGCCGTGCTGATCCCGTTCGGTGGCGGCAGCAACATCGCCGGCAGCCTGCAGGCCCCCGAGAACGAGACCCGCGCCGTCATCTCCCTCGACCTCGGCCGCCTCGACCAGGTGCTCGACGTCGACGAGGAGGCTGGGCTGGCCCGGATCCAGGCCGGCGCCCTGGGCCCGGACCTCGAGGCCCAGCTGAACGCCCGCGGCTGGACGGTGGGGCACTTCCCCGACAGCTTCACGCACTCGACGATGGGCGGCTGGGTGGCCACCCGGTCCTCCGGCATGCAGTCGGACAAGTACGGCGACATCGCCGACATCACCCGTGGCCTGCGGATGGTGATGCCCGGTCGGGTGCTGGAGCTGCGTGCCCTGCCCAGCACCTCGACGGGCCCGTCCGTCCGGGAGATGGTGCTGGGTTCGGAGGGTCGGCTGGGAGTGATCACCGAGGTGACGGCGCAGGTGCACCGGATCCCTGAGGAGCGGCTGATCCTCGGCTACCTGTTCCCCTCCTTCGAGGCCGGCGTCGCCGCCATGCACGAGATCTCGACCAGCGACGCCGCCCCCTCCATCACGCGCGTGTCCGACGCCGGGGAGACCCGGTTCTCCTTCTCCACCCGCAAGAAGAGCAAGGGCGTCTCGGTGTCCGGCCTGGTGAGCAAGGGCCTGTTCAAGGTGCTCGAGCGCCGAGGCTGGGACCTGAGCGCCGTCTGCCTCTCCTTCGTCGGCTACGAGGGCGGCTCGGACCACGTGGCACGGCAGAAGTCCATCGTCAAGAAGATCATCGGTCGGCACGGCGGCATCGTGCTGGGCAAGGGCCCGGGTGAGCTGTACGACCAGAAGAAGTTCGACACCCCCTACATCCGTGACTTCCTGCTGGACCGGGGGGCAGCTGCCGACGTCTCGGAGACCGCTGCACCGTGGTCGCAGCTGGTGCCGATGTACGACAACGTCACGGCCGCGGCGAAGAAGGCCTTCGCCCAGATCGGCGTCCAGGGCTGGGTGATGTGCCACTTGTCGCACAGCTACCACTCCGGAGCCTGCCTGTACTTCACCTTCGCCTTCCGGCACGACGACGACGAGCCGCTGGCCCGCTACGACACGGTGAAGGCCGCCATCCAGCAGGCCTTCATCGACACCCACGGCACCCTCTCCCACCACCACGGGGTGGGGACTGAGCACGCGCCGTGGCTGGAGCAGGACATCTCCCCCGCCGGCGTGCACATCATGGAGAGCCTGTTCGCCGGCGTCGACCCGGGCCACAACTTCAACCCCGGCAAGATCACGGTCACCCCGCCGACCTCGCGGGCCTGACCGCCCCGTAGCGCGCCGTCTCGTGCCACCCCGGGACCAGCTCCTCGCGCTGCTCGTCGCCGTCGTCTGGGGGCTGAACTTCCCGGCCACGGCGATCGCCCTCGAGCACTTCCCGCCGCTGCTGATGGTGGCGCTGCGCTTCGCCCTGGTCGCGGTGCCGGCGCTCTTGCTGGTCCCCCGCCCGCAGGTCCCCTGGCGCTGGTTGCTCGGCGTCGGACTCGGCATCGGCCTGCTGCAGTTCGCGTTCCTCTACCTCGGGATGGCCGCAGGGATGCCCAGCGGCCTGGCCTCGCTGGTGCTGCAGGCATCGGCGCCCTTCACCGTGCTGATCGCCGGGGTGTGGCTGCGGGAGCGGATCACTCGCCGACAGGCGGTCGGTATCGGAGTGGCCGTCGTCGGCCTGGGCGTCATCGCCGTCCACCGCGCGCAGGTCGCCGCGCTGCTGCCCGTCGTGCTCACCCTGTGCGGTGCGCTCGGCTGGGCCTTCGGCAACGTCTGCAGCCGGCAGGCCGGCGCCCCGAGACCGTTCCACCTGACGCTCTGGATGTCGATCGTGCCGCCGGTTCCCATGCTGGTGCTGTCGCTGCTGGTCGAGGGACCGGAACGGATCGTCACCGCCTTGGCGACCAGCTTCACCGCGGCCGCCCTGCCCTCGGTGCTGGGCCTGCTCTACATCGTCGTGGTGGCCACCCTGGTGGGCTACGGGCTCTGGAACTCCCTGCTGTCGCGGCACCCGTCGAGTGTCGTGGCCCCGTTCTCGATGCTGGTGCCCGTGGTCGGCGTGCTCAGCTCCTGGCTGGTCTTCGGCGAGCTGATCGACCGCACCGAGCTGGTCGCGGGAGCCGTCGTGGTCGGCGGGGTGCTCTACGCCTCCCGGCACCGGAGCCGGCCATCACGGGGTGTCTTCGTCGGCGGTGACGAAATCGCTTCCCGGGTCCAGTAGGTTGGGACATCGAACGGGGGGTTCCATGACGCCCGGGATAGGCCGAACGCATCCGGCCTGTTCGCGTTCCCCGCGCGGCCAGGTCCATCCCCTGTGCGGGTGCCTATCCCGGGTTTGGGGCCGGTCGGACGAACGCCGGACCCCACCCCGCAGCCACCAGCACGGCGGCGGCCACCGCGTCCGGGTCCAGTCCGTCCACGGCCACCTCAGCGTCGGCCACCGCCGCGGCGTCGAGAACGGCGTCCAGTTCTCCGCGGCGCTGCAGGTGCCAGGCCAGGCCCTCCGGGTCGCCTACGTGCCGGGCCCGTAGCCGCGGCTCGACCACCTCGGCCGCGCCGACCAGCCGCACCACGTGCAGCGGGACCTCCAGGGCAGCGACATGGCGGTCCCGGTCGTCACGGCTCTCGGCCACCCCGGCCAGCACCAGGCGCTCCGCACCGGCCGCACGGTAGGCGCGCGTCACCGCCGCCAGGTTCGCCAGCCCCAGGGCGGCGTGGAACGGGTCGTCGGCCGGGGCCGGCCAGCAGCGGCGCAGTTCGTCGAGGTCGACGACGGCGTGGGGCACGCCCTGCTCGCGCAGCCGACCCCCTACGGCATCGGCCGTGGTCGACTTGCCCACGCCGACGGTGCCGGTCAGCAGCAGGGCGCGGCAGCTCATGGCCGAGAGACTAGGGCAGGTTGCGGACGCACCGGTGTGACCCAACCCACGCCGACAGCGCGGAATCGGGCCTGGCCGGACCCGGTTGCCCTCGACATGCCCCAGCTCTTCACCCCCCTGACGCTTCGCGACCTGACGCTGAAGAACCGGGCCTGGCTGGCGCCGATGTGCCAGTACGCGGTGACGGCCGAGGACGGCGTGCCGAGCGACTGGCACCTGGTGCACCTCGGGTCCCGGGCCCAGGGCGGCTTCGGGCTGATCCTCACCGAGGCCACAGCCGTCGTTCCCGAAGGCCGGATCAGCCCGCAGGACACCGGCCTGTGGAACGACGAGCAGCGCGACGCCTGGGCCCGCGTGGTCGACTTCGTGCACGACCAGGACGCGGCCGTCGGCGTCCAGCTGGCGCACGCCGGCCGGAAGGGTTCTACCTACCGCGGCTTCCCCGGCGAGCCGACCGGCAGCGTGAGCCGGGACGCGGGCGGCTGGACCACGGTCGGTCCGACCACCGAAGCCTTCCAGGGCTACGCCGACCCGCGCGCGCTGACGAGCGCCGACATCGCCGGGGTCACCACGGCCTTCGCCGACGCCGCCCGCCGTTCCGACAAGGCCGGCTTCGACGTCGTCGAGATCCACGCTGCGCACGGCTACCTGGTGCACCAGTTCCTCTCCCCACTGTCCAACCACCGCACCGACGGCTACGGCGGCGACTTCCAGGGCCGGACCCGGCTGCTGCTCGAGATCGTCGACGCCGTCCGCGCCGTCTGGCCGGTGGGCAAGCCGCTGTTCGTCCGGCTGTCGGCCACCGACTGGACCGAGGGCGGCTGGAGCGGCGAGGACTCCGTCCGGCTTGCCGCGGTGCTGGCCCAGCGTGGTGTCGACCTGGTCGACGTCTCCACCGGCGGCAACGTGGTGGCCGACATCCCCGTCGGGCCGGGCTATCAGCTGCCGTTCTCCGCCGCCATCCGGTCCGGCGCCCACATCGCCACCGGCGCCGTCGGCCTGATCACGGACCCGCGGCAGGCCGAGGAGGTGCTGGCCTCGGGCCAGGCCGACGCCGTGCTGCTGGCCCGTGCCGCCCTGCGCGAGCCGTCCTGGCCGCTGCGCGCGGCCGCCGAGCTCGGGCTGACCTGGCACGACGCCCCCTACCCCGCCGCCTACGCTCGCGGCCGGTGGGACGACGTCATCACCCCCGCCTGAGCCTGCCGCCGACCAGGAGCCGTGGACGGCGGGTCGGGGGCCAGGACCATCCAGGGCGAGGCCCTGTGTCACGCGACCCGCCCCGGCTGCGGCTCTCGGGTGGCCCCGTCGTCAGCTCGGGCCGTGGCAGACTGTCGACGCAGATCGAGCAGCCGGGGCGGGACCCCGGACCACGCACGGGCCCGGACCGACGGTCACGACCATGAGCTGAGCAGGAGTCGGAATGGAGGCGGTGCCATGACCACGCCCACCCGCGTGGACGAGTCGGACTTCGAACCCGTCTACCACCGCTACGGCCCGCACCGCGCGGGTCTGCCCCCGCTGGTCTCGTACTTCCGCGAGCTGTGGCACCGCCGCGAGTTCGCCGCCGAGATGAGCCGCTCCACGATGCGCAGCGCCAACACCACGACGTTCTTCGGTCAGGCCTGGCTGGTCCTCAACCCGCTGCTGCTGGCGGGGGTCTACTACCTGCTGGTCGCGATCATCCAGAACAGGAACGACCCGTCGTTCTTCACCCACCTGGCGCTGGGGCTCTTTGCCTTCAACCTGGTCTCGACCGCGATCACCTCCGGCGCCACGTCGGTCACGTCGTCCGGCGGGCTGCTCATCAACACGGCCTTCCCGCGGCTGCTGATCCCGCTGTCGGCGGTGCGGACCGCCTACTTCCGGTTCCTGCCCACCATCCCGGTCTACCTCTTCTTCCACCTCCTCTTCCTGCCCCGGCAGTGGAGCTGGACGATGCTGCTGGGGATCTACTTCCTGGCCATGATGATCCTCTTCGGGATGGGTCTGGCCGCGGTCTTCGCCACCCTGCAGATCTACTTCCGCGACACCGCCAGCTTCCTGCCCTTCTTCGTGCGGCTGTGGATGTACCTCTCCCCGGTGCTGTGGCTGCCCGAGGCCATCTTCAACGGCGCCTTCCCGCGCTGGATGCTGACCCTCATCCAGCTCAACCCCATGTACTCGATGCTGGGCGGCTACTCCGACTCCGTGCAGGAGGGCCGGGTGCCCGACCTGTCGATGTGGATCACCTCGGCGGGCTGGGCGGTCGGCGCCGCGGTGCTCGGTTTCCTGTTCTTCATCTCGAGGGAGCGTGAGTTCGCTGTCCGCCTCAGCTGAGACCGACCTCCCCTACGCGGTCCGGGTGCAGAACCTCTCCATCACCTACCGGACGACCTTCGAGCGCAAGCCCACCCTCAAGCAGGCCCTGGTCAGCTTCGGTCGCGGGCAGCGCTCGGTGCGCGAGGTGCAGGCTCTGAAGGGCGTCAACTTCGACATCCGCACGGGGACCGCACTGGGCATCATCGGCTCCAACGGGGCTGGCAAGTCCACCCTGATGCGAGCGATCGCCGGCATCCTGCCGCCGACCAGCGGCTCGATCGAGGTGTGGGGACGGGCCAGCACGCTGCTCGCGCTCGGTGTCGGCTTCAACAAGGACCTGTCCGGCCGGGAGAACATCATCCTGGGCGGGCTGGCCTCGGGCATGTCCCGCCGCGAGGTGGAGGAGCGGGCCGAGGACGTCGCCAAGTGGACCGAGCTGGGCAACTTCATCGACATGCCGATGCGCACCTACTCCTCCGGCATGTCGGCCCGCGTCGGGTTCTCGGTCGCCGTGCACATGAAACCCGACATCCTGATGATCGACGAGGCGCTGTCCACCGGTGACGCGAAGTTCCGCGACAAGGCCAACGCGAAGATGGCCGAGCTGCGGGAGAGCGCCCGGGCCATGTTCCTGGTCAGCCACGGCCTGGCCTCCATCAAGGAGATGTGCAACGAGGCGCTCTGGCTGAACGAGGGCGAGCTGATGATGCGGGGCGAGCCGGACGAGGTCGTCGACGCCTACATGAGCTTCGTACACGTCAAGCGCTCGGCCACCACCACCGAGGACACCTGACCCCCTGTCAGTCCGTCGGCGCCCCGAGGTCAGGTCAGGACTCAGCAGGTGACATCAGCTGCAGCAGGTTCCCGCAGGTGTCGTCGATCACGGCGGTGACGACCGGGCCCATCGCGGTGGGCGGCTGCACCACCCGGACCCCTCGCGCCTCGAGCCCCGCGACGCTGGCCAGGACGTCCTCGACGGCGAAGGCGGTCACCGGGATGCCGTCGGCCGTGAGCGCCTGCTGGTAGGCCTTCGCGGCGGGATGGTCATCGGGCTCCAGCACCAGCTCGACACCGTCGGGGTCCAGCGGGCTGACGACGGTGAGCCAGCGGTGCTCGCCCAACGGCACGTCGTTCTTCGCCTGGAAGCCGAGCACCTCGGTATAGAAGGTCAGAGCCTTGGCCTGGTCGTCGACGTGGACGCTGGTGAGGACGATCCGGGGGGGCAGTGGGGTGGTCATGGCGGTTCCTCCGTCGGCACGGGCCAGCGCTCGAGGATCGAGCGCAGCGGGGCGGTGGAGAGCGTGTGCAACTTCGTCCGCCCGCTCCTGCGCGACCGCACCAGCCCGGCGGTCTCCAGCAGCGCGAGGTGCTGGGACACCGCCTGCCGCGACGAGGTGACCTGGTGACGCACGGCCAACCGGGTGCAGAGCTCGAACAGCGACTGGTCGTCGCGCTCGCGCAGCTCGTCGAGCAGGAGACGCCGGGTCGGGTCGGCCAGCGCCCGGTACAGGTCGGCGTCCGCCTCGTCCTCCATCAGCACCATCATAGGCAAGTAACGGCTTGCCCATCAAGGGTCAGCCGGCCTCCAGCCGCCAGCGCAGGAAGTCCACCAGCGAGCCCGACTCCCCGTCCCGGCCGCCCCGGCCCACGACGAGCGGTGGCGGGCTGGGTTCCAGCCGCACGCCGCTCAGCCGCTCGCGCAGCCCGCCGGGCACCGTCAGCACGTAGTAGCGCCCGTCCGCCCCGATCGCCAGGCTGCGGTTCTTGCGCAGGTACCAGCCCACCTGGTCGGTCTTCACCGACTGACCCGTGAACAAGGTGGCGCGGAGGGGTTCTGGCGCCAGGCCCCGGGCCCGGGCCTGGGCGACGAAGCCGTCGATCAGCTGCTGGGCCTGCGCCGACTCCCCGCGCTCCTGCGCCGCGGCCAGCTCGGCGCGACGGGCAGCTTCCTCGGCGCGCGACATGGGGCCAACCTAGCGTCGCCGCGCTGGCCCCGCCCGGACTCGGCCCCCGCTGGTGGGCTCGATCCGGGTCTGCTGTGCGTTGGGGGACTGATCACCCGGCCGCCCGAGCGGCTCCCCGCCCACCGCCGTCGCCCTAGACTGCGCTCACCGACCAGTCGAGGACCCACCTGCATGAGCGAGACCCCTGCGCCCGCCGACCCCGACCCGGGTACCGCCGGTGGGAGCCCGCAACCTCGCCGGCGACGCCGGGTCTGGCCGCGCGTGCTGATCGTGGTGGCCGGTGTGCTGGTGCTAGCCCTCGCCGCCGGCGGGGTCTACGTCTGGCGGATCGACCGCAGCCTGACCAGCAACATCAACCGCGGCATCGACCTGCCCCCTGAATCCGGCGCCGCACGGCCTGTCAAGCCTGAGACCGGAGCGCTGAACTACGTGCTGCTGGGCTCGGACAGCCGTGACCCCGCGAACGAGGGCAACGGCCGCAGCGACAGCATCATGGTCGTGCACCTCAACAAGGCCAGGGACAAGGCCTGGATCGTCTCGTTCCCCCGGGACATGTACGTCGACATCCCGGGCTACGGGAAGAACAAGATCAACGCCGCCTACTCCTTCGGCGGGCCGGCGCTCACCGTCCGGACGCTGGAGGACCTCACCGACGTGCGGATGGACCACGTGGTGCTGATCGGCCTCGAGGGCTTCATCGGGCTGACCAAGGACCTCGGCGGGGTGAGCGTCACCAACAAGACCGCCTTCACCTCGCACGGCTTCGACTACCCCAAGGGCCGCATCACCATCGAGGGCGAGGAGGCGCTGTGGTTCGTCCGCGAGCGCAAGTCGCTGCCGGACGGCGACCTCGACCGGGCCGAGAACCAGCGCAACGTCATCAAGGCCATCGTGGCCAAGGGGCTGAGCTCGAACGTCATCTCCGATCCGGCCCGATTCACCAGCTTCGTCGCCAACCTGGCCCGCCACCTGACGGTGGACAACAGCCTGACCGACGCCGAGATCCGCAGGACCGCGCTGTCGCTGCGGCTCCAGGCGTCCGACATCGAGCTTCTGCAGGCGCCGCTCTCGGGCTTCGGGACCTCCGCAGACGGCCAGAGCATCGACGTCGTGGACACCGCCAAGCTGGCCGAGCTGTCGGACGCGCTGCGGACCGACACCGTCGGGACCTACGTCAAGAAGTACCCCAAGGGCTGAGGTGAAGCTCCTCCGCAGCCTGCGGCACCTGTGGCGGCACGTGCTGTTCCGGCGGCTGCTGGCGGTCCGGGTGGCGACGCAGTCGTGCGACGGGCTGCTCCAGGTCGCGCTGGCGTCGTTCGTCCTGTTCTCCCCCGAACGTCAGCCCGACGCGGCGTCGATCGCCACCGTGCTGGCCATCACCCTGCTGCCGTTCTCGGTGCTCGGTCCGTTCGTCGCGGTCGTGCTAGACCGCTTCTCGCGCCGCCAGATCCTCGTCGTGGTCGACCTCTGCCGCTCGGTGCTGTGCCTCGGCCTGGCCGCCCTGGTGGCCACCGGGCTGCGCACCGGCGGCGTCGAGACCATGTTCTACGGCCTGGCGCTGCTGGCCATGAGCCTCAACCGGTTCCTGCTCGCCGCGCTCTCGGCCTCGCTGCCGCACACCATCGACGCGGACGAGTACCTGGTCGCGAACTCGGTGGTGCCCACCGTCGGGCCGGCCGGGGCGCTGATCGGGGTGGGCGTCGGGACCGGACTGCGGCTGCTGCTCGGCCGGTCGATGCCCGACTACTCGGCCAACGCCATCCTCTTCACCGTGGCCGCCGCCGGGTTCGTGCTCAGCTCGTCGCTGGCGCTGCGGATCCCCCGCGACCGGCTGGGCCCCGACGTCGAGGCGCCCACCCGGCCCGGGGAGGTGGCGTCCGGGCTGCGCGAGGCGCTCACGCACCTGCGGCTGCGACCCGCCGCCGGCATCGGGCTGCTCACCATCGGGGCGCACCGGGTGGTCTACGGGTTGGTGACGGTGGCGACGATCCTGGTGTACCGGAACCACTTCCACTCCCTCGACCAGGTGGACGCCGCCATCGCGGACCTGGGGCTGCTCGTCGTCGTCACCGGGGCGGGCTTCGTGGCGGCCGCAGCACTCACCCCGCCCGGCACGGCCAGGCTGGGCGTCCGGCGCTGGCTGATCCTCAGCCTGGCCGCGTCGGGGGTATTCCAGCTGCTGCCCGGAGCGATCTACGCGACGGTCCCGCTGCTGGTCGCGGCCTTCCTGCTGGGGGTGAGCGCCCAGAGCGTCAAGATCTGCGTCGACACCCTGGTGCAGGCCCACGTGGACGACGAGCTCAAGGGCCGCGTCTTCGTTCTCTACGACATGGTGTTCAACGTCGCGCTGGTCCTCGCCGCCGCCATCGGAGCCCTGGTGCTGCCGCCGGACGGCCGGTCGGTCACTCTGCTCGTGGTGCTGGCCGCCTGCTACCTGCTCGTCGCCGCCGTCTTCGCCGCCGTCACCCGCGGGCTGAGCCTCGACCGCGGCACCGAGTCCCTGCAGGCGCAGCCCGCCTGACCCGTGCTGCGGCCGTTCGGTCGTGATGCCCCCGCCGCATCGGGCGCAGGAGCCTCAACGGGCCGCACGACGGAAGGCGCGGTGCAACCGGTCGGCGATCAGGCCCTCGCGGTCCAGGTCGGCCAAGGTCGGCCCAGGTCCAGCGCACCACCTGCCACCCGAGGTCTCGGAGCGCGTCCTCGCGCAGCTTCGCCGCCCACAGCACGTCCTCGGGACGCTGACCGGGGCGGAGCAACCGCCCGTACTTGACCCGCTGGTCGAACTCACCCAGCGTCTGGTGCTCCTCCCACACGAAGTCGCAGCGGCCGACGAAGGCCTCGGTGGCGTCGCGCACCTCGTGCTGGAGACCTGACGGCGCGCCAGACCCAGGCCGTGCAGGGTGACCCGGCTCAGCGACTCCCCCGCACTCTCGCTCCGGCCGTCGAACATCCTGCACGCCCGACGGGCGGCAGCCAGCCCAGGCCGTCCGGCGGAGCTCACGAGCACGGCTTCCAGCTCGTCGACGGTCGCTCCGGCCCTCAGCGCGGCGTCACCGGCGGCGACCGCCGGCCCGAGCGGCAGGGTTCGGGCGAGGTCGACGACGGTCCTCGCGAGCGTCGTCACCCGGAAGCCGTCTGCGACGGTCACTTCCTCGGCGGGCAGCGGAGCGGCCCGCAGGTGGACCGATCCTCGACGCTTCCCGCTGCCGACGCTGGACCGGGTCACCTCGACGCGGCCAAGCTCGCTCACCAACGGGAGCCCGAGAACCACCGCAGCCGAGCGGTGGCTCAGCACGGCGTCGGGGGCCAGCAGGGGGACGGTGGCCGCCAGCAGCTGGCGGTGCCTCATCTCCGCGTCAGGCTCGATGTCGGAGGCAGGCCGGTAGGCACCACGGCGGAGCCGGACGAGTTCTCCTGAGCGCGCAAGGCGCGCCAACTCGCTGGGTGAGAAACCGGCGGCGAGCAGTTCGCGGGTCAGGACGGGTAGGTCGGGCACAGGTCGAGCCGACCAGATCTCGGGCCCGCCAGACCGACTATCCCCAGGGCTTCGCCCAGGACCGCGCTGCTGCGGCCGTTCGGCTTCCCTGCGCCCATTGCAACGGGCGCGGGAGCACCGACGGGCCGCAAGAGGCTCAACCCTGCGCCTGCTGCTCCGCCCACCAGGCACGCAGGGCCTGCTCGGCCCGCTCGGGGCCCAGGGGACCCTCCTCGATCCGGAGCTCCAACAGGTAGGAGTAGGCCTTCCCCACCAGCGGGCCGGGCGGCAGGGACAGCAGGTCCATGATCTGACGGCCGTCGAGGTCGGGACGCAGGGACGCCAGCTCCTCCTCCTCGGCCAGCACCGCGATCCGGGCCTCGAGGTCGTCGTAGGCGAAACTCAGCCGGTCGGCCTTGACGCGGTTGCGGGTCGTGCAGTCCGCGCGGGTGAGGATGTGCAGCCGCTCCAGCTGGGCGCCGGCGTCGCGGACGTAGCGGCGGACTGCCGCGTCGGTCCAACCCGCCTCGCCGTAGCCGTGGAAGCGCAGGTGCAGGCCCACCAGGTCCGTGACGGCCTTGACCTCCTCGCTCGAGAAGCGCAGCGCGGTCAGCCGAGTGCGGACCAGCTTGGCGCCGACGACGTCGTGGTGGTGGAACGAGACCTTGCCGCCTCCCTCGAACCTGCGGGTGGCGGGCTTTCCGACGTCGTGCAGCAACGCGGCGAGCCGGTTCACCAGGTCCGGCCGCGTCGCCAGCCGCGACTCCAGCTCGATCGCCTGCTCCAGCACCGTCAGGCTGTGCTCGTAGACGTCCTTGTGCCGGTGGTGCTCGTCGCGCTCCAGCCGCAGCGCGGGCAGCTCGGGCAGCACCTGGTCGGCCAGCCCCGTCCGGACCAGCAGGTCCAGGCCCGGCCGCGGCCGCTCCGTGAGCAGCAGCTTGCTCAGCTCGTCGCGCACCCGTTCGGCGGAGATGATGGCGATCCTGCTGGCCATCGCCGTCATCGCCTCCGTGACCTCAGGCGCCGGGGTGAACTCCAGCTGGGCGGCGAACCTGGCCGCACGCATCATCCGCAGCGGGTCGTCGCTGAAGGAGGTCTCCGGGGCCGCCGGGGTCCGCAGCACGCCCCGGGCCAGGTCGGCCAGCCCGCCGTAGGGGTCGACGAAGCGGTTCTCGGGCACCGAGACCGCCATCGCGTTGACGGTGAAGTCGCGGCGGAGCAGGTCGCCGTCCAAGGTGTCGCCGAACCGCACGTGCGGCTTGCGGCTGTCCGCGGCGTAGGCGTCGGAGCGGAAGGTCGTCACCTCGACGACCCAGGTGACGTCCCCCTGTCGGGCGGAGCCCGCGCCTGCGCCGGGCTCGACCACCTGGCAGCCGATGGTCCCGAACTCCTTGCCGATCGTCCAGACCGAGCGGGAGAACCGACGCAGCAGCGCCTCGACGTCGTCAGGACGGGCCGGAGTGGTGAAGTCGAGGTCGTGGCCGAGGCGGCCGAGCAGGGCGTCGCGGACGCTGCCGCCGACGAGGTACAGCGGGTGACCGGCCTCGGCGAAGAGCTGCCCGAGACGACCGGCGACCGGCGCGATCCGCATCAGCTCGGCCACGGCGTTGGCCTGGGCCTGGTTGAGCGAGGGCGTGGGCACGACGGACAACTCTACCGGCGCGACGTCCCACCAGCACCGTGGTCAGCACCCCGGCCGGGAACCGAACGAGGCCGACGTCGGTTGGCCGGCTCTAGGATGAACCGGTGAGGAGCCGGCGCGCATGAGGGTTCTCCGCGTGCTGGTGGCCCTGCTCGCCGGCTGTGCGGCGCTGCTCGCACCGGCCCTCGCACCGGCTGCGCACGCCGTCGAGCCCGCGGCGCTGGTCCGGATCACGCTGACCGCGATGACGCCGGACCTGCCCCGGCGCGATGGCAAGGTCACCCTGCAGGGTCGGGTGGAGAACGTCACCGAGGAGAGGCTCTACCGGCTGCAGGCCATCCTGTGGCGCGACCAGGCACCCATCACCACTGCGGAGGGCGTGCAGCAGGCGCTGGACTCCGACTCCAACGTGCCGATCGGCGCCCGGCGGATCCCGTACTACCAAGACCTCTACACCCCGGCCAAGCCCTACCTCGAGCCCGGCGCCACGGCCACCTTCAGCATCACCGCCCCCGTCGAGGACCTGCAGCTGGCCCCCACCGACGGGCTGTACCTGATCGGGGTGCAGGTGCTGCAGAACGGGAACCTCACCGCCGTCGGCCGGGCGCGCACCTTTGCCCCGGTGCTCGTCGAGAGGCCGAAGGCCAGCCTGCGGCTCACGTCGCTGGTGGTGCTGGCTTCGCGGCCCTCCCAGCTGCGCCGGGGGGTGCTCAGCGATGAGCACCTGGCCGAGGAGGTCCGGCCCGGCGGGCGGCTGGCCCAGCTGCTGGCCGCCGCCGACAGCGCAGAGGCGAGCTTCGCCGTCGACCCTGCGCTGGTGGATGAGCTGACCACGATGCGGGCTGGCTACACCGTGCAGGGCGCGGAGGGCGTAACCCCGGGCCGCGGTCAGGCCGACGCCACCGCCTGGCTGCAGCGCTTCGAGCA
>JAABUN010002787.1_pt1 | contig 29476 bp, 24 predicted proteins | sample 5559311 | NCBI WGS metagenome assembly JAABUN01 (sample SAMN10711877, study PRJNA513370) | rock metagenome | isolation source: Antarctica rocks | place: Antarctica: Victoria Land, Siegfried Peak sud | reverse complement strand
CCACCCCGCCCGCCACCCTACCTCCTCCACACCACCCGAACCACCCGCGCACGACGCTGAACCGCCGCCACCCGCACCCACCGCTGCGGGGCGCACCGCCCACTCTGCTAGACTGGCCGACACATGCGACAAGACGGCCAAGAAGCGCTACAGGAGGTGACGATGCGGATGCCGACGCTGGAAACCGCGCGGCTGGCTATCCGACCGTTCGTGTTGGGCGATCTCGCGGATGTGCAGCGCCTCCTCGATGTCGAACTGGCGACCGCCGACACCGCCGACAGCGGGGCGCGGGGCCTCGACGCGCGGCGACGCTGGCTCGAATGGACCGTCATGGGCTACGAGGAGTTGGCGGAACTCCGCCAGCCGCCCTATGGTGACCGGGCCGTCATCCTGCGCGCGAGCGGCGCGCTGATCGGGGCCTGCGGCTACGTCCCCTGTCTCGCCCCGTTCGGCCAGGTGCCGACGGTGCGGGGCGAGGCGGCGGTGGTGGGCGCGGCACCCCACACGCCGGAGTTCGGGCTCTACTACGCCATCTCGCCTCGCCACCGGCGACAGGGGTTCGCGACGGAAGCGGCGGCGGCGCTGATCGAATACGCCTTCGCGCACCTCCACCTGCGCCGGGTGATCGCGACGACCGAACACGACAACGTCGGCTCGATCGGCGTGATGGGCAGGCTCGGCATGGCGATCGACCGCAACCAGTATCCCACGCCGCCCTGGCTCCAGGTCGTCGGCGTCCGGCGCAACCCCGCCTTCGCCGCGCGCGCGCCGAGCACCTATGCGCCAGACGGGGGGCGCGTGCCGCAGGGCTGACCGCACGCCCGAAACGCTGCACGCGCTCACCCTGCCACCGCGCCCGAGCGTCAGCGCGCCGCCGCGATCCGCTCGGCGTCGAGGAAAATCCCGACGCCCGGCTTAAAGGTGAGCTTCCCGCTCACGCGCACGCGTTGCCCAACCCAGGAGGAAAGCGCGTCGCCGCGCAAACCGATCCGCGCGGCCCCCTCGTCGAGCGTGTAATAGACTCCCGGCGTCCCCGCTTCGAAGGCGCGCACCTCGCCGACGACCGCGATGATCATGTCGGCATAGCGCTCGGGGGCCAGCCAGGCGTCGCGTATGCCGACGCGCCGCGCCCCGCGCCACCCCCCGCCCGCCAGCAAACGCGCGCCCAGGCGTGCCACTGTGCCCCCTATCCCGGCTTAATCGCCGGTCGCGGTCGCGGCCAAGGTGCCCACGTCCAGCGAGCGCGCGGCGATCGTCGCGCGGTAGAGGCGAAGGATCTGCTGCGCCACGTCGGCCCAGCTATACCCTTGCGCCGTCGCGAGCGCGCCCTCGTGCAACCGCTCGCGCAGCGGGGCGTCGGCGTGCAACGTGCGGTCCAGCGCGGCGGCGAGCGCGGCACCGTCGCCATAGGGGACGAGGAAGCCGTTGCGCCCATCCTCCACGGTGTAGGCCAGCCCTCCCACGCGCGAGGCCACGACCGGCGTGCCGCAGGCCATCGACTCGATCGCCACCAGCCCGAAGGACTCGTAGCGCGACGGCACCACGGTCAGGTCGGCGGCGGCGTAATACAGCGGCAGCGCCTCGTGCGACTGCGACCCCCGGAAGATCAGCCCGTCGGCCACGCCGCGCGCCGCCGCGAGCTCGCGCACGCGCGTCAGGTCGGGGCCGAGTTCGCCAGCCAGCAGATCGCCGCCGACGATCACGAGGCGCGGCAGGTGCGGGCCGGTCCAGCCCCGGCGCAGGGCGGCGAAGCCCTCGATCAGGAAGTCGATCCCCTTCACCGGATCGATCCGCCCGACGAAGAGGAGCGTCGGCGCGGGGCCGAGGCCGAGCGCGGCGCGGGCGGCGACGCGGTCCTGGGGCCGGAAACGTTCGAGATCGATGCCGCACGGGATCGTCTGGACCTTGGGGGTGTGGAGGCCGTACCACCAGATCATCTCCGCCCGTTCGCGCGCGTTCCCGGCGACGATTGCGTCCACCCGGTCGATCAGGCGGCGTTCGCCCTCGATCCGCAGGGTCGATTCCTGGCCGTCGGCGGCCCCGCGCGCCGCCTCTTTCTTCAGGGCGGCGAGGGTGTGGAACATCTGGATCACCGGCGCGTCCCAATAGCGGCGCAGCAGCAGCGCGGCCCAGCCCGAGAGCCAATAATGGGCGTGGATCACATCGTAGCTGACGCCGTCACGCAGGCCGAACAGGGCCATCTCCGAGGCGAACGCGCCGAGATGGCCGAACAGCGCCTCTTTCGCCACCGGCGCGGGCGGCCCGGCGGTGATGTGGATCACCCGCACGTTCTCGCCGACCGCCACCACCTCGGGGGTCTCGGTGTCGACCCGGCGCGTAAAGATATCGACCGCGACACCCTGCCTGCCAAGCTGGCGGCTGAGTTCGCGGACGTAAACGTTCATCCCACCGGCATCCTTGGCCCCGAGCGTCGCGATCGGGGAGGTATGCACACTCATCATCGCGACGCGCCTTAAGTTCCCGAAGTCGCCGGTCCCCCGGCCATTGTCCAACACCACGGTTCTTCCGCTCCTCCCCCGCGTTCGCGGGTTCACGCGTCATCACGATTTCGCTGCTTGGGTCGGGTCGCGCGCCGAGACGCGGCATGGCCCGCTCGTGCAACGCCGGGTGGGCGCGTGCTATTCCGGCGCGGCGAGCGGCGCGGGACGCGACCCCACCGCACGCGGATCGCGCACGAAACGCGCCACCAGGATCGCCCCCCCGAAGGCCACGGCGGCGGTCAGGGCGAAGAGGGTCGGGTAGCCGCGCGCGTCGGCGAGGAGCGCGCCGAGCAGGGGTGCGGCGAGCGCCCCAGGCACCTGCGCCACATTCGCCAGGCCGATGTAGGTGGGCCGCTGATCGACCGGGGCGAGATCGACGATGAAGGTGAGCGCGGCGAGTTGCAGCCCGCTCGTCGCCAGCCCAGCCAGCAGGAAGACGCCCCCGTAGACGAGCGCGCCCCAACGCGGGCCGTGCGCCAGCAGCGCGAGCAGCGGCGCGAGTCCGGTGCAGATCGCCCCGCCCGCGATGACCCGCTTGTGGCCCAGATGGTCGCCCACGTAGCCCCAGAGCAGGTTGCCGCCGGTCGCGGCGACGAGCAGCACGGTCGCGTAGAGGCCCGCCGTCCCGTCGCTCAATCCCAGCGCCCGCTTGGCATCCACGATATAGAACGGGGCGGTCGTGCCGGCGGCGGTGATCAGGATCAGCGCGGCGATGTAATGGCGGAGGTTACGGTCGCCCCGGATCACGGCGGGCAAGCGCCCCCAGGCGGAGCCGGGCGAGCGCGCCGCGACCGGCGTCGGTGCCCCGAGCGGCTCGCGCCCGAGCGCCAGACAGGCGAGCGAGAGCAGCAGGAAGATGAACGCGAGGCCGAAGCAGAGGGCGCTGCCGACGATCCAGTCGTAGCGCGCCAGGAGCAGCGCCGCGAGCGCGCTCCCCGCGATCCCGAGCAGGCCCCCGAGCGCCGAGGAGAGCCCGAAGAACCGCCCGCGCCAATCGGTCGGCAGCATCCGCGCGATCAGGTCGAGCCACGCCGGGGTCGCCACCCCGGCCCCGAGCGTGGTGATCACCAGCAGCGCGTAGCAGAGCCACAGCAGGAGCGTGGGGCGGGTCGTCGCGAGCAGGGGTGTCGCCACGGCCAGCACCAGATAGGGCACCCGCTCGAAGATGGTGACCCCGACGACGAACGGTTGTTTCCGCCGCAGCCGCTCGGTGAACCCCGCCACGAAGATCGGCGGCAGCAGCGCGGCCGCGCGGAGGGCCGGGATCGCCCCGACCGCTAGATTCGAGTCGGAGAGGTGGCTGATGAAGAGGGGCAGCACACCATAGCTCGACGCGAAGCTCAACGCGAGCACGAAGAGGCTGATGTCCAGCCCCATCACCGTGTAGTTCCAGCGATAGCGGCGCGGCGGGAACAAGGTCAGCGACGACACGATCGGCTCCTCCGCGATGACACCCCGCCCACCTCACCCGCGCCCGCCCCTGCGGCCCGCGTGGCAACGGTGGACGGCACCCGTACCCGCTGCCAGCTTGGCCAAGAGCGGTCGCCACGGACATCATGCGCTACGTTCGCGTCGCTCGCGCGTTATCCCGGTTCCCCGACGAAGCTATGGTCGGCTTGAGGGGCTGCCAGGCCTTCGCCGCCGACTGCGCCTCGTGAAGTCGGCGGACCGGCGGTCGGTGCTATGGCGCGCTCGACCCACCGCCGGTGCTCATTTCCCTGCGGTCACGGCTCTGAGTTCGTCGAGCGACGCGCGGATGAGGTGCGCAAAGTCGCGCTGCTCGCCTTCATTGATCCAACGTTCGAACGCGAGCTTGAAGACGACGATCCCGGCCTCGGCGGCCAAACTCGCGGTCGGGTCGCCGACACCGCGTAATCGCAACGCGTCGGCCATCGCCGTAGCGAGTGCGGCGAGCTTGATCAGCTCGCGTTCTTGGAGTCCCGCGTCCGCGACGATGACGGTCTGGCGCTGTCGGGAGTATTCGCGACGCCCCTGGAACAGGGCGGCGGCGGCGGCTTCGAGGGCCGCCGCGATCGTGTCGATCGGCGTCGCGCAAGCGGGCGCGCTGGCGACGGCGCTCACTAGGAGTTCCTGCAGTGCGCCAGAGGCCCAGAACAGCACCTCGCGCTTGTCGGCGAAGTGACGGAAGAACGTGCGCTCGGTGAGCCCCGCCCGCTTGGCGATCTCCGCCACCGTGGTCTGTTCGAACCCACGCTCGCTGTAGAGCGCGAGGGCCGCCTGCGCGAGCCTGCCTTGGCTGTCGGGCTCCCAGCGAGTCATACTGACCTACCCCCGAACGTTGTGCCGTTTCGCATGAGCGCACATCTCGCCGCCAAGAACGCCGCGCCAAAGCGCGTGCCGTGCGGTCGGATGGCCTGTCGGATTGTCACCCCCGCTCCCCCGCTCCCCGTTCGAGGAGAAAGGGAGAAGGGGTGGCGAGCCGCAACGATGCCGGGGGTGCGGGTGGCGGCAGGCGGCGTACAGACCGCCAAGGCCGCGTCGTCGCCCCGCGCCGTCCAGGCACGTACACCGCGCCTGCTCCATCCTATCCCCCGATGCGCATATTCTAGCGGAAAGACCCACACACCGGATAGCCCGGTATTCGCTGAGCAGGCCACGCTCCCGAACACCGCCGTTGACAGCGACTGACATCATATAATATAGTTACGACAGTGGGTGACATCAGGCTACTCACGCCCCTGTTCTCGCCGAAATCGTTGAATCGTTTGGAGGTTTCCCATGCGTGTGTTGGTCACTGGCGCGTCCGGCTTCATCGGCTCTGCCGTCGTCCCCGAACTCATCGGCGCAGGCCATCAGGTTGTAGGGCTCGCTCGCTCGGACGCTTCGGCCGCCGCCCTCGTTGCCGCCGGGGCAACCGTGCATCGCGGCGCGCTCGACGACCTCGACAGCCTGCGCGCTGGGGCGGCCGCGTCCGACGGGGTCATCCACCTCGCGTTCATCCACGACTTCTCGGCATACGAGGCCGCGACGCAAATCGACCAGCGCGCCATCGAGACGCTCGGTGCCGCGCTCGAAGGCTCCGATCGGCCCCTCGTCATCGCCTCCGGGTTGCTCGGGCTTCCAGCGGGACGGGTCGGGACCGAACGGGACATGCCCACGCCCGAAGCGGCGGGGCCACGGGGTGCCGGTGCGCGGGCGGCGCTCGCCCTCGCCACGCGCGGGGTGCGCGCGGCGATCGTGCGACTCGCCCCCTCAGTGCATGACGAAGGCGATTCCGGCTTCGTCGCGACCCTGATCGGCATCACCCGCCAGCGGGGCGTCTCCGGCTACATCGGCGACGGATCGAACCGCTGGCCGGGGGTACACCGGCGCGATGCCGCGCACCTCTTCCGCCTGGCGCTGGAGCAGGCCCCGGCGGGGGCGGTGCTGCACGGGGTCGCCGACGAGGGTGTGCCGGTGCGCGCCATCGCCGAGGTGATCGGGCGGCATCTCGATCTCCCGGTGGTCGCCATCGCTCCCGAGGGCGTGGCCGAACACTTCGGCTGGCTGGGGGCCTTCCTCGCGGCCGGCATCCCGGCGTCGAACACACTGACCCGCGAACTGCTGGGGTGGCAGCCGACCCATCCGGGGCTCATCGCCGATCTCGACCAGGGCCACTACTTCCGCACCCCCGCCAAGTGACCGGCCTGAGTGGTCTGTTTCATGATAGCGTCTCGGCTCGCCACCCCCCACCCCCCTCTCCCCCGGATGGGGGAGGGGGGGTGGCAAGCCGCAGCGATGCCGGGGGTGAGGGTGGCGGCAGGCGGCGTGATCGGTCCGGGCAACGGTCACCGCATCCAATCGGTGCCGACTGACCCCCACAGCGCTGGGTGCCGAGGTAGCATCCTTACTGGCCCCGTGGACGGGTCGCCCGCCAACGACAACTGTGGTACTCGGTGGAAATGTGCGACCACGGTAGTGTATCGTTGCACTTCGGGCCAGACAGGTAGATGGAACAGCGAAGCGTGTCCCCACTGCGGGCCGCTGGATGGACCGCACCACGATCAGCCGCTCCTCGATATCGAGCGTGGGAAGGATGGCGGCAGATGTTCCCTCGCCCGGCTCGACGGCGCGTGACACGCCGCGACTTCCTGCATGTCGTGCTGGGCGGCACGAGTATCGCTTTGCCGCTGGGCCTCCTGGCTTGTCGCCAAACGATCGCCGCGCCGGTGTCGTCCGTGCCGCCGACCGGCACGGCCACGACGCGCGCGCAAGCAACTGGGACCGCGACTGCGCGCAGCCCTGGGACTGTGTCGACAAGGGCGACCCCCGGCACTGGCGGCGCGACGCCGACGACCGCACAGCGACCGATCGCCCTGATTAACGGGGCGGTGATCGATGGGACGGGCACGCCGAGGCAAGTGAATACCACCGTTTTGCTCGATGGCGAGCGGATCGTCGCGGTCGAGCGGGGCGTCGCGGTCCCCGCCGGTGCGACGATCGTCGATCTGCGCGGCAAGACCATCATCCCCGGCCTGATCGATGCGCACGGCCATTTCTTCGCCCGCGCCTCCGGCACACTACGCGCCCAGTTCGCCGCGTATCCCCGGCTCTACCTGGCGGGCGGGGTGACCACGGTGCGCTCCGTCGGCGAGTTGGACCCGCTGGGGGTCTTCGTACTCCGGGAGCGCCTGCGGCTCGGCGAGGAGATCGGCCCGCGCCTCGTGCTGGCCGGGCCGTACTTCGGGTTCGAGGGCACCACGCCCGACCGGGCGCTGCGGGACTTCGCGGAATGGCAGGGGCGCATCGATCTGGTGAAGGTGTACACGCGCCTCACCGAGGACGTCTTCGCGCCGCTCGCGGCAGCGGCGCATCGCGCGGGCCTGCCCGTGATCGGCCATCGCGGGGCGCTGACGGCCGAGCGCGCCATCGCGCTCGGCCTCGACGGGATCGAGCACGGCATCTTTGCCATCCCCGAGTTCCTCGGGGCCGCCGTCGGCGGACCTGCGGCGGATTGCATGCTCGCCGCCCTCGATCTCGACGGCCCTGCTGTCGAACGGCTGATCACCGCCATCGTCGCGCGGCAGGTGGTCGTTGATCCGACCATCGTGATCATGCAGACTCAGCAGCCCGACTTCATCCCGGTGGCCGCAGAATGGGAGCGCTATCTCAGTCCCGACGCGCAGGCGTATCAACGACAGCAGCGAGCACAGGGTCCTTCGCCCGATCCGGGCCGGGTCTCCTGTCTCACTCGCGCGCTCGACAAGCAACAGCAATTCGTGAAGCGCGTGCATGATCGCGGCGGTGTCGTGGTCTGCGGCACCGACCCGATCACACCGCTCGTGCTCCCCGGCTACGGCCTCCACCGGGAGTTGCGCAACCTCGTCGATGCCGGGTTGACGCCGCTGGCCGCGTTGCGGGCAGCCACCGCCGACGCGGCGCGCGCCCTGCGCCGAGACGACGAGATCGGCACCATCGCGCCGGGCAAACTCGCCGATCTGGTGGTCATCGACGGCGATCCATCGCTCGACATCACCGCAATCGGTCGGGTAGACACGGTGTACCAAGGCGGTATCGCCCACGACCCGGCGAGCCTGCGCAAATCGGTGGAAGAAGCCATCGTCTAGCCCGAACCAAAGAACCCGCTCGGCAAGACTCGTTGCGTCAGGTTTTCTCCCCCGCACCACCTCGTGCCACCCATACCGAGCAGGCGGATCGTCCCACATGTCCAAAGGCGCTCCCAGTCCCCGCAGGTTTCTGAATCACCGCACCTGCCGTCGGCCCCGCTGCGCTCTGCCGTAGACGTCGTTGCCGTCGCCCTTCGCCGGGGGCCTGTCCGGCACGGTAGCAGGGTCGCAACCCTACGGCATCCCCACATCGTCGATCCGCCCCCACCTCCCAATAGCATCTCCACGCCATACGCCGTATTAACCAGCCCAATCCAAAGTGGTCCCGCCACCCCACCCACGATTGGCCCTTCCCACAGGGCCGCTTCCCGGTCATACTCACCCCTACCCATGTAGACGACTCGCGGCCAGGACGGCACGGCGCGGGCATGAAAGGGAGAAGCGGGAGGCGGCAGCAGCGATGACAGCATTCACACGGGACCGGCGCAATCAGGTCATCCGCATGCCGGAGCGCGGGCACTACGAGCGGGACGACGTCTACCCGATCGTCGATGCGGCGCTCGTCTGCCACGTCGGCTTCGTCCAGGACGGCCAGCCGTTCGTCATCCCCACCCTGCACGCGCGGGACGGCGACACCCTCCTGCTACACGGCTCGTCCGCCAGCCGCCTGATGAAGTATGCCGGGGCCGGGAATCCGCTCTGCATCACCATGACCCTTCTCGACGGCATCGTCCTGGCCCGCTCGGTCTTTAATCACTCGATCAATTACCGCTCGGCGGTCCTCTTCGGTCGGGGCGAACTCGTCACCGACCCCGACGAGAAGCTGGCCGCGCTGGAGCGCTTCACCGAGCGCCTGCTGCCCGGTCGCTGGGAGGACGCCCGCCAGCCAAACCGGAAGGAACTGAAGGCCACGGCGGTGGTCGCGATCCCGCTCGCCAGCGCCTCCGCCAAGGTGCGCGTCGGCCCGCCGAAAGACGACGAGGACGACCTGGCCCTGCCGATCTGGGCCGGGGTGCTGCCGCTCCGTCAGGTCATGGACGCGCCGCTCGCGGACCCCAAGCTCGCCGCGACAGTCGCGCTGCCGGGCTACCTCCGCGACTTCGTCGCCGAGCAGCGCGGGGAATAGGCACCCCCGCGATTATTCGGCGAAGTGCAGCGTTGTCGTCAGGCCGTCGCGACCGAGCGTGGTGGCGGGGAAGATGGCGGTGGCGCGGGCGAGATAGGCGGCGGGATCGGTGAGGGCCGGGCTGAAGTGGGTCAGCCAGAGATGCCGCGCGCCGCCATCGCGCGCGATCGTCGCGGCATCGGCGAAGGTGAGGTGTTGCGCCGCCCAGCGCTTCGGCTTGTCGGCCTCGTCGCCGTACATCGCGTCGGCGATCAGCAGATCCGCCCCGCCGACGAACGGCGCGAGGGTCGGCGTCGGTCGCGTGTCGGTCGCCAGCACGACGCGCAGACCCCGGCGCGGCGGGCCAAGGACCGCCCCCGGCACGATGGTGCGCCCGCCGACCTCCACCGCCTCGCCGCGCTGCAAGTGTCGCCACAACGCTTGCGGCACGTCGAGTGCGCGCGCGCGCTCGGGGTCGAAGCGTGGCGCGCGCGCCACGCCGATCCCGTAGGCGAGGCAGGCCACCTCGTGGGCGAGCGGCGCGCAACTCACCTCCAGGCCGGGGATGCCCTCGATCGCGAACGTCTCGTCGCCCTGCAACACCACCGCCCGCACCGGGAACGGCAGGCGCGGCGCGAAGAGCAGCAGGGCCTGGAGCGCCGCCAGCAACGGCTCCGGTCCGTAGATCGTCAGCGGCTCATCGGCGCCCTTCTCCGATTGGCCGAGCGTCAGCAACAGGCCGGGCAGCCCCAGGATGTGATCGGCGTGCATGTGCGTCAGCAGGATCGCGTCGAGGCCGCGCCAGCCCCAGCCGCATTCGCGCACCCCGACCTGGGTCCCCTCGCCGCAGTCGATCAGCACCAGCCGCCCGCCGAAGCGGATCAGCGTCGCCGAGAGTCGCCGACCCGGCAACGGCTGCATCCCCCCCGTCCCCAGCAGGCAGATATCGAGCACCTATCCGCTCCCTCGCGCGCCGAACCGCCCGGACACACCCCAAAGCCCACCAGCAGTGACCCTACCACAGCGCGATCACAACGCGGTCACTGTCCAAACTTTGGACACCCGCGCGCTCCGATCGTGGGATCCCGCCCATCGACGCCCCGACGCGGCCACTGTCCAAAGTTTGGACACCCGCGCGCCACATCGCGCCGTCGATCGGGGCGCATCCCGCGCCCCGGCCCGGCGACCCCACCCCGCTCCGCCCCAGGTGCCGCCCCCCGGTCTTCCCCCCCGGACTAGAGGCACGTCAGGCCCGTCGTGGGTGCGAGCCCTGCGGGGCCTACGGCAGAGCCCGGCGGGGCCTGGGGGCCGGAAGGCGTCCCCGTCACCCCGCCGCGTCGTCGTCCGGCCCGTCATCCGGCCCGCCGAGCGGCAGCCAGAAGGTCACCGTCGTCCCCCGCCCCTCCCCCGCGCTCGCCGCCGCGATCCAGCCCCCGTGCCGCTCCACGATCCGGCGGCAGATGTACAGCCCCAGCCCCATGCCGGGGTGGTGCCCCGCCGCGTTCGCCGCCCGCCCGAACGGCTCGAAGATCGCCTCCGCCATGCCCGGCGGCAGCCCGATCCCCGCATCGCGCACCGCGACCGCCACGCCCGCGTCGCGCGTCGCCACCGCCACCCGCACCGCGCCGCCATCGGGGGAGTACTTGGTCGCGTTGTCCAGCAGGTTCACCAGCACCTGTTCGATCCGCGCCGGGTCGGCCTGCACCGTCGGGAGGTCGTCGGGCGCGTCGAGGGCCAGGCTGGGGCCGCCCTCGGCGCGCTCGCGGGCCTGCGCCACCGCGTCCCGCGCCAGGGCGACGAGGTCGACCGGGCGGGGGTCGAGCGGCAGTTGCCTGGTACGCAGATGCGCCACATCCATCAGGTCGTCGATCAGCGCGGCCAGCCGGTCGGTCGCGCGGACGAGGGCGTCGAGGCCGGTCGCGAGCCGGGCGGGGTCGAGCAGGCCTCGCGCCTGCTGACGCGCGAGGAGCTGCGCCCCGCCCCGCAGGGAGGTGAGCGGCGTCTTCAGCTCGTGGGCGGCGATGGAGAGGAAGGTGTCACGCGCCTGGACCGCCTCCTCCGCCCCCGCCCGCGCCGCCCGCTCCGCCGCCAGCAGCCCCTCGCGCTCCACCTCGGCCTGACGACGCGCCGTGACATTGTTGAACAGGACGGCGACCCGGCGCTGCTCCGGCGAGCCGACCCGGAAAGCGGAGACCTCGTACCAGCTGCCCACGGCGGAGGCGTGTTCCTCGAACCGGGCCGGCTCGCCCGTCAGCGCGACGGCATCATAGATGGCGAACCAGCGCTCCTCATTGTCGGGATAGAGGGTGCGCATCGTCTCGCCGACCGCGTTCACGAGCCCGGTCTGCGCGGCGAACGCCCGGTTCACCTCCAGGAAGCGGTAGTCGCTCGCGCCGCCGCGCGGATCGGGCAGCACCTCGATCACGCAGAAGCCCAGGTCCGTCGCCTCGAACAACGCGCGGTAGCGCGCCTCCTCCAACGTGCGCGCGTTGACCGCCTCGGTCGTCTCGAACACGGTCACCAGTATCCCGGCCACCGCGCCGACCCCATCGCGCAGGGGGCTGTAGCAGAGGGTGAAATACGCGTCCGCCACGTGGCCGTGGCGGATGATCGGGTAGCGACTGTCTTCCAGCGTCACCGTCTCGCCGCCCAGCACGCGCCGGTAGATCGGCTCGTTGAGGTGCCAGACTTCCGGCCAGCACTCGCGCGTGGCCTGCCCCAGACCGGTCGGGTGCTTGGTGCCCATCAAGGCGCGGTAGCCGTCGTTATAGACCTGGACGAGGTCCGCGCCCCAGAGTACGGTCATCGGGAAGCCGCAGCCGAGCGCCAGATCGACCGCCGCCCGCAGGCTTGGCGACCAGTCGGCGCGGTGGCCGAGCGGCGTGGTGGCCCAGTCGCGGGCACGGACGAGCGCACCCAGCTCCCCGCCGCCCACCGGCCAGTCGAAATCCTCGTGCTGCGGGGGTGACATCGCTCCGCTCCGTTCGCGCCGCGTCGGCTTGGTCAAACACCGCTCAGTATACACCGCCCCTCGTCCGCGCCGACGTGGCTTCGCGTGGGGCGCGGCGCGGGTGGAGGCAGGCGGTTGAAACCGCGCCTCGGGGCCTGCGGGCCACGAAACCCACCTGCGTGGGTTAGGATAGGCGTGGATCTAACCCGCGTAGGCGGGTTTTGTGGCGACCGCCGTCGCCCCGAGGCGCGGTTTCAACCGCCTGCCTCCACCCGCCTCCATCGGTCGCGCCACGCGTCCCCATCCGTCCCCACCCGTCCCAGCACCCTGGGACGCCCGCCCGCACGCCCCACCCCGCCGTGCGCTACAATCCCCGGACCACGGTGCCCGCGCAGGCAACGAGGCGGCGAGGGCGGGAGCGGGGGATGGGGCAGGCGACGAGCGGGAATTGGTACGAGCGGAACCGCGTCCTCGTCTGGATCTGCGCCCTCACCTGTGTGAACCAACTCGGCTTCGGCAGCATCGTGCCGGTCGTGCCCCTCTACGCGCGCAGCTTTGGCGTGCCGCAGTCGGCGATCGGCCTGACGATCGGCATCTACGGCCTCGCGCGCTTCCTGATCAACCTGCCCGCCGGCCAGTTAACCGACCGGATCGGGCGGCGCAACGTCCTGGCGATCGGCGGCTTGATCGTCGCGCTGGGCAACTTCCTCTGCGCCATCGCGCCGAACTATTGGGCTTTCCTCGGCGCGCGCTTCGTGGCCGGGGCCGGGGCGGCCTTCATCCTCACCGCCTCGCAGATCGTCCTGGCCGACATCAGCACCCCGGAACGGCGCGGGCGCATCCTCTCCGTCTACTCCGGCGTCTTCTCCTTCGCGGTCGGGATCGGCCCCTTCCCCGGCGGGCTCCTGGCCGAGCGTTTCGGCCTGCCCGCCCCCTTCTTCACCTTCACCGTCCTCGGTTTGGTCGCCGGTGCCTTCGCCTTCTTCCGCGTGCCGGAGACGAAGGGGATGCGCGGCGGCCTCACCGCCGTCGCCACCGCCCCGCCGCCGCCCTTCCGCGTGCAGTTGCGCGCGATGTTCGGCCAGGTCGGCTTCGCGCTGATCAGCCTCGTCAGCTTCGGGGCGTTCTTCGCGCGCACCGGGGCGTTGTTCAACATCGTGCCGGTGATCGGCGAGGCCCGCCTCGGGCTCGGGCCGGACCGGATCGGCCTCGGCCTGGGGATGATCAGCGTGATCGGCCTCGCGCTGGCCTACCCGTCCGGCTGGCTGGTCGATCGCTTCGGGCGCAAGGTGGTGATCGTCCCCGCAACGCTGATCAGCGGCGTGTCGATGCTCCTCTTCTCCTTCGCGCCCTCCTATCTGTGGTTCCTCGTCGCCTGCTTCGCCTGGAGTTGCGCGTCCGGCATCGGCGGGGCCTCGCCCGCCGCCTACGCCGCCGACATGGCCCCGCCCGGCATGAACGCCGTGGCGATGAGTTCCTACCGGATGCTCGCCGACTTCGGCTACGTCGCCGGGCCGCTCCTGATCGGCCTCGCCGCCGACAGCTTCGGCCCGGACGCCGCCCTGAGCGGCACCGCCGCCGGGCTGGTCGTGATCGCGCTGATTTTCGCCTTCTTCGCCCCGGAAACGCATCGCGGGCGGGCCGGTCCCCTGCCGCCCCGCCCGCTCACGCCGACCGAAGCCGCCCCCGGTGTCGGCGTGGGGAAAAGCTGAACCGCACCCCCTTTGCTGCGTCGAAATGCCGAAAACGGGCAATCGCGCCGGATTTTTGGTACACTTCGGTCGAGAAATAGCGTATGCAATGCCGCGCCCGAAAATCGGGCGCTGGGGGAAGGGAACGCACCAACGATGACCGCGACGATGAAGTCGTTTGCCGAGCTGGGGATCAGCCCGGAAGTCCTGCACGGCCTGACCGATCTCGGCTACGAAGAGCCGACACCGATCCAGGAACAGACCATCACCCTGCTGCTCGGTGGCAGCGACATCACCGCCCAGGCCCAGACTGGCTCGGGCAAGACCGCCGCCTTCGGTATCCCGATGATCGAGAAGGTCGATCCGAGCGAGCGGTACCCGCAAGGGCTGGTCCTCTGCCCGACCCGCGAATTGGCGATCCAGGTCGCCGACGCGATCCACGCCATGGCGAAGCACCGCCAACTCACCGTCACCCCGATCTACGGCGGGCAGCCCTACGAGCGCCAGTTTCGCGCCTTGCAGCGCGGCGTCCACATCGTCGTCGGCACGCCGGGCCGGATCATGGACCACATGCGCCGGGGGACGATCTCGTTCGACGGGGTGAAGTTCGTCGTCCTCGACGAGGCCGACGAGATGCTGGACATGGGCTTCGTGGAGGACATCGAGTTCATCCTCGACGCCGTGCCGGTTGAGCGGCAGACGGCCCTCTTCTCCGCGACGATCCCGCCCCGCATCGCCACGCTGGCCCGCCGCTATCTGAAAGACCCAATCCGCATCAGCGTGAACCGCGACAGCCTGAGCGTCCCGACGATCACGCAGAGCTACTACGAGGTGCCGAATCACTCCAAGCTCGATGTACTCGGACGTATCCTCGACGTGGAGGATCCCGGCGCGGCGATCGTCTTCTGCCGCACCAAGCGCGACGTTGACGAGCTGGTGCAGTCGCTCCAGGGGCGCGGCTACTCGGCCGAGCCGATCCACGGCGACATCACGCAGATGCAGCGCGAGCGGACGCTGAAGCGCTTCCGCGACAAGCTGACCGATGTGCTGGTCGCCACCGATGTCGCCGCGCGCGGCCTCGACATCCCCGATGTCAGCCACGTCATCAACTACGACGTGCCGGACGACCCGGACTCCTACATCCACCGCATCGGGCGCACCGGGCGCGCGGGCAAGGAAGGGGACGCGATCACGCTCGTCTCGCCGCGCGAGTTGCGCCAGTTGCGCTTCATCGAGCGGATGATCGGCAAGCGGATCAAGCAACTGCGCGTCCCGACCCTGGCCGACGTCGAAGCGCGCCGCCGCCAGGCGTTCAAGGAGTCCATCCTCAAGGAGCTGAGCGGCGACGGGCTGGCACCCTACCTGATGCTGGTCGACGAACTCTCCGAGGAACACAACGTGGCGGAGATCGCCGCCGCCGCGATCAAGATCGCGACCGGGGGGACCGACGCGGCCCCCGCCACCCCCGAGGTGAAGCGGCGCAACGACCACGCGATGGCGGGCGACGGCGTCGGGGCCGAGACTGGTATGGCGCGACTCTTCATCAACATCGGGCGGCAAGATGGGGTGCGCCCCGGCGACTTCGTCGGCGCGATCGCCAACGAGGCGGGGATCTCCGGGAAGGAGATCGGCGCGATCGACCTCTTCGACACCTACTCCTTCGTAGAAGTGCCGCAGGCGGCCGCTCCGCTGATTGTCCAGACGCTCGGTCGCACCACCATTCGCGGGCGTCAGGTCAACGCCGAGGTCGCGCGCTCGCGCTAATGCGCGCCGCCCGGACAAGCGATGGCAGCACATTTGCGAACGTACTATCATCTTCAGCGCGCAACAGCGCGCGTTGAACAGGTATATGGAGGGAACGCCATGCAAGGCTATTGCCTGAAGTGCCGCGAGAAGCGCGAAGTGAAGGACCCACAGGAAGTCACGCTGAAGAATGGTCGGAGCGCCACGCAGGGAACCTGCTCCGTCTGCGGGACGAAGATCACCGTGATGGGCAAGAAGGCGACCGCCGAAGCGAAGTAACCCACCGCGCGCATAGCACCACTCGCACCACTGAAGCGCCCTGCGGCTACGAGCCGCAGGGCGCTTCAGTGGGTGCCTCGTTGCGTGGTGGGGGAGCAGGCGGTTGAGGCCCCGCGTTGCTCTGCCACCACCGCGCCTCAGGGTGCTGCGGCACCACGAAACCCATCTCCATGGGTTAGACCCGTTGCCGTCGCGTCGCCATCTAACCCGCGCAGGCGGGTTTCGTGGCCCGCAGGCCCTGAGGCGCGGTGGTGGCAGAGCAACGCGGGGCCTCAACCGCCTGCCACCACGCCCGCCACCCCTTCTCAACCGCCTGCCCCCACGCCTGCCCACTGCACCCCACTCTTCCCGCCACCCCCCCCAACCACCCGCGCAAGACGCTGACTCGCACCCAGGAGCCTCCTCCAATTCCACGCGGTTACACTACCTGCGCTCGGACCTCATTAGAGGGGTGCGACGACGCGCGCCCTTCCGGGACCGTCGCGGTGAAACGATGGGTGAAGCCGAGACCGAGCAGATAGAGCAGCGCGGCCAGCCAGACCGGGGCGATGTGCAGCGGATCGGTGTAGCCGACGATGTAGTGGATCGCCAGCGTCGCGCCGAAGCCGGGCAGGCCGGCGAGGAGCAGGGTCCACCAGAGCCAACGCGCGCCCGGTCGGATTCCCCACAGCCCCGCCAGCAGTACGCCGATCGCGTTCGAGACCAGCGCGCCGCCGAACCCGGCCCGGTCGTGCGCCACCAGCGGCACCAGTCGGGGGCTGATCTCGCGCAGGGACGGGCCATCGGCCCCGATGAACGCCAGATCGGACGGGACGAAGACCTGCGTTATCCCGGTCAAGGCGATCATTAGGCCGCCGAGACCCAGGCCGACGCCGAGCAGAATGAAGCAGAGCTGCCCGAACACGCCGCGCCGCCAGGCGCGATCATTCCGCAGGCCCAGCCCCACCGGGCCATAGTCGGGCGTCCCGCGCGGCTGCCCCCAGCGCGCGCCGACGAGGAGGAAGGGCAGCAGCGCCAGACTCACCAGCGCGTGGAGCGGGTCGAAGTACACGAAGCCGACGAACAGGAAGAACGTCGGGAAGCCGAAGGCCGCCGAGGCGCAAATCGCCGCCCAGGCCCAATGGTGGCCGCGCCGCACTCCCCCCCACGCCAGGCCGGCGTAGAGCACCCCGATCGACAGCATCGTCCCGGCCAGGGTGATCCGATCGTGCGCCATGAATGGCAGCAGGCGCGGGTTGGCCGCGAGCAACTGCGCGCGCGTCAGCCCGACGAACGCCTCGTCATAGGGGAGGACCACGCGCGTCGCGGCGATCAGCCACGCCAGGATACCGCCGACGATCATCCCCAGGCCCAGCAGGAGGAGGCCGAGCAGGCCGGGCCGCCACGGCGACTCCGGCGTGCGCCGTTGCGGGGCCGACCGGATCAACGCCTCGTTGATCCGCTTCGGCAGGCCGGGGCCGCCATAGACCAAGCCGCTATGCACCTGGACCAGATCGGCCCCCGCCGCCAGCAAGGCCAGGGCGTCGCCCGGCTCCATGACCCCGTCGCCGCCGATGATCGCGATCCGCTCGCCCCACCGCGCGCGCAGTCGCCCGACCGCCTGTCGGCAGCGCTCGCGTGTCGGCGCACCCAGCAGGCGACGATCCGCCCCCTCACGCACCCCGCCCGTCACCACCACCCCGGCGACCCCCAGCCCCACGCCCACCTCGACCAGCCGATCGGCGCACGGCGACGCCGCATCAGGGGGCAGGCAGAGGAAGAGCGGGCGCGAGCCGTGCGCCGCCACCGCCGCCACGGTCGCGCCGAGGTGCGCGGCCCAGGCCGTCTCGGACCAGTCGCCCGCGATCACGGCGCGGCAATCGAGCGTGAAGAAGGCGACGTGCGGGGCCAGCGCCGCGATAAGCGCCGCACGCTCGGTCGCGGCCTCGGCGGCGTCCGCCCCGGGCCGGTGCGCCAGACGCACGCCGAGTGGCACGCGCGGGGACCCCTGAGCGCGCAGCTTCCCGAGCAGCACACCCAGGCCGGGGTTCACCGGCGCATCGGGATAGACGAGCGCGCATTGCGCGGTGCGGCGCTCGATCGGCGTCGTGCCGGTCACCGGCTCGCGCGTCACCGGCCCCAGTTCGAGGAAGCCGAGTTCGAAGCGCGCGAGCGCCCGTGCGGCCGTCCCGACCACATCCAGTCCCGCGCCCAGCCCGACCGGGCTCGCGCAATCGAGCCCGGCGACGGTGCGGCGCAGCGACGATGGCGGCTCCATGTGACCGAGAAACGCGATGACCGCCGCGCCGCCCGGCCGCCCGGCCAGCCGCCCGAGCGCGCCGAGCGTCAGATCACGCGCCCGCTCGGCGGGCAAGCGGAACAGGATCGGCTTGAATAACGGGCCGTACGACCAATCCGGCATCGACACAACTCCGCACGACGACGCAGCAGATCGGGGCGAACCCCATCCCTATCAACGGGCGAGTGCGGGTGATCGTCCCAGCGCTGGGGCGCGGTCCGCTGTTGTGCGCGGCGGAAGCGCGTGGCGTGACCGATGTGGCAGGCGGTTGAGGCCCCGCGTTGCTCTGCCACCACCGCCCACCCACCCCGCCCCAATCATCCACGCGACATTGTGAACCGCGCGCGCGCGCGACGTGCCAGGCCGGGGCCACTCAGAAGAGATCGGCCCCCGAACTGATGTAGCGTCGCGGATCACAGAAAGGCGTCGTCGCGCTCGACACGAAGGTATCGAGCGCGACGATGGTGAAGCCCGCGTCGAGCAGCGGCGCGAGCGCGGGGTGCGGCCCCGGCACCACCAGTTGCAGGAGCGGTGCCCGCCCACACGCCCAATCCGCCGCCGCCAGGACGCAGGCCGTCGCATCGACCGCATCCCGCACGCCGAGCGGCCCGAGCGCGGCGGCGGCGGGATCCCGCGCGGTCGCGGCACCCAGGCGCACCAGGGCATAGCCGACGGTCGCGCCGCCACGCCGGAACCAGAGGGGCACGCCGCGTTGGTCGCGGTGCCAGAACGCCAGATCGACCGACCGCGCGCGCCCGCCGATCGCCTCCTCCCAGTCGGCCAGCGCCGGATCGTCGGCGCGCCCCTCCACGACATCGAGCGCGTCTTGTGGCGTAGCTTGCAGGGTCGAACACACGCCGCGCAGCCAGAATTGCGGCCACTGCGGGCGCATCCCGGCGCGCATGTACAGGGCCAGCGCGCGCGGGTCGGACGAGCTACAGGTGCAGCGGACCCCGCTCGGCGGCAGGATGGCGCGCAGGAGCGCGGCACCGAGTCCGCGCGATTGCTCATCGTGGCCGACGAACAGATCGGTCAGGAAGGCGACCTCGCCCCGCGCGATCAACCCGGCATAGCCGAGCAGCCGCCCCTCCCGCTCGGCCACCAGCAGTCGCCCGGTCGCGAGGACGTGCGCCAGGTAGGGCAGCGTCAGGCGCGGGGGCGGGGCGGGGTCGTGGCGAAACTCGTGTTCGTAGAAGATGTCGAAGATCGCCGCCAGCTCGGTCGGCGCGGCGGGGCGAATCTGCCAATCCGACATCGCACTCCCCGCACCGGCGGCATCCACGCGGGCGCATCCGACCGCCCCCTGCCATGGTATCATGCGGCCTGCCCGCGATGCGGCGGGGACGTATACGATGGAGGAAAGCCGATGCCGGAACTCCCGCAGTATCACCTGGGCGAGCAGCGGGCCGACGCGCTCCTGCGCCCGCTGGCGCTATCGCTCCAGGAATTGGAGACGCGCGCCGCCCATTATCTGGATCGCCTGAAGCTGCCCTCCGAGGACCGCGACGCAGTGGCGGCGGCGCACGCAGCGCTGGCGACGGCCAGCGCCGAAATCGATCGACTCTGGCAGGCGCGCACCGCGACGCCGCGCCACTGATCGCCGCGCTGTACCGCGACGCGCAGGATGAACCGGGGCTATCCCCCCGCCACCTGTCGGCGGCGGGGCAGGATGACGGGTGCGATTCGAAACCGTGCGCGGCAGGGAACACGATCGCAGCCCAGTCCACGGAGGGGGACTTCGTGGCGGAGCCTTCAGCCGGGACTTCAGTCCACCGGCATCCCCGCGCCGTCACGCCGCCCCCACCCCACCGGCATCCCCGCGCCGTCACGCCGCCCCACCCCAACAGCCCCCCGCCTCCGCCGCGCAAGAATCTGAATCACACCACAGGATAACGCGACCCAAGCACACACACAGGAGGGAAACAATGACCGCGAATGGCGCACGCAAGCGCGTCCTGATCACCGGCGCGGGTGGCCGGATTGGAGCCTCACTCGCCGAGCAACTGCGGGAGCGCTACGATCTGCGGCTGCAATACCACCACACGATCCCCGAGCAGAAGCCGGTCGAGGACTTCGTCGTGGCCGACATCGCCGACTACGCGCAGATCGCCCCGGCATTGGCGGGGATCGACGCGGTGATCCACATGGCGGGCGAGCCGAGCACGCGCGCCTCCTGGGAAGAGGTCCACGAGGCCAACATCGTCGGCTGCTACAACGTCTTCGAGGCCGCGCGTCTGGCCGGGGTCAAGAAAATCATCTTCGCCTCGACGAACCACGTCATGGGCATGTACGACCGCGACCGCCAATGGCCGATCTACGACAATCAGCCGCCCCGCCCGGACTCGCTCTACGGCGTCTCCAAAGGCTTCGGCGAATTGCTTGGTCGCCACTTCTCCGACCAGCACGGCCTCTCGGTGATCTGCCTGCGGATCGGCTGGTTCCTGCCCGCGCCGAAGGACGACATCTCGCGCTTCATGTGGCTGAGCCCGCGCGACTGCGCCCAGGTTTGCTGGCGCGCGATCGAGAGCGACCTGGCGTACGGCGTCTTCTACACCATCTCCGGCAACGGCGGTCGCCACTGGGACATCACCGCGACGATGCAGCAGCTCGGCTATCGCCCCGAGGACGACGCCGACCGCGAACTCGGCCCTGCCTGAACGCGCCCATGCCTATCGCGACAGGGGCGGTGCCATCACGGCACCGCCCCCATCGTTCCCCTTCGACCTTCGACCCCGTTAAGCCGTCTTGTCCACCCCCTCCATCAAGCCCTTGATGTAGCCGATGGCGTAGAGGCGTCCCATGGTCTCGTAACCCGGTCGATCGTTGCTCTCGCCCGCCATCGTCGGCGCGTGATCGAGGCGGAGCGGGCCGTCGAAGCCGACCTCGTTGTAGGCGCGCATCGTCTCGAACATGTCGGTCTGCCCCAGCTCGTGGAAGGTCTCGGAGAAGCGGTCCGGCGTGCCGCTCACGTCGCGGAAGTGGACGAAATGGATCTGCTTCTGCGCCCCGAAGCGGCGAATCTGCGCCGGCACGTCGGCCCCCATCGCCGAGAAGTTGCCCTGGCAGAAGGTAATGCCGTTGTAGGGACTCGGCGCGATGTCGATCACGCGCTGGAAGGCGTCGGGATTGGTCAGGATGCGCGCGATGCCCCGGATCGGGCTGATCGGCGGATCGTCCGGGTGGACGGCCAGCTTCACCTTCGCCGCCTCCGCGACCGGCACGACCTTCTTCAGGAAGGCGGTCATGTTGTCCCAGAGCTGTTCTTCGGTGATCGTGCCCCACTCCGTCAGAGGGGCATCGCGCATCAGCGCGTGGTCGTAGCTCGACACGAGCGCACCGCCGCGCGCCGGGGTGGACATCGAGGTCCGCAGCCAGCCGAAGCCGGCCATGAAGTTGTGGCACATCACGGGGATCCCGACTTTGCCCATGTTCTCGATCAGCTCGCAGAAGCGGTCGATCCGCTCGTCGCGATTCGGCAACCCTAGCTTAATCGGCTCCATGATGCTCGCCGGGGCCGACTCGATCACCGCCAACTCGAAGCCGGCATCCTGGAACCGCTGCTTCAGGCGCAGCAGGTGCATGTAGTCCCACGGCGGCGGGCCGTCCGGCGAATCCGGCACCCCGGTCACCGCGTGGGTGACCCCCAACTGCTTAGCGATCGTCCAGAGGTGGTTCGGGAACGGCGGCATGACATCGGCCAACTGGATTTGTAAGGTCATCGCGTGACACCCCCATCGCTGCCAACGGTCATTGCGGCCAAGTCGCGATTATGCACGCACGGGAATGGCCGGGCAAGCGACCTGTCGCTCGCCCGGCCATGCGCCGCCGCCGTCTACTTCACCTCGGCGAAGGTCTGCTCCATCTTCGTCTGCGCGGCCTTGGCGGCCTCTTGCGGCGACTTGTTGCTGACGACGACGTCCTGCACCATCTCGGCATAGATGCGCTTCTGCCCCACCGCGCTCATCTGCGAGAGGAGCTTCGGGGTCGCCGTGGCCGGGAACCAGGCCGGACGGGCCGATTCCAGGATTTTGGGGAACTCGTCGAAGTAGGGGCGGTCCTTCCACCACTTCGCGTTGCTGAGGTCCTTGTAGACCGGGTACCAGCGCCCGCCGACCTTCTCGTAGACCGCCTGGACCTTCTCCGGGGTCATGATGTTCTGGATCATCGCCTTACCGGCCTCGACGTTCTTGCTGGCCGAGAAAACGCCCCACGCCCACGTCCCGGCGCCTGGGAAGGAACCGGCCTTGCCGCGCGGCAACACGGCCTGCACCGTGTCCTTCAGGAGGTCCTTGTCGTTGGCCTCCAGGAAGGCGAAGATCGAGGCGGGATTGATCACGAAGGCCGACTGGCGCGACTGATAGGATTTATTGTTCGAGCTGTCGTCCCAGGCCGGGGAATCCGGCGGGATCAACTTGTCCTTCCACCAGGTCTGCACGCGGGTCAGCGCGGAGATCGTCCCCGGATTGTCGATCGCCGGCTTGCCATCCTTGTCGACCAGCGTGCCGCCATCGGCGAAGATCAGCGTCTGGATATTGCCGTCGGCGTCCGGCGTGCGCCCGAGGGTGAGCCCGAAGCCGTAGAGCTTCGGCGGGTCGTTCACCTTCCGCATGATCGCGTCCATCTCGTCGAGGGTCGCCGGGGCCTGGCGCTTGCCAGTCGCCTTCTCGCAGAGGTCGAGGCGCGCGTACATCACGCTGGTATCGGCCTGCATCGGGATCGCGTGGATCTTGTCGGCGACCTGCACGTTCGGCAGCAGGGCGGGCCACATGCCGCCGCCGAGATCCTTGATGCTGTTGTAGACATCGGTCAGGTCCACGAGGCGATTCTGCCCCGCGTAGTAGATCGTGTTGGTGCCGCCCATCATCACGACGTCGGGGATCGCGCCGGTCTCGACGGCGGCGGTCACCTTCTGGTCGTAGTCCGAACCCGGCAGGGCCACGTACTCGACATCGACCTTGTTCGCCTTGCCCCAGTCCGACATCTGCTGGCCGAGGAGCTTATCGCCGTCGGTCGTGAAGCTGACGATGCCCCAGGCGGTCAGCTTACCGCTGAACGACGCCGGGGCCTTGTAGGGGGCGGTCGAGGCGATCGCCGCCGAGGGGGCGGTCGAGGCCCCGGTCCCCGCAGTCGCGCTCGCGGCGCGCGTCGTGGTCGCGACAGCACCGGCCCCGGTTGACGCGGCGGGTGCCGCCGGGGCCGCCGAGGCTGCCGGGGCAGCGCTGGCCGCCGTACTCGGGGCGGCGCTGGCGGCGCTCGTGGAAGGTCGCGGCGCGGTGGTGTTCGTGGGGGCGATCGCGTCGCCCCCGCAGGCGGCGAGCAGCGCGCCCAGCCCGGCCACCGCCCCGAATCCGGCGGTGCGTTTGAGGAAGAGTCGCCGACTCAGCACTCCATCGCGGTTGTCCATCGTCCGGTCACTCCTTCGCCTGCGAGAACCCGAATGCCACAACCGCACGGTCGTGGCCCCACCGGCATTGCGCCCGACCCGCCGCCCACACTGGCGGCGACCGCACGCAGCGCCGGTATCCCCCTCACCCCTTGACAGCCCCACCGGCCAGGCCGGAGACCACCCACTTTTGCGCCGCGATGTAGATCAGCAGCGGCGGGATCGAGGAAATTATCGCGCCCGCCATCAGCGCGCCCCATTGGAAGGTGTCGCCGTTAATCAGGCCCGCCAGGCCCGCGGGGATCGTCTTCTGCGAGTCGCGCCCGATCAGCAGCAGGGCGAACAGGAACTCGTTCCACGAGCCGGTGAAGGCGTAGAGGGCCGTCACCGCCAGCGCGGGCAGGGCGAGCGGCAGGATAATCTTCGTCAACGCCTGGATGCGCGTCGCCCCGTCCACCATCGCCGCCTCTTCGAGTTCGTACGGGATCGTGTTGAAATAGGAGATGATCAGCCAGGTGCAGAACGGCACCGAGTGGACCAGATAGATCACCACCAGGCCGAGCGTCTTGTCGGTCAGATGGAGGCGGTAGGCGATCTGGAAGAGCGGGATGAAGAGCAGCGACCCCGGCACCAGATAGGTCACGATTGTGGTGCGGGCCATGAACATCCGCCCGCGGAAGTTGAGGCGGCTGATCGCGTAGGCGGCCATCACGCCGATGATCATCGCCAGGAGCATGGTCAGTATCGAGACCATCAGACTGTTCTTGAAATAGTCGATGAAGCGCGTCTTGTTGATGATCTGGTCGAAATGTTGCCCGGTGAACGTGCGCGGGAAGATCGTCGCCTCCTGGTACAGCTCCTTGTTCGTCTTCACCGAGGTCGTCACGATCCAGAGCAGCGGGAAAAGGGTCCAGACGGAGAAGAACGCCAACCCGCCGTACAGGATCACCCGGCGCACCAAGCCGCGCACGAGCTTACCGCTGATCACACTCTGCGCGACGCGCGGCACCGGCCTGCTGACAACGGCCATGGGGGACACCTCCGGGTTAGTCGTGAGTCGTGAGTCGTGAGTCGTGAGTGGCTGCGCGGTGGTCTATCGAGCTATGTGCCGTATGGCGAATCGCTACTTACGACTTACGACTCACGAATCACGACTCATCAGGCCCTCGCGTCGCTCGCGAGCATCCGCTTGGTCAGGAAGTAGATCGCGACGATGAAGAAGGGGAAGAACATCACCGAGACCGCCGCCGCGAGGCCCATCTGCCGCGCGCCGATGATCCCGAAATCGAACGCCAGCATCGGGAAGGTCATGGTGGAGTTGACCGGCCCGCCTTTGGTCAGCACGTAGATGAAGTTGATGCTGTTGGCGGTCCAGATCGTCGAGAGGAGGGTGGTGACGACGATCACCGAGCGCAGCAGCGGCATCGTGATCAGGAAGAAGCGCTGGAAAACGTTCGCCCCATCGATCTTTGCCGCCTCGTACATCTCTTGCGGGATCGCCTGCATCCCGGCCAGGAACATCATCGTCCAGAAGGGCGTCCCCTGCCAGATCGTCGCGACGATCACCGACCACAGCGCGATATCGGGGTTGGCGAGGAACTGGATGATCGTCTTGCTGCCGAAGTTGTCGATCAGGATCATGTTGATCAGGCCGCTCGGCGACCCCTCGTAGATCCAGCGCCAGGCCAGCGCGACGATCAGCGTCGGCATCGCCCACGGCAGGAAGAGGAGCGCGCGCATGACCGTGCGCCCCCGGAAGCGCTCATTCAGCAACAAGGCCATGCACATGCCCAGGAAGAACTTCAGGGCGATCGACGCGACCACGTAGACGAACGACACCCAGACGGTCTTGCGGAAGATCGCGCTGTACGCTTCGCCGAACAGCAGGGCGTAGTAGTTGCCGAGTCCGATAAAGGTGGCGTCGCCACCGACCATCTTGCGCTGGAAGCTCAACCAGATCGCCGAGACGAATGGATAGGCGATCAGGCCCACCAGCACGACGATCAGCGGCAGCAGGAACGGCCAGGCGATCGCGTAGTCGCGCCCGAGGAAACGTTGGAGTCCCTGCCGCTCCGGCTCCGACACGCCAGGTTTGGTCCGGGAAGCGACAGCCATGCCCCATGCTCCTTGTCGAACGAACGAACCGACTGACAACTTGTCCGGTCTGACCGTAGTATACGCGCGGGAAGGCCGATCCGACGAATTGCCGACCGATATGCGGGTGCGATTCATAATCGTGCGTCGGTGGTAGGGGTGGTATGGCAAGCGGCTCAAGCGCGGCGGCTCAGCATGACAGAGCCAAGGTGGTCGGCCCAGAGCAATCGAAATTGTCATGCTGAGCCGCCGCGAAGCATCCGCGCCTTCCTACGCTGCCAATGCTCCCATGCAGAACCTTGAACCGCACCCGCCGATGCCGCCACGATAGCAGCCGCCGACACCGGACGCAAATCGCGAGTCCCGCCGGGTGCAATCCAGCATCGTGCGCGGCGGAGGCGAGGGGCTATTGGGGTGGGGCGGCCCGACGACGCGGGGATGCCACCGGGGACGGGGCGACCCGACGGCGCGGGGGTGCCGTTGGACTGAAGTCCCGGCTGAAGGCTGCGGCCACGAAGTCCCCCTCCGGGGACTGGGGGGTGATGGCGGGTGCCGCTGCACGTCGGCGTCAGCAGCGCCCGCCCTCCCCGCGGCGCAGATGATGACGCGCGAGTCCCGCCGTACAAAACCTGCGCGTTCTCTCTCGCCGACGATTGCCGTTGCGGCATGATCATATTCCCAGTCCCTGTAGAGGGACTTCGTGGCGGAGCCTTCAGCCGGGACTTCAGTCCAATGGCATCCCCCTCGGCATCACGCCCGCATCACCCCTGCGGGATCGTCGCCAGTTCCGGCGCGGCGGCGAGTTGGTCGTACAGGCCCTTGTTGACGACGAGGTGACGCTCCGGCAAGCCACCCATGGCGACGCGCAACGCGGTCTCGCCGACGCGCACCCGGAAGCGATGGTGGCCCTGAACCGACGTGCCGGCGATGTGGGCCGAGAGGGTCACATTGTCGAGTTGCAGCAGCGGGCTGTTGGCGGGGAGAGGTTCGACCTCCATCACATCCAGGCCCGCGCCCGCGATCACGCCGCGCTGGAGCGCGTCGATCAGCGCGGCCTCATCGATGATCGGCCCGCGCGCCGTGTTGATGATCACGGCGGTCGGCTTCATCAGGGCCAGCTTCTCGGCATTGATCATCTTGCGCGTCTCGTTGTTCAGGAAGCAGTGGATCGAGACGACATCCGACACGCGCAGCAGCTCGTCCAGGGCGACCAGCTCGACATCGAGGTCGCGGGCAACCGCAGGGTCGATGTAGGGGTCCGTGGCGATGATCGTGTAGCCGAAGGGGCGAGCCTTCGGCACGATCACCCGCCCGATCGTGCCGAAGCCGATCAGGCCGAGCGTCTTGATCGCCGGGCGCTGGAAGAGCATCCCGGTGGGGACGCGGCTGCCGGTGCGCGCCCAATGGCCCTCGCGGATCCAGCGATCGACGACGAGGACCTGCCGATCGGTCGCCAGCAGCAGGGCCATCATCTGGTTCGACACATCGTCGAAGATCGAGTCGGCCATGTTGCAGACCAGCACACCGTGCGCCGTCGCCGCATCGACGTCGATGTCGTCGAAGCCGACGAACGGGCGAACGAGCAGGCGGGGGGTCTGCAAGGCCGCGAAGAACGCCTCGTCGTACAGCCGCTTCGCGAACCCGGCGACGACCACATCGGCCCCGATGATCGCCGGGCTCACCGCGCCGCCCTCGTCGTGCAGCGGCGTCGGCACGACCTCGGCATCCCCTTCGAGCAGGATTTGCTGCGCCGGGTCCTGATGATTGACCGCCGCCATATTCACGAACGCGACCTGCGCCGGCTTGCGCCAGCGATTCGGCTGCCACTGCTCCGGTACCATGTGCCCTCCTTATCCCTGTTCTCGCCACTCGTCCCCCGAGAGCACGCCCACGGCATAGCCGTCGAGGGTCATATTCCGACCGTTTACTCCCGCGTCAGGTGCCTGATGCCGCTATCGTCGGTCGCCCGGCGCGTCAGGCGCAGGCTCGGCAGCCGCTTGATCGAGATCTCCGCCAGGGCCAGCACCGCGCAGCCCTCCTCCAGATGGCCGCCCTGATAGCGCTTGTCCACGTCCCAGAGCGAGATGTGAATGTGCGGCTCGTAATTGGCGATGATCCCGCCGAATTGCACCACCTCCAGCGGCCCTGCCAGGTCGATGAACTCGTCACCCGGCGGGTAGTTGTTGGTCATGACCGTGTGGATACGCGCCTGCGTCACGCTGCCGATCCCGCTCAACACCACGCCGGAATGGATGTCGGCGACTCGCGCAACCTCGCGCAGACTCTCCAGGAGCAGTTCGCCGCGCCGCAGCCCGACGATGACGATCCCGGCCTCGTGGTCTTCCAGGACTTCCATCGTGCCTCCCATATCTCCCGTAGCGGTGTTCGACGTGTCGCGCGCGGTCGGGACGCCGCGAGGGACGACGCTCAGGCGCTTGTCCGCTGCATCGTCGCGTCGGGGCGCGTCGCCACCTCGGGGCGCAGACGAATCCCGAGGCCGGGGCCTGCGGGGAGATGCATGTGGCCCTCGCGCAGGATCGGCGCACCTTCGACCAGTTCGTGATAGTAGCCGAAGCGCGGATCGCAGAACACGCGCGTCGTCTCCATGATGTAGGCGTTGGGCACATTGAGCAGGACGTGCGCCGAGGCCCACAGATTCACCGGCCCTGAATGGTCGTGCGGGGCGAGCGGGATCCCGTACGTCTCAGCCTGCGTCGCCATCTTCTTCAGTTCGGAGATGCCGCCGGTCCAGGTGACGTCGGCGATCATCACGTCGGTGCCGTGAAGCTCCAAGAGACGGCGCATCTGATGGCGCGTGAACAGGCGTTCGCTCCCGGCGATCGGGAAGGGCGACTTCGCGCGCAGATCGGCCCATTCCTCGGGATTGTCCTGCCAGAGCAGATCCTCGAGCCAATGGATCGGCAGTCCTTCCAGCGCGCGGGCGATGGCGATCGCGCTGGTGAGGTTCCAGAGGCCGTGCCCCTCGATCATCACCTCCATCCGGTCGCCATACGCCTTCGCCACCGCCTCGATCCCGGCGATCCCCTCGCGCAGTTGCGCGGTCGTGATCGCCTGCCCACGACTCTGCCGCGCGTAGGTGTCGAACTGCGCCCACTTCATGCAGGTGATCCCGTCGGCCAGCAATTCCCCCGCGAGGCCGACCGGATCGGTGCGGGCGCGCTCGTTCTCCGCGTGCGCGCCGTAGGCCGAGCAGGTGTTGTAGATGCGGATTCGTTCGCGGCATGGCCCGCCGAGCAAGGCGTAGATCGGCAGCCCGGCCACCTGTCCGAGGAGATCCCAGAGCGCGATGTCGAGCGCCGAGATGGCGCGTAACTCCGCGCCCGCGTAGCCGTGGAAGCCCGCGAAATCGACCATCGGATGCCAGAGCGACTCGATGTGCAGGGGATCGCGTCCGATCAGGAAGCGGGCCGCCAAGTCGTGGACCGCCGCAGCAGTGCGCGTGTCGGCCGTCTGACCCAGGCCGACCAGCCCCGCGTCGGTATGGACGAGTACAAAGATGAACGGGGGATGCACCTTGCCGAGATGCAGCGTCTCGACGGCGGTGATCTTCATGTCCGCATCTTCATACGCCGACCGCCTTTGCTATCGCGCCGACACGACCGCCAGTGCAGGCATCTTTTGCATGCATCCCTAGTGCGCCGTTCCTCACTTGCAGTGCAGATAAGAATCGGCGCCACCGGGCACAATTCTGGCATAGTGTCCGGTACGTATGCGCCCTCGTGTGTGGACCATACTTCAGGAACGGCGCACTAGTGCGCCATTCCTGAAATGCGGTAGACTTCCGGCCTCATCTGGAGGGAAGGAGGAGGCCGCCATGCCGAAGCTCATCAAGGCCCGCGAACCGCAGGATGCGCGCGAGGAGCG